>Ga0209804_1000160_pt1 | contig 58829 bp, 61 predicted proteins | sample GraSoiAngelo_139_FD_185896 | JGI IMG/M metagenome (GOLD analysis project Ga0209804, IMG submission 185896) | Grasslands soil microbial communities from the Angelo Coastal Reserve, California, USA - 14_0929_12_20cm (SPAdes) (version 2) | ecosystem: Environmental > Terrestrial > Soil > Grasslands ... | reverse complement strand
ACTCAGGAATCCCACAAGAGACAGCTCGAGAATCATCGCGGTGCACCTTGCGAGCTGAGTCGCCCCCTTGCCATGATCGCTCCGCCCTTCATGGATTGCCTTGAAGTGGGGGTATGCGTCATAGCTGGCTCAGGCAGGTGTTGCTTGCGCTGAGGGGCACGTGCAGCGTACGATTCTAAACGGTTGTTCCGCAATTTCCCACCAGTCGTATTTCCTCTCAGGAAGTCGTGGAGGGGGAAGAGTGCGGCCCTGATAGACCGTGGCTGTTCCCCGGGGACCGGGGAAGGTGTGAGGAGAAGGGAAGAGAATGAAGTCCGTCGTTGTGGTCGGCGCGCAGTGGGGGGATGAGGGCAAGGGTAAAGTCGTCGACTATCTCTCCGGCTCGTTCGACTATATCGCGCGCGTTGCCGGGGGCCACAACGCCGGGCATACGGTCATCATTGGAAAAAATCGTTTCGTGCTGCAGCTCATTCCGTGCGGAATTTTGCGTCCGCAGCGCCACGCGGTGATTGGCACGGGCGTAGTGGTGGATCCTGCGGCCCTGGTCGCGGAAATCGAGACCCTGTCGAAAGCGGGCGTCGAAGTGAGCGGCCGGCTGCACGTGAGCAACCGCGCGCACCTGATTTTTCCTTATCATCGCGAACTGGACAAAGCGGCGGAAGCGGCGCGCGGAGCCAACAAAATCGGCACGACCTCGCGCGGCATTGGCCCGGCTTACGAAGATAAGATGGCGCGGCGCGGTTTGCGGATGTGCGATTTGCTCGAGCCGGAGCTGTTTCGAAAAAAGGCCGCCCACGTCGTGGCCGAGAAAAACCGCTTGGCAAAAGGCGCGTACGGCGCTGACATCGACTTTTCCCAAGAAGTAGAAGAGACGCTGAAGCTGGGCGAGAAAATTCGCGGCTACATCTGCGATACCGCGGAACTGCTGAATGGCGCGCTGGCAGGCGGTAAGTCGGTTTTGTTTGAGGGCGCGCAGGGCACGATGCTGGACATCGATCATGGCACGTATCCGTTTGTGACGTCCTCAAGCGCCACTTCGGGAGGAGCAGCGACCGGCGGGGGAGTGCCGCCGACGAAAATCAAGCATGTCCTGGGAATCTCCAAGGCGTACACGACGCGCGTAGGCGGAGGGCCATTTCCGACGGAGATGCCCGATCTGGATGCCAAGGAAGTGCGCGACCGCGGAAACGAGTTTGGTGCGGTAACCGGGCGGCCAAGGCGCTGCGGCTGGCTGGATTTGCAGGTGCTTCGCTACGCGAAGATGATCAACGGAATCGATTCGTTGGTGATCACAAAACTGGACGTTTTCGACACGAAACGCGAGATTCAGGTGTGCGTGGGCTACAAATACAAGGGAAAACCGCTGAAGGAAATGCCCGCGCTGGCGGAGGAATATGAGCACGTCACGCCGGAATACAAGACGGTTCCGGGATGGTGCACTTCCACCGGCGGTGTGAAGGACGGGGAGAAGCTACCGAAAGCGGCGCGGGAGTATTTGCGGTTTATTTCCGATTTTCTCCAAGTGGAAATTGGAATGATTTCCACGGGGCCCGAGCGCGACGCTACGATCGTGCCGGCGGGGACCTTGCTGTCGAAGTGGCTTTAAAAAAGAGGGAAGTAAAGAGGTAAGGAAGCAGAGAAGTAAGGAAAAGGCAAGTAGGACTGGAAGCTTCCTGCTGATTGGGGCCGAAAAGGCCGTGTCATGCTGAGCCACGAAGAAGCCCGCCGGAAAGTAATCGAACAGGTTGGAAAGATGGGAGGTCCGCACGCAAGGGCAAGCGTGAGCGTGTGGGATGCGCTCGGGTTGGTGCTGGCCCAAGAAGTCAAAACAGATCGCGACTATCCACCGTTTGATCGGTCCACGCGCGACGGCTATGCGGTGTGTTCGAGGGATGTGAAGGCGGGAGCGCAGCTCAAATGCGCCGGGGAGATTAAAGCCGGGGATACCGTTACCGAGCCCCTGGCAGCGGGAACGTGCGTGCAGATCATGACGGGCGCGGCAGTACCTTCCGGCGCGGACGCGGTAATCATGATCGAATACACGCAACGGGATGGCGAACTGGTTCGATTCGAACGCGCAGCGCAAGCCGGTCAAAACATTGTGCCGCGCGGAAGCGAAGCGCAGGCGGGGCAAACGGTTTTGAAGCCTGGAATGCGGCTGGGATTCGCGGAGCTGGCTTTGGCTGCTCAGGTTGGCGCCGTGCAATTGCAATGCGCGAAACGGCCGCAGGTGGCGATTTTGTCGACGGGCGATGAGGTTGTGCTCATCGATCAGCAGCCGGGGCCATTTCAGATTCGCAACAGCAACACCGTGTCGCTCGCGGCACAGGTTCGGATCGCGGGCGGCGAACCGGTAGTTTTGGGCAACGCCGCGGACCGCGCCGAGGACCTGGGCGAAAAGATCGAGCGTGGGTTGAAGAAAGATGCGCTGGTGCTGACCGGCGGAGTTTCGATGGGGAAATACGACCTCGTCGAAAGCGTATTGAAAGCGCTGGGGGCGGAGTTTTTCTTTGACGCGGTGGCGATTCGCCCGGGCAAGCCCGCGGTGTTTGCGATTTGCCAGGGCAAGCCGGTGTTCGGGCTGCCGGGGAACCCGGTCTCGACGATGGTAACGTTTCAATTGTTTGTGACACCGGCGATCGATCTGCTGAGTGGCGCTGAAGGGCATTCTTTGCCGCTGGTGGAAGCACGGCTGGGAGAAGCCTTGAACGAGCGGCCGGGACTTGCCCATTTTTTGCCAGCGCGCATCGAGTGGCGCGGCGCTGAACCGGGAGTAAAAGCATTGAAGTGGCAAGGCTCCGGTGACATTGCGGCGCTGGCGGGAGCGAACTGCTTTCTGGTCGTGCCCGCAGGGCGAGAAAAAATAGCCACGGGAGAGCGGGTTTCGGTGTGGCTTAGAAAGGACGTTGTTTAGGTCTACATAAATCAACGGTCATGGCCAAGCTTTCTCATTACGGAGCGAAGGGCGAAGTGCGAATGGTCGATGTGTCGGCCAAAGCGGTCACCACGCGGACGGCCGTAGCGCGGGGCTTCGTGAAAATGAAGTCCAGCGTAGTGCAAGCGGTGCGCGGGCTCAAAAATCCCAAGGGGGACCCCCTGGAAGTGGCGCGAATCGCCGGAATTGCCGCTGCCAAGCGGACCGCGGAGTGGATACCTCTTTGTCATCCTCTCCCTCTCACGCACATTGATGTGACCGCACGGCTGTGCAAGAATGGCGTGGAAGTGCGATCCGCCGTGACTACGGCAGCGCAAACGGGCGTGGAAATGGAAGCTTTGGTCGCCGTGGCTGCCGCAGCCCTCACGGTTTACGATATGTGTAAAGCCCTCGACAAAGGGATGGAAATCACGGATGTCGTGCTCGTCCAGAAAACTGGTGGCAAGAGCGGGGACTTCCGCCGCAAGGCGGCCCCGGTGAGACGCGCGCGATGAATGCGGCGAGCGGCAAATCGGTTAGGCTGCTGCTGGCGGAAGATAATCCGCTGATGCGCGACCTGATTGTCAAAGGGCTCGAACCGTTCTGCGAAGTGGAATTGTGCAAAGACGGTGCGGACGCCTTGCTCAAAGTAGTGGACACTCCTCCCGACGTGATTCTTTGTGACTACAAGATGCCGGTATTGGACGGCAGGCAGCTTTTTGAAAAGCTGCGCGCCCGCGATACGACGCGCCATATCCCCTTTTTGTTCATGGCCAGCCGTTCGGACATTGAGGAACGCTTGAGGCCGCTGGTGGACGGCGTCGAAGACTTCATTACCAAGCCGTTCCTGGTCAAGGACCTGGTTCGAATCGCGAAGAAGGTCATCGACCGCCTGCACTTGGAGAAGCTACAGAAGAGCGCGTCGCGACCGGGTGTCATCCAAGGGCGGCTGGAAGAAATGAGCATGATCGACCTGATGCAATCGCTTGAAATGGGGCAAAAATCTTGCCGGCTGACGGTGCGCAATAACGGGGTTCAGGGAGAACTCCACTTTGCGGGCGGGCAGTGCCGCGATGCCAAAGTCGGCAAAGTGGAAGGCGACGATGCCGTGTATAAGGTCGTTTTGTGGACCGCAGGAGAGTTTGAGATCGACTTCAACGCCGCTAATGCTTCGAAGCGTACCACTACGACAAAAAACACCACGGGATTGCTGATGGAAGCGATGCGGCTGATGGACGAGGCGAATCGCGACCAAGACCCCGTGGCGACGCCGTGATTTTACACTAGATTCCCTCCTCATGCGCGTAGCGGTTCTCACGATTAGCGATAGCGTGGCCAAGGGCGAGCACGAAGACCGTTCGGGCCCAGCTGTCGTCGCCGCCTGTCGCGGGCTGGGCTGGGAAGTCACCGCGGCAACGCCGATTTCCGACGATCCCGCCGGGATTCGCGAGCGTTTGCGTGAACTGGCCGATTCCGGACGCGTGGATGTTTTGCTGACCACCGGAGGAACCGGCATCGGCCCGCGCGACAACACCCCGGAGGCGACACAAGCCGTGGCCGACCGCATTGTTCCCGGCATTTCTGAGGAGATGCGCCGCAAAGGACTGGAACATACGCCGACGGCGGTGCTTTCGCGCGGAACGGCGGCGGTGCGGCACAAGACGCTCATCGTCAATTTGCCCGGCAGCCCCAAAGGCGCTACTGAGTCACTCGATGCCGTGGCGCGCCTTCTGCCCCACGCCGTAAAGGTTCTGAACGGCGCCCGCCACGATTAATTTATTTTCCAGGAACAACCGGAAGAACAATTTGGGATGGATGCTCTTTTGTATGTAAGACCCGAATTTTGCAACGGCCCCCCTGTGCCGTGGTCACCTCGGAAGCACCGGTTTGCAGGTTGCGCGAAAAGTGCGGGAAAAAGGCGCCGGACAATTGGACGCGAATGCGATGCCCGGCTAGGAAAGTATTGCTGGTGAGCAAGCGATCGAGACTTAGGTGAGTGATGTTCCCGGGCTCAAGATATTCGGGTTGTTGCGACTCATCGCGGTAGCTGGCGCGAAGAACATCGAGACCAGGACTCATCAGATTGAACGCGGTACCGTCAGGCGCCACATCCAAAAGCCTCACCCAAAGATCGAGGTCGCGGCAGTCCGCCGAAACGCAAATTTCCGCCCGGATGGGTCCAGTGACCTCCATATCCGCCGGGAGCGGTTCCGTGTCGAAGACCAAAGTGTCGCTCCGTCCTGCCAACGAGCGATAGTCATGCGCACCATAGGCGGTGTAAGGATCGGTGAGAGGCTTGGCCGGGTCCGAAAGAAAAGTGGAATCAGGGTAGGAACTGGTGGCAACGCTGCGCACAAGAGTTCCCTTCCTATCGCTTGCGGACTTGGAGGCCAGATAGAACGATTCGGAACGGGCGCGCTTCAGGGGCCACGCGTCTTCGTCGCGCCAGACATTTTTCCCCATGACAAAAATGCGCACGCGGCTGTCGCGGTCAGCGCCGTTGTCCATTCCCCGGACGTAATGGTCCATCCAGCGAAGGATGAGTTCGTCATAATCGATTGCTGCCGAAGGCCCGAATTCGCGTTCACCGGAGCGCGATTCCTCCTCGCCGCCGTGCGTCCAGGGGCCAATAACGGTGCGTGTACCCGGATCTTTGTCGCCGCGACGGGCGGCGAGGAGACCGTTGAAATTTGTGGTGGCGCCATCGGGTCCGTAGGCCTCGTCATACCATCCTGAGAGGTTCAGGACCGCCGCATGAACGCGGTCATATTTGTTTCGGAGTTCGGCCCAATCCCACCACGAGTCGGCCGGAGGATGCGAGAGCCATTCATAATAAAAGGGCGAAATACCCTTTAGGTCGGGAAGGTCACGCAGAGGAAGAAACTTCTGCAATCGCTGATGTTCTTTCTCCCAGGTTGCAGCCGCTTCTTTGCGAGTTTTGGGACCGGGAAGATCCTTCCTGCGGCGAATATCTGGCGCGATATTGAACCAGATCCAATCGAGCCACGAACCGTCAAATACGCCGCCGGAATAGAAAAAATTCCTTGGCGTGGAGAAAGTCATGGCTGGGACCATGGCTTTTAAGTGAGGCGGATTTTCCACCGCCGCCAGCCATTGAACCGCACCCGGATACGAGAGGCCGAAAGTGCCGACATTTCCGTCCGACCAGGACTCCCGTGCCGCCCATTCGACGGTGTCATAGCCATCCTGACCTTCATTCCGGTAAGCATTGAACTCTCCATCCGAGGCATAACGCCCGCGGACGTCCTGAACAACGACGGCGTAGCCGCGTGCGATTGCCTTTTCGAACGTTTTGTATTCGCGAAGAGCTGATTCTTTGTTGTACGGCGTCCGATACACGAGCGTCGGGAAGCGGCCGGAAGGAGAGGGAAGCAAGATATCCGCGCGGAGGACAACACCGTCGCGCATGGGAACTGGGGCGTCTTTCGTCACGTGGAACGCTGGAGTTTTGACGGATGGCGGCGTTTGAGAGAAGAAGGCAGTCGTGGCATATAACCAGAGTGCTAGGAAGAGACAAATCAAATATCCAAGTTTGAGGCGGAGTTTTCTGATCGCCAGGATCATCAGGCGCTGCATTGTACTTGAATCCGCGACGAAACGGTGGTTGACGAAGATGCGCTTGTCGTCAAGAATGTTTCCACCATGACGCAAAAACTAGCGGACAAAAAACTAGTGGTTTTGGGAGCCGGGAAGCTCGGCGGCATCCTGCTGCGCGCCTACTTGAAGCAGGAGCTTTTTTCGCCGAAGCGCGTGACGGCGACCGTGGCGCACGTAGAAAAAGCCGCGGCGCTATCCAAAGAACTGGGCGTGGCGGTGAAAACGGAGAACCCCAAGGCCGTGCAAGGCGCGGACATCATTCTGCTATGCGTTAAGCCCAAAGTAATGGGCGAGGTGTTGCAAGAAATTGCGCCGGAGTTGGATGAAAAGGCGCTCGTGATTTCCGTGGCGGCTTCGGTTCCAACGAGCTACATCGAGCAGCACCTCAAAGTGAAAGTGCCCGTAGTGCGCGTCATGCCGAATACCCCTTCGGCGGTGGGCTGCGGCATGACCGGAATCTGCCGCGGCGCACACGCTGGTACGGAGCACCTGGAGATGGCGCGAACGATGTTCAACGCCGTAGGGCGGACGGTCGTGGTCGACGAGAAAAACATGGATGCGGTAACCGGGCTTTCTGCGAGCGGTCCCGCATTTGCGTACATCATCCTCGAATCGCTGGCTGAGGCCGGCGTCAAAGTAGGCCTACCGCGCGACGTAGCGACGTTGCTGGCGGCGCAAACGATGAAGGGAGCAGCCAGCGTGGTGCTCGAGACCGGCGACCATCCGGCGCTTTTGAAAGACGCCGTGACCACGCCGGCGGGCTGCACCATCGATGGCATCCTCGAACTGGAAGAAGGCAAACTCCGCGTGACGTTAATCAAAGCGGTGGTAAAAGCGACGAGCCGCGCTGGCGAACTGCTCTTCGAGAAGTAGGCAACTCACGAGAATCGAAAAAATGATAGGATGCTGCGCGTGAGGTTACTGTGCCCGGTGCCTATCTTCCCGTCTTGATTTATGCGGCGCTCGTTGTGGCGTTTCCCGTGGTGACGCTCATTTTTGCGAAGTTGATCCGGCCGGCGTCCACTTCTTATGGCGCGAAGCTGAAACCGTACGAGTGCGGGGTTGCTCCCGAGAGCCATTCCCGCGGACGCTATTCCGTACGCTTTTACATCATTGCCATGCTGTTCGTCGTGTTCGACGTGGAGACCATGTTCCTGATTCCGTGGGCGATTTTGTACCGCAGCTGGGTGGTAGCACACATGGGACTGTTTGCGCTGATTTCCATGTTCGTGTTCCTCGGGATTCTGCTGGTCGGATACGTATGGCTGTACAAAAAAGGCGCGCTGGAATGGGCTTGATGGGCAAGACTCATTTTGGTTCCAAGCGCTCTCTTTCGCATTCCAAGTTCTTGCGATTGACTAGCTTTTTGCCGTGTGTTAGAAACGCGGGCGTTTGAAATCTGGGTCATCTTTGCTGCGGTCGGTGCGTCGAAGTTTCTGCGTTCCGGTCGCCAGGAGTTGGATCGCAGCCCGCTTTGCACAGGTCTATGGCCGACGAACCCAAGGAACAGCAGCCTTCTCCCGTGCCTGCGGGCGAAAAGCCCGCAAGCGGCTCTGCTCCCGCTTCCACTCCCCCCGCCAAGCCGGCAACCGCGTCCCCTGCCGGAGGAGTTCCTCCGAAACCAGCAGCCCCTGTTCCTCCCAAGCCGCCGGTGCAGCTGCAGACGCCTCTGAACAATGAACTGGTTGGGCGAGTCCGCGCCAAATTTGGAACAGCCCTGGTGGAAGCCATCGAGGATCGCAAGCAAGCGATTCTGACGGTGGAATGCACGAAACTAGCGGAAGTCTCGCAATACCTTCGTGATGAAGAAAAGTTCGACTTGCTTTCCGACCTGACAGCCGTGGATTGGCCAAGACGAGAAAAGCGCTTCGACGTAGTGCTGAACCTTTATTCGTTTGCGAAGAATGAACGCTTGCGTGTGAAGGCCCGCGCGGCCGCCAGCGAGCCGGTTCCAAGCGTCTCGGGAGTCTGGCCGACAGCCAATTGGCTGGAGCGCGAGGCGTTTGACATGTTTGGAATCGTCTTCGCTGGCCATCCCAACTTGACGCGTATCCTTTTGCCTGATGAGTGGCAAGGCTATCCGCTGCGCAAGGATTACGACATCATTGAGCAGGATACAAGTTGGGTGAAAGAAAACCTGGGCATTGAAAGTGGCCAATAAAAAACAGGCGATAAACGACCGTGGCTACTGACACCACCAAGGATGCGCGCGAAAAACAGAAGACGCTGCTGGGTGCAGACGAGCTCGTCCTGAACATGGGGCCGCAGCATCCGTCCACCCACGGCGTACTGCGTGTGAAGCTGAAACTCGATGGCGAGCGCGTCATCGGTTCCGAGTGCATGATCGGGTATTTACACCGCGGCGTAGAAAAAATCGCCGAGCATCGCACGTATCAACAGTTCGCGCCGTACGTGGACCGAATGGATTACGTGGCGGCAGTTAGCAACGGCCTGGGCTACTGCGAAGCCATTGAGAAATTGCTGATGGTCGAAGCCCCGCCGCGGGCCAAGGTCATTCGAACGATCCTGACGGAACTGCAGCGCATTGCCAGCCACCTTTTGTGGCTCGGTACACACGCGCTGGACATCGGCGCACTCACGCCCCTCTTCTATTGCTTCCGCGAACGCGAAGAAATTCTAAAGATTTTCGAGAAATATTGTGGCGCGCGACTGACCACGCATGCGTTTCGCATCGGCGGGCTGCAATACGAGGCCTACGACACGCTCGAAAAAGACGTCGAGCGTTTCTGCAAAGCCTTCGAATCGCGTATCACCGACTACGAAGAATTGCTGACGCAAAACCGCATCTGGCTTGGCCGCACCAAGGGCGTAGGAATCTTGAAGGCGGCCGAGGCGATCGCTTTAGGCGCAACCGGGCCCGTCCTGCGAGCTAGCGGAGTAAAGTGGGACATCCGCAAAGCAATGCCTTATGCCGCATACGATCAATACAAATTTGAAATCCCTGTGGGCACCACTGGCGACACGTACGACCGCTACCTCGTGCGCATGGAAGAGATGCGGCAGTCCCGCCTGATTTGCCTGCAAGCTATTGAAAATATTCCCAGCGGGCCGATCATGGCGAAAGTCGGCAAAGTGCTGAAGCCGCCGCCGGGCGAGGTCTATCATGCCATTGAGGCGCCCAAAGGCGAGTTGGGTTATTACGTCATTAGCGACGGCACCGTGCAGCCTTATCGTGTGCGCATCCGGCCGCCGTCGTTTGTAAATTTGCAAGCGTTTGACAAGATGGCCCGGGGACACCTGGTTGCTGACGTGGTGGCCATCATTGGAACGCTAGACATCGTTCTGGGCGAAGTGGACAGGTAGGGGCGAGTCGTATCACCGCTATTCATTGGGCACAGAGATGAGGGTTGGGCGGTCTTAAGGGGTGAAGAGTCACTGATGCAAGCCGTAACGCAAGTCACGACCGAATTCGTGAAGCAATACTGGGCTCCACTCCTCTGCGGCTTCGCCATCGTCGCGATATTGCCGCTCATTGTTGGCTATGTCGTTCTTGTGGAACGCAAGATCATGGCCGACATGCAGGCGCGGCTTGGGCCGATGCGCGTTGGCCCGCACGGCTTGCTGCAACCCATCGCCGACGCCGTGAAGCTTCTGATCAAGGAAGACATCATCCCCGAGGACGCGGACAAACTGGTCTTCTGGCTTGCGCCGGTTCTTTCCGTGGGAGCGGCGCTCCTGGCGATGGCTGGCTTGGCCATCGGGCCCGCCTTCCAAATCGCCAAAGACATCAACATTGGAATTCTTTTCGTCGTTGGCGTCAGCGCGCTGGGAATCTTTGGAATCGTGCTGGGCGGCTGGGCTTCGAACAGCCATTATTCGCTGATTGGCGCACTGCGCAGCTCGGCGCAACTGGTGAGCTACGAAACGGCAGCGGGCATGGCGCTGGTGAGCGGACTGCTTTTCGCCGGAACGTTGAACGTCACTTCGATCGTGCAAGCGCAGTACGACCAGGGCATCTGGTTTGGATTGCTTGCCCCCGTGGCGTTTTTCACCTATTTGGTGGCGTCCATTGCGGAAACCAACCGGGCGCCGTTTGATTTGCCGGAAGCGGAATCCGAATTGGTGGCCGGTTACATGACGGAATTCAGCGGTTTCCGCTGGTCGCTCTACTTTCTCGCGGAATATACGAACATGATCGTGGTCGCTTCGGTGGCGACGACCTTGTTCCTCGGCGGCTGGCTGCGGCCGTTTCCGCGCACGCACTGGTTGGATTTTCTCGACTTCCTTCCGATGGTTTTGATGACGGGAATCGGCATCTATGGCCTCCTGCGCGTGCCGAAGCAGCCCGCGCGCGTGCAGCAATTGTTCATGTTGGCCGTTGCGGGTATGTGTTTTGCGGCGGCCTTCGTCCTGGCCGCGCCGGTGCTCATCCCGTTTTTCAAGTCGTCTTTGATCGCGGCGGTGAAACCGTACCACGATGGGATTCTCGGAGGATTCTGGTTCATCTTCAAAGTGAGCTTGTACATTTATTTCTTTATGTGGCTGCGCTTCACGCTCCCGCGCTACCGCTTCGATCAGCTGATGCGCCTCGGCTGGCATTTCCTGATTCCGCTGTCCATTATCAACGTGCTCGTGATTGGCGTCGCAATGATCCTGGGAAGTCATTTTCACTTGGAGGGCTGGCAGCTGCTTCTGACCACCATTCCTGCGTCCGTCCTCGCGCTGATCATCGCGCTTTTCATTTTGAACGCAGAACAAAAGAGCGAGCCGCAGCGGGCGAGCGGCGACGCCTCGGATACTTATGCTTGATCAAGTCATCTTTTACCTTTTCTCCGCGGTCGCCGTGGCGGGCGCGATATTGACGGTCACCAGGCGCAACGTCGTGCACAGCGCGATTTTCCTCATCACGGCGCTCCTGGCAACGGCGGGAATCTTCCTGCAGCTCCGCGCAGAATTTCTGTTCATTGTGCAGATCATTCTCTACGTCGGCGGCATCATGGTGCTTTTTGTCTTCGTGATTATGCTCGTGAACCTGGACGTGGCGGTTCGTCAGTTGCGGTTCGCGCGACAAAAATGGGTGGCGCTGCTCATTTCCTTGGCGCTGGCCGCTCAAGTCGGCCTTATGCTCTGGTCGACCGGCAAAATGCCGGGGCAGGGAGTGCCGGTTCTTTCCGCGGTGCCTGCCGACAAACTGCCGCCCAATTCGGAAGAAGTTGCGAAGAGCCTATTCTCGTCGTACTTGCTGCCGTTTGAAATTGCCTCGGTTTTATTGTTGGTCGCCATGATTGGCGCCGTGGTCATGGCAAAACGGAGGGCATAAGCAACGATGCTTCCCATTGGACATTACCTTTTTCTCGGTCTCGCGCTTTTCATCATCGGCGTGATTGGCGTGGTCACGCGGCGCAACGTAATCGTTATTCTGATGTCCATCGAGCTGATTCTCAATGCCGTGAACATCAACCTCGTGGCCTTCTCGCGCTTGTACGGCGATGTAGCGGGACAAGTTTTTGCGCTCTTCATCATTGCCGATGCGGCGGCCGAAGCCGCCGTGGGGTTGGGAATCATCATCGCCTTTTTCCGCAACCGCGAAACCGTTCTTGAGGACGAAATGGATTTGCTGAAGTGGTAGCACGATGCGCAAAAAAATCGAAATGACGACGCAAGGAAAAGAACCGGCATGACGCCTTCGGGCTATTTCCTCGAGCATTTGTGGCTCATCCCGCTGTTTCCGCTGGTGACTGCAGCGCTGATGCTTTTTGTCGGCCGGCGTCTCCCGAATCCCGCGGTGAGTGTGCTTTGTGTCGGCAGCGTCGGATTCTCGTTCATCTTTGCGCTTGGCGCGGTCGTGCAATTGTTGTCTGCCGATCCCGAGCACCGCTTCACGCAGCAGATTCTTTTCGAATGGCTCACGCCCGGCCAGATGCTACTCGGCAACGGCCACCTGATTCGCTTCACCGCTGACTGGGGCTACCTCCTCGACCCGCTTTCCTCCGTCATGGTGCTTGTTGTGACCGGCGTTGGATTCCTAATTCATATCTACTCCGTCGGTTACATGGGCCACGAAGGCGGCTACTACCGTTTCTTTGGCTACATGAACCTCTTCATGTTCTCCATGCTCACGCTGGTCCTGGCGAACAATATGCTCCTCATGTTCGTGGGCTGGGAAGGTGTGGGCCTCTGCAGTTATTTGTTGATCGGTTTTTATTTTCTGAAGAAATCTGCGTCCGACGCGGGCAAAAAAGCGTTCATCGTAAATCGCATTGGAGACGCAGGTTTCATTCTCGGCATTTTGCTGACCGCCGCCACGTTCGGCACGATTCGTTTCACTTCTGCGGGATTGGGAGACGCGGCGACAAATTCTGGAATCTTGCAGGCGCTTAACAGCGCGCTGGAGGCGCATACGCTGGCCGCCGGAGCGTCTGTGCTGACCGCCATTGCGCTTTTGCTTTTCGTCGGCGCCTGTGGAAAATCCGCGCAAATTCCTCTTTACGTTTGGCTTCCCGACGCGATGGAAGGCCCCACTCCCGTCAGCGCGTTGATTCATGCGGCCACAATGGTGACGGCCGGCGTGTACATGGTCGTGCGGATGAACGCCATCTACCAGCTTGCGCCAACAGCGATGTCGGTGGTGGCAATCGTCGGTGTGATCACGGCGATTTTTGCTGCTTCCATGGCGCTGGTGCAGAACGACATCAAGAAAGTCCTTGCCTATTCCACCATCAGCCAGCTCGGCTACATGTTTCTGGCGCTCGGCGCGGGCGCGTTTGCGGCCGGTATTTTCCATTTGATGACGCACGCCTTCTTCAAAGCACTCTTGTTCCTTGGTGCAGGCAGCGTGATCCACGCCATGTCCGGCGAGCAGGACATCCAAAAAATGGGCGGCCTCTGGGGCAAGATCCCGGTTACGGCGTGGACCTTTATGTTTGCCACGCTGGCCATCGCGGGAATTCCGCCGCTCGCGGGATTTTTCAGCAAGGACGAGATTCTCGGTCGCGCGTTCGAAAGGCATCCCGCGCTGTGGATTGTCGGCTTCATCACTGCGGGCTTGACGGCGTTCTACATGTTCCGCTTGGTGTTCCTGACGTTTTTTGGATACTCGCGCGCTGACGACCACGCGCAAAAGCACATTCATGAGTCGCCCCAGACGATGACCCTTCCCCTCGTGATTCTCGCCGTGCTCTCTGTGATTGGCGGCTGGATTGGCTGGCCGGCATCTCTCGGCGGCGGCAACCTGTTCGAGAAGTTTCTCGAACCTGTCGTGTCGCCTGCTAGAGCGGGGGCAGAATCCGCAAAAGTCGTTGAGCAGACCTCCTCAACCGAATATTTTCTGATGTTGGCTTCGATCGCCGTCGCTGTCGCCGGCATTTGGCTCGCGTACGGGTTCTACCGCACCAAGCGATTCGCCCCCGAACTCATCGCCGGCAAAATGGGTTCTGTCTATCGGCTGCTTTTCCACAAGTATTACGTCGATGAACTCTACGACGCCCTATTTGTGAATTGCACGAAGGATCTCGGCACGCTGCTCGGCAAGTTTGACGCCAAAGTCATCGACGGCGTGGGCGTCGACGGCACCGGCTGGCTGGCGCGCTTTGGCTCGACGCTTTCTATGTGGTGGGACAAGTGGATTATCGATGGCTTGCTGAACTTTGGCGCCAAGCTTACCCAGCTCCTCAGCTTCCCCGTCCGCTTCTTGCAAACGGGAACTTTTTCGACGTACGCCCTTTTGATTTTGCTGGGGCTCGCGATTCTCTTGGGTTATTACGAACAACACCTCCATGTAGTGCTGCGCGGAGCGCGCTGAGAGGCAGAGCATGGACTTTTTTGCGAATCACATCTTGAGCGCTGTTCTCTTCACGCCGCTGGTCGGCGCGATTCTGTTGCTTTTCATTCCCCGCGAATGGGAGCTGGCGCACAAGATCGGCGGCAACATCTTCGGCGTGCTTGGCTTCCTCGTTTCGATTCCCCTGGTTCGCTGGTGGAATCACGGCGCTGGAAAATTCTCATTCGAAGAGAACGTCGCCTGGATTCCCTCGATCGGCGCGCGCTATCACCTGGGCATTGACGGCATCAGCCTGCTCTTGGTCATGCTCACCACCTTGTTGGGAATGATCGCCATCCTTTCCTCCTGGAGCGCCATTCATCAGCGCACCAAGGAGTACTACATTCTGCTTCTCCTGTTGCAGACCGGCATGATGGGCGTTTTTGTGGCCCTCGACTTCTTCCTCTTTTACGTTTTCTGGGAAGTGATGCTTGTTCCCATGTACTTCCTCATCGGCGTCTGGGGCAGCGACCGGCGTCTGTACGCGGCCATCAAATTCTTCCTCTATACCTTGGCGGGCTCCGTGGTTATGCTGCTCGCGATTCTTGCCTTGTACTTCTACGCTCCCGTCGCACCCGGCGCAACGCGCACGTTTGACGTTCCGACACTGCTCGCTGCGGCCCAGAACTTTTCCGACCCGCTGAAAGTTTGGCTCTTCTGGGGTTTCTTCTTTGCCTTTGCCATCAAGGTGCCGATGTTCCCGTTCCATACCTGGCTTCCGGACGCGCACACCGAAGCGCCCACCGCGGGCTCGGTCATTCTGGCCGGCGTTTTGCTGAAGATGGGCACCTACGGCTTCATCCGCTTTTCCTTGCCGCTGCTTCCAGCGGACCCCGCCATGCGTTCCAACATCATCAAGATTGTCATCTTGCTCTCGCTGATCGGCATCGTTTACGGCGCGCTCGTCTGCCTGATGCAAAAAGACATGAAGCGCCTCATCGCCTACAGTTCGGTCAGCCACCTCGGTTTCTGCACGCTGGGCATTTTTGCGCTCACGCCCAACGGCCTCGCCGGCAGCGTCCTCCAGCAGATTAATCACGGCATCTCCACCGGGGCGCTCTTCTTGATCGTCGGCGTGCTTTACGAGCGCCGCCACACGCGCCTGATTTCCGAGTTCGGCGGCTTGGCCACGCCCATGCCGAATTTCGCAGCCGTCTACCTCATCATCAGCCTCAGCTCCCTGGGCATGCCTCTGCTGAACGGCTTTATCGGAGAATTCACGATTCTGCAGGGCGCGTTCCAGGTCAGCAAAGCTTGGGCCGCCTGGGGCACTTTGGGCGTCATTCTTGGCGCTGCCTATTTGTTATGGCTCTACCAGCGCGTGATGTTTGGGACGGTCACGCAACCCGCCAATGAGCATCTCCCGGACCTGAACCTGCGCGAAATGGCCACACTTCTCCCGCTCGTCTTTATGGCGTTCTGGATCGGCATCTATCCGAAACCGTTCTTCGCGCTCATTGAAAAGCCGGTCCAGAAAATCGTCGAGCAGGTGAATCCGAATTTCTACCAGATGGAGCGCGCAAAATTGGCTCCGGCGGAAGTCCCTGCCGCTTCGGTTACGGCGGAGCCGAAATAACCCGGTCTGCCTATGCACATTCCTTTCATCAGCGCGCTCAGAGATTACCTCCAGGGAGACGGCCGAGTCATTCTTCCCGAAATCGAGCTGACTCTCTTTGGTTTGGGCATCCTGCTCATCGATTTCACCCTCGGCGTCAAAGAACGCTATTGGAACGCCGGGCTGGCGCTGATGGGAACGATTTTCAGCGCTTACACCGTGTGGCGGCTCCGGATTCCCGTTTCCGTGAATGGCTCGCAGTACGGATTTCAAGAGTCGGTCATTATCGATCCGTTCTTTCTTTTCTTCGCCGCGCTTTTCCTGGCTGCCACGGCGCTCGTGATTTTGCTCTCGGTAAAATTTCTCGAGATTGAGCAGGAGCAGGAAGGCGAATACTACGCCCTGCTGCTGTTTGCCTGCGTGGGAATGATGTTCATGGCCTCGGGCTACGACCTCATCGTCATGTTCCTCGGGCTCGAGACCATGGCCCTCAGCTTCTACGTCCTCACCGGCTTCTTGCGCCGCGAAAAGCGTTCGAACGAAGCTTCCTTGAAGTACGTCCTCTTGGGCGCGTTCAGCTCCGGGATTCTTGCGTATGGTTTTTCCATCCTCTACGGCCTCACCGGGAGCACCAGCATCTCCCGCATTGCCTTCGCGCTAAATCCCGGCAGCCGGCTTGCCAGCATGGTCGCCCAGAGCCAGGAACCAGGCGCCAGTGGCGCTATGATGCGCGAATATCTTGCGCAAGCTTATCCCGCCGCACTTCATCTGGATCCTTACTTATTAACGCATCAGCTACCTGTTCTTGCCGCGGCGGCTTTCGTTCTTGTGGCCGTGGGGATGTTTTTCAAGGTCGCCGCCGTGCCGTTTCATCAGTGGGCGCCGGACGTCTACGAGGGCGCACCAACGCCAGTCACGATTTTCGTCAGCGTCGCATCCAAGACCGCGAGCTTCGCGCTGCTTCTCCGCCTGTTCATCTTCGTCTTCGGCTCCACGCAGGTGACCTGGATGTATCTTGTCGCGGGCATTGCCATTGCTTCGCTCACCTGGGGCAACCTGGCCGCTCTGACGCAGACCAACGTGAAGCGCCTGCTCGCCTACTCTTCCATTTCGCACGTCGGCTACGTCCTGCTTGCGCTCGTAGCCTGGGACGAAAAAACAGGAACTTTGTCGGATACTGCGAAAACCGGGATTGCGTACTACCTGTTCGCGTACCTCTTTATGACCGCCGGCGCTTTCGCCATTCTCATCGTGTTGCGGCAGAAGGGCCTCATCGGCGAAGAGCTCGAGGATTTGAACGGCTTGTACCAGCGCAGCCCGTCAGCGGCTGTGCTGTTGCTCATCTTCATGCTTTCGCTCGCGGGCATTCCTCCCACGGCCGGCTTCATGGGCAAATACTTCATTTTCCTTTCGCTCATCGAAACGCACCATCCGGTGTTAGCGGTCTTTGCCGTGCTTTACATTGTTCCCGCGCTTTACTACTACTTCCGCATCGTGGTCCACGCCTGGCTCGAGGCGCCCGGCGAAGCGCCGCGTCCCGTCATGAGCAGCGCCCAGGCCGTAGCGCTCGCCGTCACGGTGTTTGTCACTCTTGCCGCCGGGTTGTATCCTGAGCCGTTCACGCGGTTCGCTCAATATGCCTTCGGACGATAAACCCGACGAACATTCATCGACGGCGCCGGCAAAGAAAAAAGCGAAGGAGTTTGCCTCGGGTCCGGCGCTCGCATTCGAGTTGCCGTTCACTTTAGTCGGTCCCATTGCCGTCGCCGCCGCCATGGGATATTTGCTGGACCGCTGGCTGCACACCAGGCCCTGGCTCACGCTCGTGCTGGGAGCCATAGGATTTTTCGCTGGCGTGCGCGAAGTCTTACGCCGTCTCCCGGGGGAGTAGCAATGGACGCTAAAGCGGCTGAGCCAGTTGCTCCCGCGACCGGCGAGCAAACCGAACGCCGCATCGGCTGGCTCACTTTGCTCTTCGGCTTCGCTGCCGCGGCAATCGCCGCCGCTCTCCGCCACAACCCCTGGGCCGCCGGCTTGGCCGTCGGAACTGCCCTGGGCTGGCTCAATTTCCGCTGGCTGAAGCGCGCCGTGGACACGCTCGTCGTGGTTTCCACGGCCCAGAAAGGCGGCCAAGAGCCCAGAGTACCCATCACGACTTATCTTGCCGCGCTGTTTCGCTACGGGTTGCTGGGCTTCACGGTCTATGTTATTTTTATTTTTCTACACGTTCCCCTTGGCAGCATGGTCTTGGGTTTTTGCGCCTTGGCCGCGGCGGCGATTGCGGCCAGTGCGTGGGAAATCCTGAATCCGGCGGACTGACGAATGCCTGAACAGGTCACTTGGCTGACGCAATTCGTGAATCATCACCTGGGGCACTCTGCGCTGGTCCTGCTGGCCGCTTTGCGCATCCAGCCCAGCAACCCGGAGTTGCCCATCCCCGAACACGTGGTTATGGCTTGCGTTGTCGTAATCGTCGGAACGATTTTTGCTCTTGTCCTGCGTTCGCGCCTCTCCGTCGAGAAGCCCGGGCCGATGCAACAAGTGGCCGAGATTCTGCTCACGAACCCCCTGGGCTTCGGCATTAAGGATCTCCTTGAAGAAAATGTCCATCATGGCGCCGCCCAATTCATTCCCTTTGTCGGAGCCATTTCCGTGTTTGTCCTCATCGGCAACCTCATGGGCGCTTTTCCCGGCAGTTTTTTGCAAGCGCCCACGGGAAACGTCACCGTCCCGCTGGCCTGCGCCGTTCTCACTTTTATCTACTTCAATTGGCAGGGCATCCGACGCCATGGCCTCGTCCACTATTTGCTGACGTTTGCGGGCTCGCCTAAAGACCTGGGCTCGTGGATCCTCGCAATCCTGCTGTTTCCCGTCGAAATCGTCAGCACTACCGCGCGTGTCCTCTCCCTCACCGTTCGTCTCTGGGCCAACATGTTTGCCAGCGATCTGATTTACTTGATTTTCCTTGGACTTCTCGCCGGCGGCGCTAGCTTTGGATGGAGCAAATCTCCCGTGCTTGGCGTCATTCTGGCCATTTTCCCCGCCACCATCCCTGTGGCGTTCATCGGCTTGCACATCTTTGTGTCCGTCATTCAAGCTTACGTCTTTACCGTTCTTCCTTCCGTCTATCTGGGCTTGGCCACGGCGGAAGAGCACTAGGTTTGCATGTAGCGCCGGGCTTCAGCCCGGCATCTTCTCTGCGCCTCGGTTTTGGTTTTGCCGCCAGTGTGAGCCCGGCTGCACGGTGTCCGGGAACCACCTCCTGGCGGCTTCTAAGGAGGCAGTGATGAAAAAGCAGTGGATGTGGATGTTGACGGTGCTCGCCTTGGTAATTATGTTTGCGCCTGCCGCTTTGGCGCAGGACCAGACCGGTGGAAGCAGCAAGGCCTTTTCCGGAATTGCGGTTGGATTTGGCATGGCCATCGCCGCGTTTGGTTGCGGCCTGGCGCAGGGCCGTATTGCTTCGGCGGCATGCGAAGGCATGGCGCGCAACCCCGGAGCCGCCGGTGCAATTCGCGCGGCCATGATCCTTGGCTTGGTGTTCGTCGAGACCCTGGTGCTCTTCACCCTTGCCATGATCGCCCTCAAAGTCTAACGCCTTCGCGGATATAAGCGGATATAAAGGGACGGGCTTTCAGCCCGTCCCCTTGTCTGGTCGCTGCAAAATGCAAACGGCCCGGGAGCTTCCGCCTCCGAGTCGGCGATCACCAGCGATCAGAACTGAAATACCAAACCGGCCGATGTGCGAACCTGGTTCTGAAAGCTGGGAGGGAGATTTGAACCTAGGTACTCAACCTGAATAAGGCGCACGTGCACAGACTGGAGCGCTTTGACGTCAACGCCGCCACCTAGTGCCAGAGCAAACGCGTTGCTTGAATGCGCAGGGAAGAAGTAGAGATTGCCCACGCCGCTGCCAGTGGACTCATGGGCCCCACCGAATAAAGCGTGCACGAACGGCGAGATTCGCCCTGGAAAACAGATTTGCGGGCCCAACAGGTAAGTGTTTACGTGCGTGCTCTCATTACCTAAATTGCCCGGGAGTGCTCCATAGTTGCCTCCGAAATCCGCAACCAGGCCGATAGTCCGAAGAGGCTTGTATCGGAGGTTGGCTTCCCACCCGTTCAAGTTGGGATTGGCGCTGAAGGTCTTTGTTGGGCAGGGCGGACCCGGGCAGATGAGCTGCCCCGTTGCGTTCACGTTCACTGACGCGCGGACGTACGAGTAACCTCCAAACACCTCGACTCGATCCTGCGCGCGTGATGTAGTGGCAAAAGCGAAAACGAGGACCATACCGAGATTCAGCCGCGCCCACTTCATTGCGCACCTCTCTTTTAGATTCGACAGCCTTGGATCAAATTTGTTGCACTTTTTAAACCTCTTTCTTTTCACCAACTTCCAGCGGTCAAATTTTATAACCCCTTGTCTTATGTCCCCTTGTTTTGATAACCATACGAATTGCCGGGGTGGGTGGGCTCCCCTACAGGGCCCTGCCCCCGTACCCCCGGCATTTGTTCCCCACCCGGATGCAAGGAACCTGGTGCGGGCCAGCAACATCCGGCATGCGGTCGCCGGAGCTCGGTGAGGGGCCGGCTGGCATCGCAGCGTTCCGCGTTCCAGTTCCGCCGCATCCGCACTGGGCGGCGGAACGGTGGGAACGCCAGCGAGAACCGGCAAGAGGAACTCTGGCCGGGCTGCCCGAAGACTTCGCCTCGTTGTCCCATGGCCATTTCGGAGTTTGCAACCCGCGTCTTTCCTGCCTGTTACGTGCTGTCCCACTTCAAATCGGAGATGCGCGTCCCATCCCGCGTTCTTATCGGCGAATTCCCGGCACCGAAACGGCCACCGTCACGCGCTGGGCCGCGATAGCGGTTGCCACGCGTGGCGGTAGAGCCAACCTGGTTACGCCTGTTTCATCCATACGCTCAATGAAGATTGTGTCTCCTAGCTCTTCGTGCCCGGGCACGGCTCACGACGGTCAGGATGTTTGTGGAGCGGCGGCTCTACAGAGCGCTGTTACTCTCCGCTTCCATCTCTTCTCAATCGTCGCTGCACGCTTAACCCTCGTAGCCGCTCTTTGGAGCATCTTCCGTGCGTGCTCAAGCCTCTGCGCGCCCCGGCGATCTTCAATGGTTAGCTGTACTGGCTCCAGCTTCGCAGCAATCGTATATTCAGCGGCATAATGTGTAGTATTTTCTATGTAGGGCCAATGAAAAGAACTGCAACGGCGACGCAACGACGCAGCGCGAGTCCGCTAAGTTCCTTGCCAAAAAGGAAGGCTGAATTCATCGAACCGATGGACTGTGCCGCCGTCAGAAAGCTGCCCGACGGATGGGAATGGATTTACGAGATTAAACTCGATGGCTACCGCGCTATTGGTGTCAAATCGGATCGCGGCGTGGACCTGTATTCGCGGCGGCGCAAATCGTTCAATCATCAGTATCCGCACATTGTCGAGGCCCTTGGCGAGCTACCCGAGGGCACCGTCGTTGATGGTGAAATCGTGGCTCTCGATAAGTCGGGTCGTCCCAATTTCAATCTGTTGCAAGATTGGATGCGCGATGCCTCGTTGCGGAAGCTTTATTTTGTCTTCGACCTGCTCGTTTGCAAGGACCGCGATTGCACCAAATTGCCGCTCCACGAACGTCGTGAGCTGATGAAATCTGTTTTGAAACTGCGCTCCGGTCGCATCCGCATCTCCGAGCAGTTCAAGACTTCAGCTGACAACATAGTTGTCGCCGTGCAGCAGCAACATCTTGAAGGCGTAGTCGCCAAACGCTACGGCAGCCTCTATGAGCCGGGAAAACGTACGGGCGCGTGGGTTAAATACCGCGTGAGCCGAGGCCAGGAGTTGGTAATCGGCGGGTACATACCTGGCCCCCACGGTTTTGATTCACTGATTGTGGGCTATTATCGCGGCAAAGATTTGGTCTATGTCGCTCGCGTCCGCAATGGCTTTGTCCCGGCATCACGTCGCCAGGTCTTCGAGAAAATTCGTCATCTCGTCTCGCCCACGATGCCCTTCGTTAACTTGCCAGATACACACAAATCCCGTTGGGGAGATGAACTCACCGCAGAGAAAATGAAGGAGTGCGTATGGCTTCGCCCGGAAGCCGTTGCCCAAATAGAATTCTTGGAGTGGACAGAGGCGGATCGGCTCAGGCATTCGAAGTTTGTAGGACTGCGCGATGATAAGAATCCGCGAGAGGTTGATAAGGGAGCATAGTTCCAAGTCGCCGATTTCGAGCAATTCCGGCGCGGTCACATCAGATCAGTGACCGGCCGGCAATGCCGATGCTTTGTGGTCCGTGGCAACGAATTACGCGATGACCATTAACGAGGTCCGATTCACGGAAGGCCACACCTTCGATATCTTTTGCCCAGGCAATTTCGTCGAAGCAGACCAGTGGACGAAGACGCGCCACAAGCCCCCTCCACTCACTCCACCAAAGGTTTCAGGAACACCGCGTCGAAGTTTACGCACAATCATTATACGAGGCCGTTCTTCGCGGATTGAATCGATTGGAAGTTGTTGGGTGCGAATCTAACACAAATGAAACGATACAGCGAGTTGAGGTTGAAATTCATCAGGAGCCTACCCGACACATAGTCGATGTTCCGAAACTCTTGAAGTGGATTAAAGAGAAATCCGCGTATCCTGCTCAGATATCCACCGGGGATAGCCGTGATCGGTGACCAGATCCTGCCAGATGGCCTTGGCATTGCGCCCATGGGCGAGTCCTTGCTCGATCAGCTCGCGGTACGCTTCACAGGTACTTGCCGAGGAAGTGGAGGGGTCACCCCTGTGGCCGGAGCTAAAGTATTACTTGAAGTTCTTCGCGAGGAGGCGGGTGGGGCCTTAGTGCCCGAGCAGATTCGGCCGCAGGACGAAATGGATGACGGGATTCGGGTACACGCCGAATAGAATCGTTCCCACAAACGTGATGAGCAGAACTGCGTTCACTCCGAGCGGGAAGGGAACCGGCGCCGCTGCAGCCGCTTCCGCGCTCGGTTCGCGCATGTACATCACGACCATCACACGCAGGTAGTAGTACGCGCCGATCACGCTGTTGATGGCCATGAGCACGGCCAGCGAAATCAAATGCGAATTTACCGCCGCCTTGAAAATGTAGAACTTGCCGAAGAAGCCCGCCGTCACCGGCAGTCCGAGCAGCGACAGCAGATAGATGCTCAGCATCGCCGCGACAAACGGCTGCCGCTGCGACAGTCCCGCGTAATCGTCGAGCGACAGGTTTTTCTCCCCGAAGCCGCCAAGTTGCGAAACGACGGTAAAGGCGCCCAGCTTCATCAGCGCGTAGCTCAGGAGGTAGAACAGCACCGCGGCATAAGCCGGCGCCGCCTCCGCCGATCCGGCTTGCGCCATGGACGTGACCGCGGCAAACGCGACCAGGATGTATCCCGCGTGCGCAATCGAGCTGTACGCCAGCAGCCGCTTCATGTTGGTTTGCACCAGCGCGCCAAGGTTTCCCGCGAACATGGTCAGCGCGGCGAGCACCCAGAACGCCCAGAACCAGTACTGTGTCGCCGCGGGCACCGTCGCAAAAATGCGCAACAGCAGCGCGAACGCAGCAGCCTTTGGTCCCGCGGAAAAAAGCGCCGTTACTGGCGTCGGCGCGCCTTCGTAAACGTCTGGCGTCCACACCTGGAATGGCGCCGCGGCGACCTTGAAGCCCAGCCCGATCAAAATCATCGCAAGGCCGAGTTTCAACAGCGTGCCGGTCGAAGTCACATCGGCTGCGGTCATTTTGTCGAGCCGCGTCGTGCCCGTCGCGCCATAAACCAGTGCGATGCCATAAAGGAAAAACGCTGTAGCGAACGAACCCAGCAAAAAATATTTCATCGCCGATTCGCTGGACTTCAACGAATCGCGCCTGTAGCCGGCAAGGATGTAGCTCGAGATCGAGCTCATCTCCAGCCCGATGAAACCGGTGAGCAGTTCCTGCGCGGACGCCAGCACGCCCATGCCCGCGGTGGCGAAAAATAGCAACGCATAAAACTCCGCGACCGGCAGTCTTTCCCGATCGAGATAGGGCCCCGCTGCCAGCACCACGAGGAACGAAACGCTGCCCACCAGCAGCCGGAAAAAGAAAGTGAACGAATCCGACTGGACCAGACCGGAGAAGCCCGGTCCGCCGTGAAGGAAAGAGGCGAACGCCGCAGCGGTTCCCGCGAGCGAGCCGAGCAGCGCCAGGAACGTGAACAATTGCCGGCCGCGCACGAACGGCTGCAGCAGCATCACGAGCACGCCGAAGCCACACCAGATCAATTCGGGCAGTACGCGATACGCGTCGATGGCTTGCGGCAACATTTAACGGACGCCCAGCCTTTTGATGGAAATTGTCGCCGCGCCGCCCGGAAAATCCCCCTTCGCTTGCGCCGTCTCGTTTGTGGAAACATTCTTGCCCTGCGGTTTCACGCCCGCTGGCAGTGCTGTTTCGTACGCGCGCTGCGGTTCGATTTGATCCATCACGGTTTGCGTGGCCGCCGCGGTGCGCCGGGTGATGAATGGCGAGCCGATGCCCATCCACAGCGTGACCGCCGCCATGGTCGCAAGAATCCATTGCTCGCGAACCGAAGCGTCGGGCAGTGTGCGGTTTTTCTCACCGGTGGCTTCGCCAAAGAACACGCGCTGGTACGACCACAGCAGGTAGCACGCGGAGAGAATCACGCCGAGCGCGGCCCACGCGGCCCAGCCCCAGTGCCGCTGATAGGTGCCGAGCAGAATCAGAAATTCGCCAACGAAGCCGTTAAGCATAGGCAGTCCCAGCGAGGAAAGCGCCACGAATAGGAAAAACGCCGCGAACTTCGGCATGGGCGTGGAAAGTCCGCCAAATTCGCTGATTTCGAACGTGTGCCGGCGGTCGTGGAGCATGCCGACAAGCAAGAAAAGCGCGCCCGTGGAGATTCCGTGCGCCAGCATCTGGTACACCGCGCCCTGCATGGAAATGTTGTGAAACGCGAAAATGCCGAGCACCACGAACCCAAGATGGCTGACCGAAGAATACGCAACCAGTTTTTTCAAATTCGGCTGCACCATCGAAACCAGCGCGCCATAAATAATTCCGATGATCGCCAGCACGGCGATCCAGCGCGCCGCGCGATGCGCAGCGTCGGGAAACAGCGGCAGGCAGAAGCGCATCATGCCGTACGTGCCGAGCTTCAGCAGCACGCCCGCGAGCATAACCGAACCGGCCGTCGGCGCTTCCACGTGCGCGTCGGGCAGCCAGGTGTGCAGCGGAAAGAGCGGCACTTTGATGGCGAACGCAAAAAAGAACGCCAGGAAGAGCAGCATTTCCGTGCGCGGCTCGAGAATGAGTTGTCCATTTGCCAGCGCTTGTTGAATCGTCGGCAAATCAAACGTGCCCGTGGCGTTGTAGAGCCAGATGATGCCGACCAGCATCAGAATCGAGCCGGCCATGGTGTAGAGAACGAATTTCACCGCAGCGTACACGCGGCGCTCATGGCCCCAAATGCCAATCAGAAGCGCCATGGGAATCAGCATCAATTCCCAGAAAAGAAAGAAGAGGAACAGGTCGAGCGAGAAGAAAACGCCCACCACGCCGACTTCGAGCAGTAGCAGCATCACGAAAAATTCTTTCACGCGGGTCTGAATGCTGTTCCACGAAGCCAGGACCGAAATCGGAGTCAGGAAGGTGGTCAGCAGGACGAGGAACATGCTGATGCCGTCGACGCCAAGGTGATAGTGGATGGGTGGCGCGGGAATCCATTTGGCGAATTCTTCGAGATGATATCCGGAAGACCCCACCGGACCGCCGCGCAGGAGCAGCAGCGAAAAAAGAAATTCCGCAGCCGCGACGAGCATGGCGGTGGAGCGAATGAACTTGTGATCGTCGCCCCGAAGCATCAGCAGCGCAAGCGCGCCGACGGCAGGGAAGAAGATCAGCACCGAAAGGAGGTGTCCGCCGGAGAGCATCAGCGCACCAACCCCAAAACAGTTTTGCTGGCGCCAGACCAAAAGAAAATGACGGCGAGCACGACAATCGCGCCGGCCACGACCCATACGGCGTAACTCCGCGTGTTGCCGGATTGCGAATGACGCACGCTGTCGCCAATGGCTGTCGTGCCGTGAGCAATGCCGTTCACGGTGCCATCGATTCCGGTGACATCGACGCCCTTCCAGAACACGTTGGTCGACAGCCAGAGCAGTGGCCGCACGACTGCGGCTGTGTACAGCTCGTCAACGTAATATTTGTTCAGCAACATGGTGTACGTCGGCTTCATGGACTTGGCCAGTTCGTCCGGTTTACGCGGGTTGCTGACGTACAACCAATACGCGACCGCCAGACCAAGCAATCCCGTACCAAAGGCCACTCCGGCAAGAATCAGTTCGAGTGCATGCGCCGCGGCTTCGGCGCCAGCGTCCGCCGCTTCCGGCGCGCCGCCGAAAACCGGGGTCAGGAAATTCGCGAAATAATCTGGCCCGTGAAAAAACGTGGGCAATGCGAACCAGCCGCCGACCAGGGAGAGGACCGCAAGCACCACCAGCGGTCCGAGCATGCTCCAGGGCGATTCGTGCACGTGAACTTTCTTTTCGTCGTACCGCGGCTTTCCGGTGAACGTGAGGAAGATCACCCGGAACATGTAAAACGCGGTGAGCAGCGCGGTGAATAATCCCAAGCCGTAAAGAATGCGGCCGCCGCCGGCACTCTGTAAAGCAGAGAACAATATCGCGTCCTTCGAGAAGAACCCTGCGAAAGGAGGAAAGCCCGCGATAGCCAATGTTGCCATCAGCATGGTCCAGTAGGTAGAGCGAATCTTCTTGCCGAGGCCGCCCATTTTGTTCATGTCCTGCTCGCCGCCCATGGCGTGAATAACGGAGCCAGCGGCAAGGAAGAGCAGAGCCTTGAAAAACGCGTGGGTCATCAAATGAAACATGCCCGCGGTGAATGCGCCCACACCGCAGGCGAGAAACATGTAGCCGAGCTGGCTGACCGTGGAATACGCAAGAACTTTCTTGATGTCGGTCTGCACCAAGCCAATCGTCGCTGCGAAAAATGCTGTGGCGCAGCCCACGATGGCGGCCACGAGCATAGCCGTCGGGGAGTGCGTGAACAGAATGTGCGAGCGCTCGACGACGTAAACACCGGCGGTCACCATCGTCGCGGCGTGAATCAATGCGCTAACAGGGGTTGGGCCTTCCATGGCGTCGGGAAGCCAGACGTAAAGCGGAAGCTGCGCGGATTTTCCCGTCGCGCCCATGAACAGCAGCAAACATGCAATCGTCAGCGTGCCAAACTGCCCCATCGCGTCTTTGGGCCACAAGTCCGCTTTGGCGAAGAGCTGCGTGAAATCCAATGTGCCAAACGCGCGGAAGAGCAAAAACATGCCCAGCATGAAGCCAAAATCGCCAATGCGATTGACAATGAACGCTTTTTTGCCGGCATCCGAAGCGGATTCTCTCAGGAAGTAGAAACCGATGAGCAGGTAGCTCGACAGCCCAACGCCTTCCCAGCCGACAAACAGCAGCGCGTAATTCGCGGCCAGCACCAGGATGAGCATGAAGAACATGAACAAATTCAGATAAGAGAAAAAGCGGTAGTAGCCGCCTTCATGCGCCATGTAGCCGGTAGCGTAAATGTGGATGAGCCAACCGACGCCAGTTACTACCAGCACCATGACGACGGTGAGCTGGTCCATTTGCAAGTCGAAGCCAGCGCGGAAATCTCCCGCCGTGATCCAGGTGAAAAACTCCTTGCGGAACGGCTGATGACTTTGTCCAAAGTAATCGAAAAATTCGCGGACGGCTTCGAGGGTCGAGAGGAAGGAAAGTCCCGTCGAGCTGATAGCCGTCGCGGTGACGTATTTGTTGGGCCAGTTCGCACCGAAAAGCCCGTTGATCGCCGAGCCGAGCAGCGGCAGGAGCGGAACAATCCACAAGTACTCGAGCATCGGATGTGCAGGCATCAGAGTTTGAGAAGATCCACGCGCTCGACATTGAGCGTTTGCCGGTTGCGTGCAATCAAGATGATGATTCCCAGTCCCACGGCCGCTTCCGCCGCCGCGACCACGATCACAAACAAAACAAAAACTTGGCCGTCCAGTTTGCCGAGCGCCTGGCTAAAGGCCACAAAAGCGAGGTTCACGGCGTTGAGCATCAGCTCAATGGACATGAAAATGGTAATGACGTTGCGTTTGAAAATGAACGCGAACACGCCCAAGCCAAACAAAATTGCGCTCAGGATGACGTAATAGTTCGTCGGGACCATTTCAGCTTTTCTCCCGCTGCGCCAAAACAACTGCGCCGAGAATGGCCACAAGAATCAAAAACGAAGTCAACTCGAACGGATAAACAAAATCCTTGAAGACCATTTCGGAAATGCCTTTGGTGGAAGAGAGCGCTCCGGTTTGCGCGGCGGCCTGCACGCCTGCGCCGGACTTCGCGATGGTTGCCGCCACAAACGCCGCCAGCGCCACCACCAGCAGCAATCCGGGCGGGCCGGCCAGTTTCGAAAGGCTGGTGTGCTCTTCCACCCCGGCGTTCAGAAGCATGATGACGAAAACAAACAGCACCATAATAGCGCCGCCGTAGACGATGATCTGCACGGCGGCGACGAACTCCGCCCCCATCAACAAATAAAGCCCGGCCAGCGCCACCATCACCACGATCAGCGAAAGCGCGCTGTGAATCGGATGCTTTTGCAAAATCAGGCTGACAGCTCCGATCACTGCGAGCGCAGCGAGAAGGAAAAAAACAAGGAGAGGCGCCGTCATGGGTGACCCCATTGCATCTTCGCCAGGATCACGAAGCTGGTGAGAATCACGTTCACGATGGAAGCGGGCAAAAGCAGTTTCCAGCCAAACGCCATCAATTGATCATAGCGGAAACGTGGCAGCGTCCCGCGCATCCATACGTAAACGAACAGGAAGAGCAAAACCTTGGAAAGGAACCAGAACGGCGCCTGGATAAACTCGTTGTACTGGTGGGGCAGTACGATAAGAGCCAGGCCCAGGGCCGTTATGGCCGTTCCGATGCCGGGCAAAACGATCCGCCCGAAGAGCGTTTCGTAGTGGAAGCCGTCCATGATGACCCACAAACCGGAGGGAATCAGGATGACCGAGGGCAAATAATGCGTGAAAGTCCAGGAAGCGGGGAAGGGAGAAAGCCAGCCGCCGAAAAACATGATGGTGCACAAACACGAGACGGTGATCATGCTGGTGTATTCGGCGATGAAGAACATCGCGAATTTGAAGCTGGCGTATTCGGTGTGGAAGCCGGCGACGAGTTCGGACTCGGCTTCGGGCAAGTCGAAGGGCACGCGGTTGGTCTCCGCGACCGCCGCGGTGAAGAAGCAGAAGAAGCCGAGAATTTGCGGCCAGACATTCCAGCCGAGAATACCTCGCTCCGGATGGCGCGCCTGCGCGTCGATGATATCGCGCAGGTTAAAACTGCCTGCCATCAGCAGGACGCCCACCACGGACATGGTCAGCGTTAACTCGTAGCTAATCATTTGCGCGGAGCTGCGCAGCCCGCCGAGCAGCGGATATTTGCTGTTCGAGGACCAGCCGGCGAGCGCAACGCCATACACGCCCAGCGCGGTGATGGCGAACAACGCAAGGATACCGACATTCAGATTGAGCGGCGCGATCCCCAGGTAAATGTCGTGTCCATGCCATCGAATGGGATCCGGCCCAAACGGAATGAGAGCGATAGAGGTGAGAGCCAGCGCCAATGCGAGAAGCGGCGCCAGGTGGTACACAAATTTGTCCACGCCCGCGGGCGTCGGGTCTTCTTTGAAAAAAAACTTCAAGCCATCGGCCAAAGGCTGGAGCAAGCCGTGCGGGCCGACGCGATGCGGACCCCAGCGCGATTGGATGTGAGCCACCACTTTGCGTTCGAACCAAGTAAGATAGGCGTTCACCGTGAGCACGACGAAAAGGAGCACGCAGACTTTAGCAAGCGTGATGTAGAGATCGTCCTTTGTGGCGAAGAGAGAATGCACGGCTAGGTGTGCGCCTCCGGCAAGGATTCCATCATGGTGCACCAGCGGCCCAGAGTGCCGCTGGTGAAAAGCGTGTCGTTCGCGGAACGAATCAGCCCTACAGGGACGTCGTAAGGCATGTGGCCGTTGCGGGCGAATTGCACGCGCGTGGCCTCGGCGCCGCCGGTCAGCAAGCCGGCAAGGGGCACGTTGTAGGCCGGCACGGCCTTGCGAATTTCCTCGAACACGGCTCCGGGCGTCTTGTAATGAAACGCTTTACCGAGTCCTTGTTTTTCGAGTTGATGGGAAAGAATGCGCAACAGGTCGAAATCGCTGCGCGGCCCCATCACCTCCGCAGCCTTGCGAAGGAGCTGGATTTCGCCCGAAGTGTTCGTGACGGTGCCGTCCTTTTCGTAAGCCGAAGTCGCGGGAAGAACGACGTCCGCGACCTTGGCCGTTTCGGTCAAAAACATTTCCTGCACGATGAGCAAATCGAGTTTGCCGCGTCCCTCGCCGGGCTTGCCAAAATGGGCGAGCGGATTCGCGCCAACAACGTAGAGCGCTTTCAATTTTCCCGCCTGAGCGGCTTCGACCATCTGCGGCGCGGTTAGTCCCGGTTTTGAAGAAAGCACGCATCCCCAGAGCTGTTCGAACGCTTCCCGTGCTTTGGCGTCGTCCACGTGCGCGTAGCCGGGCAAGCGGTCCGGCAGCAGCCCCATGTCGCCCGCGCCGCGCGAATTCGAATAATCGGCGAGCGCCAGGTAGCGCGTCTTGCCCGGGAGCTTCGAACCGAAGGCCACGAGCGTTGTCATGGCTGCTCCGGAGATTTCCGCGCCAAAGACAATTGCCACGTCACTCTCCGCTTCGAGAGCGGCTTTCAATTGGACAAGCTGTTCGACAAGCTCCGGAGCGAGCTGGCCCTCTTCGCGCGCCAGCCACTTCAAAACGGCGTGCTCCTGGCCGGCTGCGATTCTTACGAACTGCTTGGCTTGGCGCTTCAGCTTGATTTCGTTCGAATTGATGAGAAACAGCTTGGTGCCGAAATGGCGGATTCCGCTGCGGATCTGCCAGGCCACGAGTGGATTCTGATTGGTCGGGTCGTTGCCGATGACCAGCACAGCTTTCGATTCGTACAACTGCTCCATGGTGAGAAGGGAATCGGCGGCTTGCCCGCCCAACGCGGTGACTAGCCCTGCGTAATCCGCGGTGCGATGATGATCGATGTTGTTGGTATCAAAAGTGGCGCGGGCAAAACGCTGCAAGAGATAATTCTCTTCATTCGAAGTTCGGTTTGAACCAATGAAGCCAATGGCGTCCTTGCCACCGGCATCATACGCGGCTTTCAATTTGGTTGCGGCAACTTGCGCGGCTTCTTCCCAGGAAACGGGGAGTAGTTTGTCTCCTTTGCGCAGCAACGGCTGGCGGGTGCGCTCCGGATGGTTCGTAAAATCGAAGCCAAAGCGCCCTTTGACGCAGAGAAAATCTTTGTTGATGCCGCTCAGGTCGCGGTTGTTGGCTCGCAAAATTTCGTGGTTGCGCACGCTCAGCGTGGTCTTGCATCCATTCGAACAGTGCGCGCATACGGTCGGGACGTATTGCATTTCCCACGGGCGGGTTTTGTAGCGATAGGCGCCGCTGGTCAGCGCGCCTACGGGGCAAATGTCGATGCACATGCCGCATTCTTCGCATTCGAGGTGATCGCCGCGGTTCGGGATGATGACGCTATTTGCGCCGCGCATGCCGACACCAAGCGCCTTCACATCCATGCCTTCGTCGCAGACGCGAACGCAGCGGAAGCACAAGATGCAGCGTGGAGCATCGTAATAAACCAGGTCGGACCATTTTTCTTCCGGCCGGTGAATTTTTTCTTCCACGAAGCGGCTGGAGTCCGCGCCGTAGCGGAATACCATGTCCTGCAGCTCGCATTCGCCGCCCTTGTCGCAGACGGGGCAGTCTAGTGGATGATTGGTCAGCAGGAATTCGAGCATGTACTTGCGCGCCTGGCGGACTTGCTCGGTGTCCGTGTGGACAACCATGCCGTCGATGGCCACCAGCGTGCATGCGGTTTGCAGCTTTGGCGCTTTCTCGACTTCCACCAGGCACATGCGGCACGCTGCTTGAAGCGAAAGCCCCGGGTAGTAGCAAAACGACGGCACTTCCGTCCCGATGCGCCGCGTCGCCTCAATGACCAGCGTGCCTTGCGGCACCTGCACTTCGCGGTCGTTAATCTTCAGCTTGATGAGTTTCAGGTCTGGCATGGATCTTTATTGCGATCCCTTTTTCTTCTAGCTTTTGCGGAAACCCTTTACCTTGCCCCAACCAGCGCTCCCGCGGATTTGTAAGCGCAACGCCCTTTTAGATGATCCTCAAACTCGCCGCGCCATTTTTTCATGATGCTGATGGTCGGCATGGCGGCCGCGTCGCCGAGCGGGCAGAACGTGCGGCCAAGCATGTTTTTCGCGAGGTCCGCAATGAGGTCAATGTCTTCCTCGCGCCCAAGCCCCGCGTGAAAACGCTCGAGCGTTTTGCGCAGCCAGGAGGTTCCTTCGCGGCAGGGGATGCACCACCCGCACGATTCATGCGCGTAAAAGTGCATGATGCGCCGCGCCATGTCCACCATACAGGTGTCTTCGTCCATCACCACCATGCCGCCGGAGCCGAGCATCGAGCCGGCTTTGGCCAGCGAATCGTAATCCATGGGGATGTCAATTTCGTCCGCGGTCAGCAGCGGGCAGGAGCTGCCTCCGGGAATCACGGCTTTCAGTTTTTTTCCGTCCGGGACTCCGCCGGCCACTTCGTAAATGAACTTCTTCATGTTCATCCCGAGGGGGATTTCGTATATCCCAGGCTTTCGCACGTGCCCGGCGACACAAAGCAAGCGCGTTCCGCCATTTTTCGGTGTGCCGCAGTTGGCGTAAGCTTCGCCGCCTTCGCGGATGATGGAGGGGACCGCGCTGAGGGTCTCCACGTTATTGATAATTGTCGGACAGCCGTACAGCCCAACAACGGCGGGAAATGGGGGCTTGATGCGCGGGTAGCCGCGTTTGCCTTCGAGCGATTCCATCAGCGCTGACTCTTCGCCACATTCATACGCGCCAGCGCCAGTGTGAATCAGCAAATCAAAATCAAATCCCGTGCCCAGAATATTCTTTCCGAGGCAGCCTGCGTTATAGGCTTCGGCGATAGCGGCGTCCACGATGTTCAGCACGTAGCGGTATTCCCCGCGAATATAAATGAATCCTTGGTGCGAATTGATGGCGCGGCCGGCGATCACCATGCCTTCGATCAACTGGTGCGGATCCATTTCCATCAGCGGCCGGTCTTTGCAAGTTCCCGGCTCACTCTCATCGGCGTTGCAAATTACGTATCTCGCCTTCGGGGAATCTTTCGGCACGAACGACCATTTCATTCCGGTGGGGAAGCCCGCTCCGCCGCGCCCGCGCAGATTGGATTTCTTCACCTCTTCGATGATGGAGTCCGGCGTCATTTCCTTCAGCGCTTTTTCGAGCGCTTTGTAGCCGCCCTGCATCACGGAGACCTCCAGCTTGTGTGAATCCTTCATGCCCCAGTGGCGGCTGATGAGCGGCGTCTCGAGGACGTTGCGGTCATGCAGCGCGCCGGAAGTCACGGGCTCAGGCTCGGGGCGCTTTCCGTTGTCCAACTCCTCGATAATACGGTCGAATTTCAGCGGTGTCAGATTTTCGTAGAAGTCGTAATTCACTTGCATGGCGGGCGCGCCGGTGCACGCACCAATGCACTCGACTTCTTCAAGAGAAAATACGCCGTCCTGCGTGGTCTCCTTGTGGCCAATCTCCAAGCGTTTCTTCGCGCGCTCGAGGATTTCGTAGCCGCCCTTCAGCATGCACGCCACGTTCGTGCAGATTTGCACATGATGCTTGCCCATGGGCTTGCGGTGCAGCATCGAATAATAGGCCAGCGTTTCCTCGACCTGTACGTTGTTGAGGTCCAGCCGGCGCGCAATTTCGGCGATCATTTCGTCGCTGATGTGGCCGATTTCGTCCTGCGCGTACATCAACATGGGGATCAGGGCGCTGCGCTTCTGCGGATAGCTGGTTTGCAGCTTCTCAAATTTGGCCGAAAGTTTGGGGGAAAGTTGCATGGCTACCGGTCGACTTCTCCGAGCACGATGTCGATTGTCCCGATGCAGGCGATCACGTCCGCGATTAATTGCCCTTGGACAAGTTTGGGCAGCGCCTGCAAATTGATGAACGACGGAGCTCGGAAATGCACGCGAAGCGGCTTTGGCGAGCCGTCGCTGGCGACGAAGCAGCCCAGCTCTCCGCGTGGCGATTCCACGGCAACAAACGCTTCTCCCGGCGGCGGTGAAAATCCTTCGGTGAAAATTTTGAAGTGGTAGATGAGCGCTTCCATCTCCGTCTTCATTTTTTCGCGTTGTGGCGGGATGATGCCTGGCGCTTCGGCATTGATGGGCCCTTCGTCGGTGATTTTTTCCATGGCCTGTTTGACGATTTTCAGGCTTTCGCGTATCTCCGCCACCCGCACCAGATACCGCGCATAGCAATCCGATTCCGTGCGGGTGGGCACGTCAAACTTGAATTCCTCATAGCTCGAGTACGGGAAAACTTTGCGGTTGTCGTACGGCACGCCTGCAGCGCGCAGCGTCGGGCCGGTCATGCTCAAAGCGATAGCGTCTTCCGGCGAAATATAGCCAATGTCCTTGGTGCGGCGGATCCAAATGGGATTTTGCGTGAGCAGCTCCTCGTACTCATCCACGCGGCTAGGCATCATATCCAAGACTTTTTGCACTGCCTGCCGCCAGCCCGGGGGCGGATCCAGCGCCATTCCGCCGATGCGAATGTAGCTAGTCATCATGCGCTGGCCCGAGAACATTTCGAAAATTTTCAGAATTTCTTCCCGTTCGCGGAAGCAATAGAGGAATACGGACATCGCGCCCAAGTCGATGGCGTGCGTTCCCAACCACACCAGGTGCGAGGAAATCCTCTGCAGCTCGACCATCATCACGCGGATGTATTGCGCACGCCTCGGCACTTCCAGGCCCAGCAGCTTTTCGACCGCCAGGCAATACGCCAGGTTATTGCCCAGCGGATTCAGGTAATCCATGCGGTCGGTGAGCGTGATGACTTGCGAATAAGTCTTGTCTTCGCAGGATTTTTCGATGCCCGTGTGCAGATAACCGAGGTCGGGAACCGCCTTCACCACCGTTTCGCCATCGAGCTCCAGCACAATGCGTAGCACGCCGTGCGTGGAAGGGTGCTGCGGTCCCATGTTGAGGACCATGGTTTTTTCTGTGCCGGTTACGGTTTCAACGGTTGTCATAAAATGCGGCTCTTCTTGAAGACGTCTCCTGTGTCGGGCACATCGCGGAAGCCTGGAACAGGAAAATCTCTGCGGAGCGGATAGCCTTCCCAATCTTCGGGAAGCAGGATTCGCCGTAAATCGGGATGTCCGTTAAAGCGAATCCCGAACAGATCGAAAATTTCGCGCTCTAGCCAGTTCGCTCCGGGCCAAACGGGCACCAGAGAATCCACAATGGGGTCTGCGCCGGTCAGTTTCACTTGCAAACGCACGCGGTCGCGCCGGGGAATAGACACGAGGTGGTAGTTCAGCTCGAATCGAGGTTCAACCGGGTATCGGTCCACGCACGTGGCGTCGCTCAACAGGTTGAACTGCAGCTTGGCATCCGCGCGGCAATATTCCGCCGCCACACGAAGGAACTCTCGCGGCACAACGATCGTGGTTTCGCCGCGGAATTCAATGACCTCGGCAACCGCTTCTTGCTTCCACGACCGGAAGGATTCGGCTACAACACTAGTTTTTTGGCCGGAAGGCTCCGTCACAATTTCCAATCCCACGAGCGCTTCTATTTGTGCCAGTCCAGCGCGCCCTTTTTCCAAAGATAAAGATAACCGACCAGGAGAACGGCGATGTAAATCATCATTTCTACAAAGCCGTACCAGCGTAAACTGCGAAAGATGTAGGCCCAGGGGTACAGAAAGATGGCTTCCACGTCGAACAAAATGAAAACCATGGCCACGAGGTAGAACTTGACAGAGAAGGGTTCTCGCGCGTCACCTGTGGGTTCCATGCCGCATTCATACGCTTGCTGTTTCGCCCGGCTTGGCCGGCGCCATCCCACGAGCACGGAAGCTGCGGTGAGCCCGCCAGCAAGCCCGAAGGCGATCAGCAGGTGTAGGAGAAGTGGAGCGTAGGTATGTAAGCCAGAATCCGCCATGGTCAAATTGCTATAATACGGTTTGGATGCCGCTCGGTCAATTCGGGTGCAGGAATTTCCGCGAGGCTTGCTCCCGCCGGCGCTCAAGCGGGAACGAACACGAGATGCCATTCGGCCACAATTCCAACGTGACCGTTGCCGGGGATACCTATCACGTGCAGACGGAGGAGCGTGGGGCTGCCCATGCGCTCATTGATACGACGGTTTACTTGCGCGGACGCGTGCTTCACCGCCGCACAAACAGCTTCAAAGACCTGCTTCCGCTTAACGCTGACCGCGAGCAGGCCCTGAAACTTCGCGTGGATACGCAGCACCGCAGCGTGGTAGATGAAATTCGGTCGGGCAAGCTGAGGCTCGGCGCCTCCAACGATGCGAAGTCCTCGGTGCCCCTGAAGGCGGCCGCCGCCGAGCCCGCGGGTGCGTTTTATCTGGAGCTGCTCAATGCGAGGACGTGGCTTTCCGGCAAGCGCGCGATGCTGCAAATCGCCGTGAATGATGCTGCGAACAAGCCCGTCGCGAACGCCACGGTGATAGCCCTCGTAGAGGGCGGCGCGGAGCCGGCTGTTTTTTCCTCGGAAACCGGCCCCCTCGGTCGGGCAAAAATCGAATTCGAAATGCCACCCCTGGTGGGTCCCGAGGTGGCGCTGGTCATCGAGGCGTCCAAAGGGAAGGCTCACGCTCATTTGCGTTTCCAATTGCGGGCAAAGCCGCGTGTGCCTTCAGCTAGCTAAGCCAGGACTTTTTTGCCGAGGAAGGAAGTTCATGATTACCATCACCGTCAACGGCGAACAGCGCAACGCAAAGCCCGGCTCCACAGTCACGGATTTGCTGCACGAAATGGGCTTGGACCCCGGGCGCGTGGCCATCGAGCGCAATCTCGAAATTCTTTCCCGCCCGGAGTGGCAGAAAACCAGCGTCCAGCCCGGCGACCGCTACGAAATTGTGCAATTCGTCGGCGGCGGCTAGATTCCTTTAAGCAAATGCCCCATTTTACGTTTTTTGGTTTTCAGGTAGGCACGCGAGATTTTGGACACACGGGGCTGGCACGGCACGCGTTCTAACACTTGAACTCCCGCTTTTTCGAGTTGCCGCACTTTTTCGGGATTGTTCGAAAGCAGTCGAATTCGTTTGGCGCCAAGTTTTTTCAGAACCTGCGCGGAAAAATCATATTCGCGCGCGTCTGCAGCGAAGCCCAGCTTTTCGTTTGCCTCCACCGTATCCATTCCGCCGTCTTGTAGTTCATACGCGCGGAGCTTGTTCATCAAGCCGATACCGCGGCCCTCCTGCGGCAAATAAAGCAAAATTCCGGATGGCGCTTGCCCGATTTTCTTCAATGAAAGCTCAAGCTGCGATCGGCAATCGCACCGCAGCGACGTCAGGACGTCTCCTGTCAAGCACTGCGAATGCACGCGCACGAGCGGAGCGGTTTTCCCATTCAAGTTTCCACGAACCAGTGCAACCGCTTCTTCGTTTTTCCCGCGCCCCTGAAAACCAAAAACCGCAAAGCGCCCGTACCGCGTTGGAAGATCCGCCTGGGCAATCTTCCGCACTCTAGCGCTGTTGTTGGCCGCACGCTTGCCTTGTCGCGATTTTGCTTTCATGGGAACCAAGCAGTATAGCAGGAACGGCAGTTCGGACCGGTTTGCCCCTCCTTTCCCCTTTCGCCAACTCGCTTTACTTCGACCTACAGATTGGCTAGCGTTACCTCAGGTACAAGAACGCGCGATGGACTCCGCCACGCCAATCCGCGAATTCCTGTTCACTTTGCTGCTAAAGGTGGCGGTAGCCTCCTCCTTTGCCGCGCTCCTCGCACGCTGGAACACGTTTCGCCGCGTGTTATTCACCGAGCAACGCGACCCCGATCAAAAACTAAAGCTGATGCTCTTCATGGTGCCGCCCCTGATTCTGGGTGTGACCCTGCGCCTGATTGGCGGCCCGAGCTATTCCTTTGCGGATTTGTCGCTGGAAGGCGCGTTCCTCATGGGGCTGCTGGGCGGCCGTGTTGTTGGGCCCATCGGCGGAGCCATCATCACCATCCCCGCCTTGGTAGGACACGAATGGCTGGCGATGCCCGCGGCTTCTGCCGCGGGTTTGCTGGGCGGGCTGATCCGGCAAGCCATTCCTAATAAAGAGGACCTCTGGAATTTTGGGCCATTCACTTTTCTGAACATTCCCAAGGCCACCGTCCGCTTGTTGAGAAAAGCCGAACTGTCCTGGGAGATGGCGCCGCTGGCGACGTGCGTCGGTCTGGAAGTAGGCCGCGTGGCGCTGGTGATGGCCACCAAACCGAAGTGGCTCTTCGCCATCCATGCTCGGTGGGACTGGGGGTTGGTGCTCGCGGTGATCGCCGCATTAATGGCCGTGGCGTCGCCGTTGAAAATCTGGAACAACACGCGCAACGAGATGAACCTCGAGCGGCACCAGCAGCTTTTGATGAAAGCGCGAATGGACGCGCTGTCGCGCCAAATCAACCCGCATTTTCTCTTTAACACGCTGAATACCGTGACGGCGCTCATCCGTTTTGACCCCGACGCGGCTCGCGGCGTCGTGCTGAAGTTGAGCAACATTCTGCGGAGGCTGTTGCGCAAGCACGAAACATTCGTGCCGCTTCGCGAGGAACTCCAGTTCATCGACGACTACCTGGACATTGAAGTGGCCCGCTTTGGCCGCGAAAACCTGGAAATCGTGAAACACGTCGACGATGAGGCGCTGGAAGCCTTTGTGCCCAGCATGCTGCTTCAACCGATTGTCGAAAATTGTCTGAAGCATGGACTCGCGCCGAAACTCGGCGGCGGCAAAATCGAATTGCGGACTATCGGCCGCGACGGCCGCCTCAGCATCGAGATTGAGGACAACGGCGTGGGGATTTCCGAAGAAAAGCTGCCGCACGTTTACGTGGAAGGAATTGGCCTGAGCAACGTGCGCGAGCGCTTGCGGGTTCTCTATGGAACGGATTTTCAGCTCGACATCCGGAGCAGGCCGAGCGAAGGTACTGTGATTCGCGTCGAAATCCCCGAGCTTGTCCCAGCCGTTCAGGAAGCGCGAAAATAAGGCGCACTGACCGCCGCAAGGCATGAAACCTGCGCCGGTCGTCCTCGCCAAAGTGCAACGAATGTTGCCATGCGCTACCCTATGGCGTTTTCCCGCAATTGTGGCTTGACAGCCATGTGGCTGCCGCCTAGAGTGTCGGCCATACGATGTTCCTTGACAGTAGCGCATCAAATGTTTCACTTTGAGTGTCAAAACCTCGTTTTGTACGGGAGACGAAAATGACGAGCGGGCGTCCACGGGTTCTGTGTAGCGTCGCGTTCCTGGCAGGATTTGGCTTTGTGAGCTCGCAACTCCGCGCTCAGGAACAAAAGCCGCCGGCGACGAAGAGCGTTTCCGCAGCAACAAAAAGTTCTTCAGCGCCTGCGGCGGGCGCAGCCTCTACTGCGGCGGTGCGCGGCCAGGAATTGACCGCAGCGGACCTCTCTGCGTTTCTCGACGGGCTGATCCCGCAGCAAATTGAAAAAGCCGACATCGCCGGCGCCGTCGTTGCCGTGGTGAAAGACGGAAAAGTGCTCTTCGAAAAAGGATACGGCTACTCCGACGCCGAAAAGAAAACGCCCGTTTCGCCGCCGGACACGCTTTTCCGCCCAGGTTCCATCTCGAAGACTTTCACCTGGACCGCAGTGATGCAGCAGGTGGAACAAGGCAAGCTAAATCTGGATGTGGACGTAAACCAGTATCTGGACTTCAAGATTCCGCTGACCTTCGGCAAACCCACGACCCTCCGCGACATCATGACCCATCGCTCGGGTTTTGAAGAAACCGTCAAGGACCTTTTTGTCGGCGATCAGAAACTGTTGACGCCGATGACCCAGTATTTGCCGGCGCATTTGCCTAAGCAGATTTTCGCGCCGGGTACAATTCCAGCCTACTCGAACTACGCCACGACCCTGGCCGCGTATACGGTCGAGCGCGTTTCCGGCCAGCCGTTCGACGATTATGTGGACGAACATTTCTTCAAGCCGCTCAACATGAACCGCGCCACATTTCGTCAGCCCTTGCCGGAATCGCTTAAGCCGTTCATGTCCAACGGTTACGACCTCGGTTCCGGCAAGCCCAAGCACTTCGAGTGGGTGGAAGTCGCTCCCGCCGGATCCCTCTCCGCTTCCGCCGAATCCATGGCGCACTGGATGATTATGCATTTGCAAAACGGCCGCTACGGCGAGGTGCAGATTCTCAGCCCAGAGACCGCGATGCAGATGCACGCGCGGCAAGGAGGCTGGCCCGCTGGCATGAACGCGATGGCCTTGGGTTTCTACGAACAGAACATGAACGGCCATCGCGTCATCTCGCACGGCGGCGACACGGAGTTGTTCCACAGCGACCTGTTCTTGATCTTGGATTCGAACGTGGGATTGTTTGTCTCCTACAACAGCGCGGGCAGGCCCGACCATGGCGATGCGCGCGGCGACCTGTACATCAAATTCATGGACCGCTATTTTCCCGCCGGGCCGTCGAACGCGCCCACAATGGCCACGGCGAAACAGGACGCGCAGAGCGTCGCCGGGCCTTACAAAATCAGCCGCCGCTTCGAGACGAACATTTTGGCGGTGACCACCGTCCTCGGACAGGCCAAGATTGTTGCCGATCCCAAGGACAACACGATTTATCTGGACGGTTTTCTAAAAAAAGAAAACGGCCAGCCGCGCCATTTTCGAGAAATTGCCCCATTGCTCTTCCGCTCCGTTGATGGCCCGGAGAAAATGGCTTTTGTGAAAGACGCTGCTGGGCACCGCGTGGCGTACATCGATTATCCCTTCATGGTCTTTCAGCAAGTCGATAGCACGCTGGACAACCAGATGTTCAATTACGTGGTCCTTGGACTGGGCGTTGGCGTGGCGGCCCTCACAATTCTCTTTTGGCCGGTTGGGGCGATTTTGCGCAAGCATTATCGACAATCGTTGATGCTGGATCCGGCTGCGCGGAAATGGCGCCGCTGGGTGAAAATCGGATGCATCATCAATATCATTTACTTGATTGGATTTGTGTGGACCCTCAACCTCTTAGAGAAGCTCGATCTCGGGTCCAGCGGCGACTTAAAGCTCCATCTGCTGCAAGTCCTAGGATGGCTCGTCGGCGTCACCGCGCTCATCACCGTGGTGGCCGCGGTCAAGTCCTGGCCCGATACGACAGAGTGGGTTTGGTACAAAATCTGGAACACGCTGGTTGCGGTCGGCTGTGTCGGGTTTTTCTGGTTTCTGGTGCACTGGCACCTGTTGAATTTCGACCTGCACTACTAGCCGCTTAAGCGCAGTTTCGCTGCACCAGAAACGGCCCCACCGGCCCCGCCCTTCGTGTCGGCCCTGCCTTGCGCGAGAGTCGCAGTGCAGAGAAGGAAGGCGCCTCAAAATGCCCCTCCCGCCAGGACGGCTTCGCCTGCCTGATAGCGCGAGCCAATTGCGCGGCATGCTTGTTCTGCTCGCAAAGCGTTGAAAACGCTCCAAGCAGGCCCCTCCAAAGAAAACCCTTGACAAACGGGCGGTGTTTTTAGTAATTTCTGAATAGAGAGAAATTACAGAAATGAGCGTACATACAAAAACAACGCCAAATTCCCTCACCCCTGTTGCTCAGAAATTCATCCTCCATTGGGGCGAGATGGGCACTCGCTGGGGCATCAACCGCACCGTCGCGCAGGTGCATGCGCTGCTGTTCCTCTCGCCGCGGCCTCTTCCGGCGGACGAAATTGCGGAAACACTGGCCGTGGCGCGCTCCAACGTGAGCACCAGCCTCCGCGAACTCCAGGGCTGGCGCATTGTGCGCGTCGTGCACGTGCTCGGAGACCGGCGTGACCATTTCGAGTCCATCAAAGATGTCTGGGAAATCTTCCGCATCGTTTCCGAAGAGCGGAAGCGCCGCGAAATCGATCCAACGCTGCGTGTGCTCGACGAGTGCGTGCAGGAAGTCAAAGCGAATCCGCAAGGCGACGCTTATACGCGCGAGCGGCTTACCGACATGCGGGAATTCCTGATGGCCATGACCGGTTTGTTCGACGAAGTAATCCACATGCCCGCGGGAGCACTGAAAGGCGTTCTGAAATTGCGGGGCAAAGTGGTGACCATGCTCGGTAAAAAGGCCGTTTGAGAGAAGCGCGGAGCAAGGGCGAAAAAATGATTTCGCTGGTGAGTGAATACACGGACACGAAAGGGCGGCACGCGCGAGGCTGGCTGTTCTTCGATGCGGAGTGCAAATTCTGCACGCGCATCGCGCGCTGGCTGGCGCCCATGATGGAGCGACGCGGGATGGCGCTCGCGCCGCTGCAGGATCCGCGCGTAGTGGCTCTACTCGGCATGCGGCACGACGAATTGATGAAAGAGATGCAATTCCTGATGAGCGATGGTCGGCGTTCCGGGGGGGCGGACGCGGCCGTCGAGCTGGCGCGCGAAATCTGGTGGGCCGCGCCGCTGGTGTGGTTCTCAAAGATTCCCGGGGGCATGGAAATACTGCGCAAAGGGTACCGGTGGATTGCGGCACGGAGGAAATGCGCGGCGGCGCAGTGCGCGGTCGATCAAAGTTCCAGGTGAATCCTGCGCGTTAGGAGGCCATCATGCGTGTTCTCTTGCTGCTCCTCTGGGTTGCCGGTCTCGTGCAAGTGGCCATTGCATCCGCAAATCTCTTCCTCCCGGCAAAACTGAAATATCGCGATAATCTTTCCCGAGTCTCGCCCGTCATCCGGCAAAGTTTCGTTGTTCACTCCGTTTACATCGTAGGCGTTCTGCTTCTTTTCGCGGCCGTGACGTTTGGCTTCCCGGGAGAATTAGCGAGCGGCCACGGCCTCGGGCGTTTCCTCGCCCCAGCCATTGCACTGTTCTGGCTCGTTCGCGCCCCGGTTCCGCTGCTCTATTACGACGCCGAACTGCGCCGCGAAAATCGTTGGGGCGATGTTGCATTTCACCTCCGGTGCGCTTTTCCTAGCTGGCACTTACGCGCTGCCTCTCCCGCGCACTGATCGATGAGCCTCGGCCATGAGCACCGCCGAAGTTCTTAGCGAAACGAGGCCACCGCGAGCCGCTGGCTTGCCCGTAACGAGTCGCACACAAACGGGGATTGCCTGGGCACCCTCGATTATTCTGCCGTTAATAACGATTGTGCCGGGCACAAAGCTGCGTCCCTTGGGCTTTCATGTGGCTGCTTGCCGCGGCGATCTTTGCCGGTTGCAAATGGCAGACATGGGGGGAAGCTCGCGCAACAGGCCGAGTCGCAGGGAATTCGAAACGCAGTGCCGCCTACCTTCTGGTGTGGCCCGGCATGAATGCACGCGAATTCTTCGATGCGACCGTTAAGAATCAACGGATTTGTCGAAACGACTGGTTAGCGGCGACGGCCAAAACCTCTTGGCCACCCGATGCCGGGCGGTTGGGGCGGTTGTGGTCCGACTGCATCAGTCATCGGGTTCATTTGCGCGTGCTGAAACACATTCGCGCCGAGGCCGAAGCTGCGAGCCGTTGACACGGTTCGTTCTCAGCAGAGATCGCAGAGAAGAAAACGCGATGCATCATGATGATACAAACCGAGGACCATCGCGGGCCAACGACGCTAAAGGCGAAGCGGTCGCTATTACCGGAGCGTTTAGCTACACGGGGAAGTACGCTACGCGAATTCTGCTGAGCCGTGGATACAAGATTCGCACGCTGACGTACCATCCGGAACGAGAGAATCCGTTTAGCGAGAAAGTCCAAGTTTTTCCCTACAACTTCGACAACCCCGAACGGCTTCGAGAAACATTTCGCGGCGCGTCCACGTTAATCAACACCTATTGGGTGCGTTTTCCGCGCGGCAAATCCACGTTTGAATCCGCGGTTCAGAACACACGCACGTTGATCGCCGCCGCGAAGAGCGCGGGAGTGAAGCGCATTGTGCACGTCAGCATCGCCAACCCCTCGCTCGAATCACCGCTGGGCTACTACCGGGGGAAAGCGCAACTGGAGCAGGCGGTGAGCGAGTCGGGTCTGGCTTACACGATTGTGCGGCCAACGGTCATCTTCGGGATCGAAGACATTCTCATCAACAACATCGCGTGGTTCGTGCGCCATTTTCCTTTGTTCGCGATTCCGGGCGACGGCCGCTACCGGATCCGGCCGATTTTTGTAGAAGACATGGCGCGGCTGATCGCGGATGCCGTGGAGTGGGAAGGGAATTGCGTGCTTGACGCCGTTGGGCCCGAGACGTACGCCTTCGAGGCGCTTGTGAGGCTAATTGCGGAGCAACTACAACGCCGCGTTCGCCTGGTTCACGTGCCAATGCCCGCTGCCTACTTGGCAACGCGCATCGCCGGCTGGTTTGTCGGCGATGTCGTCCTCACATGGGAAGAATACAAGGGCCTGACGGCGGGCTTGCTTGCACCCGAAGGAGCGTCCGCCGGAGAAATGCGCCTGAGCCAGTGGCTGGCGGCGAACCGCGAGCAAATCGGCAAGCGGTACGCATCGGAAGTGGCGCGCCACTACGCGCCCTGATGCCCTCCCTGATTGTGACATGGGTATTGATTCTAAACGGGTTGCCGGTTAACCAGAATCGCCGTACCTAAGGACAGAGCTCAAAAAAAGGCGACAGAAACCTAATTGACGGGAAAAAAGGCGACGACCGAGCTGAAGGATTTTGGAAGCTCCGACCACGCGTTTTCGGTTGAGCACACAGCCGTTTCCCCAAGGGCAGCGCAAAGAAGTGGCGCGCGACGAGCGACAAAGAAGAAAAGATAACGCAGAGGCGCAGAGGGCTCAAAGATTCGCGGAGAATTCCGCGAGCCACCTTGAAGGCGAAGCAGGATAGAAGAACACGGCTTAGCGGATCAGGACTCGGAGAGGATGCGCTTGTAGTAGGCCTCGTACACGGGGATGACGTCGTTGGAGCAGAATTTTTTCTTTGCGTTAATGCGAGCGATTTTGCCCATTTCGCGGCCACGGTCGGGGCGGCACAGGATTTCGATGGCGTAGCGCACCGCCGCTTGCACATCGCCCGGCTCCACCAAATAACCATCCACACCGTGCTCGACGACTTCGGGCATGCCGCCGGCGTTTGTGCCGATGACAGGAACTTCGCAGGCCATGGCTTCCAGCGCGGCGAGACCGAAGGACTCGAGCTGCGAAGGAAGCAGGAAAAGGTCGGCGGCGGCTAGCTTTTCGTAGACGGCATCCTGCTTGCCGAGAAAAAACACGTCCTTTTGCAACTTGTTCTTGCGAACTAGATATTCCGCGGCGCCGCGGTCGGGACCATCGCCGATCAACACCAGCTTGGCGGCCATTTTGGCGCGCACTAAAGCGAAGATTTCGACGGCGTCCGCGAGACGCTTCACGGGGCGAAAGTTTGAGAGATGCATGAGAATGGGCTCGCCGTTCGGCGCCCATTGCCGGGCGAGGCCCTTGTCCGCCGCGCGGCTGTAGAGATCGCAGTTGACGAAATTCGGAATGACTTCGATGGGGCGCTTGATGTCGAACTCTTTCAGAGTTTGACCCAGCAGATAGCGCGAAATCGAAGTGACGCCGTCGCTTTGCTCGATGGAAAATTTGGTGATGGGGAGATAGCTGCGGTTGCTGCCGACCAGCGTGATGTCCGTGCCGTGAAGGGTGGTGATGAACGGCAGGCGGCGCGGTGCCGCCATCGAGCGCGCGAGCAGCGCGCTGACGGAATGCGGAATGGCGTAATGGACGTGGAGAAGATCAAGAGATTCCGATTCGAAAACTTCAAGCATTTTCGTGGCCAGCGCCAGCGTGTACGGGGGGTGATCGAAAAGCGGGTAAGTCACGACCTCTACTTCGTGAAAATGAATGCGGTCGGCATTCGGGTTCAGGCGAATGGGCGGGGCGTAGCTGATGAAGTGGACCTCGTGCCCGCGAGCGGCCAGCTCGATGCCAAGCTCGGTGGCCACGACGCCGGAGCCGCCGTAAGTGGGGTAGCAAGTGATGCCGATGCGCATGCGATGCGTTATAAGTCCGTTGTAAGTTCTAAGTGCTAAACAAAACAAACCCAAAAACGTTGCTGATTGTTCTAGCTTTCGCTATGTGGCCCGTTCCAGCCCCAGTTTCAGTTCTAAGTCAGAGAAAAGTCTCTTTAACGGAAACAGTCGGCGTTCACCTTGCCACGTTCGTCCTAAACTGCCTTGCGAAGCCCGCGGCTGCAGGTTTGCGAGTTGCAGCAACTGAATGCTAGAGTCACGGGAACCAGGCGGGACAAGTTCCGGTGGCGCGGCATTCGATTTAGACTCCTATTAGACGTTTGGCAGAGGAGAATCGTGACACGGCTTGCAGGCAAAGTGGCCTTGATCACCGGTGGCGGAACCGGCATTGGCCGAGCCATCGCGCTGGCCTTTGCCCGCGAAGGCGCGAACGTGACGCTGGCGGGCCGCAGACTGGAGAAGCTGAAAGAGGTTGCCGGCGAGGTTGAGAAGCAGGGCGGCGCGACGTTGCCGGTCGTGTGCGACGTGGTCCGCGCGAAAGATGCCGACCGCGCTGTAAGCGAGACCGCGAGAAAATTTGGCAAGCTCAACGTGCTAGTGAACAACGCTGGCACGCTCAGCGTTTCGACCGTGGACACCGTCAGCGAAGAAGACTGGGACCGCGTGATGACGGTGAACGTGAAAGGGCCGTTTCTGATGTCGCGCGCGGCGCTGAAGGAGTTTCGCAAGGCTGGCGGCGGCGCCATCGTGAACATCGGCTCCGTGTTGGGGCTGGTGGCGATGAAGGATCGCGCCGCCTATTGCGCCTCCAAGGGCGGCGTAACGATGCTGACGAAGGCGATGGCTCTCGACCATGCACACGAAAATGTGCGCGTGAATTGTATTTGCCCCTCCATCGTCGAAACGGACTTGGTGAAAGGATTGTTCAACGACAGCGAACAAGGCCGAAGGTTAAGGGAGTCGCGCATGGGAACGATTCCTTTGGGCCGTTTTGGCAAGCCCGCCGACGTGGCGGAGTTGGCCGTGTTCCTGGCGTCGGAGGAATCGTCTTGGCTGACCGGCGCGGCGATTCCCCTGGATGGAGGCCTGACCGCTTTTTGAAGCCTCGGTTCTCAGCCATGAAGGCGAAGCCAAAACAAAAATCCGCGGAAGAGCGCTGGGCCACGGAGCTGGTGCGCGAGCGCATGAAAGAAAGCCAGGTAATCACGCATCTCGGCTTCGACGTGGAAAAAGTAGAAAAAGGCCGCGCCGTTTTTTTCTTGGACGTTCGCGCGCACCACAAACAGATTCACGGTGTGGTGCATGGAGGAATTCTCGCGGCGCTGGCCGACACAACCGCCGCAATCGCCGCTTACACCGTCGTTCCACGGGGAACCGAAATAGCCACGGTCGAACTGAAGATCAATTACTTGGAACCCGTACCTGGTGGACGCATTAGAGCGGACGCGCGCGTCCTGCGCGCCGGAAGAAATTTTGTGGTGTCCGAATGCGAGATCTGGAATGAGGATAAATCACTGGCAGCAAAGGCGCTGCTCACGTTTGGAGCAGCCGCCGGACACGCGATCCAGCAAAAGCAGGAACCGCCGCAATAGCAGAATTACTCGTCGCCGCCCTGCGCGGATTCCTCTCCATCCTTATATACGTATTTGATGACGCGCTTGAAAATGAGCAGGTTCGGGCTACCTTGCCGGGTGAGCTTGATGCAATCGCGGTCATACCACTCGACCGTCCCGCGAAGCACCTCGCCGTCTTCAAGAACGACGGCCATCGGCGTGTGCGACTGCATTTGCTTGACCCAGTAGAAGTTTTCAGCATGCGTGACTTCTGGTGGAGCCGGCTTTTTGCTTGGCACCGGGCCATTGTGGGGAGGGCGCGGCGCGCTTGGCTCTTTCACGTCGGGAAACCCCGGACGAAACATACGACGATTCACCATGACTGCTCCTTTAGAACACCTCAGGGGTGGAATGACTGTTCTTAAGATGCGCGCGCAACGCGTTAGGTTTCAGTGCACGCGATTTCTCTGCGCAGATACTATCGATTATCCGAGAAAAATCAAGGGCGGCGTTCGGAGCTGCTCGTTGGCGCCTGCGCGAGGGAGGCCGCAAGGGCATCGAGGCCAAGCTGGCGGTTCAAATTGCGGCGCGCCCCGGCATAAAGCTCGTCAAAACCGGCGATGGCGCGAACTACCCATGTCGAATCAATGGATTTACTGAGCGCTTCCAGCTCTTTCGCGAGATTGGCGTTGCGGAGAACGGGCTCCTTCACTTTGGACGTCAGCTCCAGAAGGTCGGTGAGCAGTCCGTAAAACACCCCAATCTGCTCTTCAAAAGAAGACTCGCGGTTCTTTGCGAGAGCCGCCGTGTCCGCGAACAGTTGCGCGAAGCCTTGGCCCCGGGCCGCTCGCTCCAGGATGCGCAGGGCGTTCTTGCGGCTTTGTGCGGCGGCGGCCACGTCCATCTCGATGGCCAGCCCCGGGCTTCCTTCGGCGAGTTGCGCCGCCAGCTTGATGTCCGTGGCCTCATGATCGGTCTTTTCTTTCAGGATTTTCTCCACCACCGCTTGCGGCAGCGGCGCAAAATGGAACTGCAGGCACCGCGAGACGATGGTTGGCAGAAGCGCGTAAGGCGAAGGCGCCGTGAGGATGAGCGTGGCTGAACCGGGCGGCTCCTCGAGAATTTTCAGAAAAACATTGGCTACGTCCCAGCGCATCGTTTCGGCGCCGTCAAGGATAAATACGCGGTGTCGGCCCATCGGCTGGAAATACGCGGCGCGCTGCACGGCCCGCAGTTGGCCAATCCGCAGCATCGGCCGGACAACCGGGTTTTTCAGCCGAACCGGATCGGGGACGAGCGCCCAAACGTCCGGATGCGACGGGAGGATCAGCGGTACGCGCTCGACCGTAGCGGCATCGGCGCTCTCGCCCCGTTCTACTAGTCCCTGCTCGATCAGTTTCTGCGGCTCCGCGAGCAGGGAAATGCGCTGGCAAGTCGCGCACTCGCCGCAGAAGTCGTCGGTCAGGCGCTCGCAATTGGCCGCCTGCGCAAACATCCGCGCCAGTGTGAATTTCCCCACCCCACGCGGGCCGGTGAAAAGCAAGGCGTGCGGCACGCGCCCGCTGCTGAGCGCGCCGCGCAGCGCCGCGACGATGCGTTCGTTGCCGAGAAACTCGGAGAAGCCCATCAGCGCCCGCCTGCGCGAAAAACTTGCGATGTCATCAGTACGGTTCCCAGAGCCTCTTTGGCGATGTCTTCCGCGGCGCGCATCTGATTGCGCTTCGAATCAACGCATTCGATCGTATTCCAGTTCGGCCGCTTCGAAAGCGCATCATACATTTGCGCCGCGTCTTCCAGATGCCGCAGGCTCGCCTCCTGCAAATCCTTTTGCGCGGAAGTATAGCTGCGCGCCGATTTCAGCGCGACCAGCTTCTGCGCTTCCCCTGGCGGCACGCGAAGATAGAGGACCAAATCTTCCCGCGGAAGCCCGTAAATGCCGTATTCGAGATGCTCGATCCATTCCACGAAGACCGAGCGCTTTTCGGGAGCGACGCGCGCGGTTTGATGCGCCAGATTCGAGGCGATGTAGCGATCGGCGAGAACAATTTGGCCGTTGCTCAGAGCTTCTTCGAGCTTAGGCTTGGATTCGAAGCGGTCGCCCGCATAAAGCAGCGCGCTGAAATGCGGATCGACGCTTTCCAACGCGCCAAGTTCACCGTTCAGAAACTGGCCGACCATCTTGCCGAACCCGGAATCGTATTGCGGAAAGCCGGTCGCATAAACGGAGTGGCCTTGCGCGCGCAGGGAGTGAGTCAGCAGTTCGACTTGCGTGCGCTTGCCGCTGCCATCGATTCCCTCGATGGCGATGAGTTTTCCGCGAGTCGGCATAGTGGTGTAACCGCGTATCTTGAAGCGGTCGAGGCCAGTCTAACTGGAGAGAGGCCGCGCCGCAATGCGACGCGTGTTACGATTCGAATGGGAACATGACGGAAACCTCCATTCGCGCAAACTTGACTCGAATCCAGGAAAGAATTGCTGCTGCCGCTGCCCGCTCTGGCCGCCGCCCCGAGGACATCACCCTCATTGGCGTCTCGAAAACCCATCCTGCCATCGCCATTCAGGAAGCGTATCAGGCAGGTGTGCGGCACTTCGGCGAGAACCGCGTGCAAGAGTGGGAAGTGAAGCGCGTCGGCACTAACAATTTGGCCGCCACGTGGCACCTCATCGGTCATTTGCAAAGCAATAAAGCGGCGAAAGCGGCCAAGTTGTTTCACACCGTAGATTCCCTGGACGACGTTGCGGTTGCACAGAAGTTGGATCGAGCTAGAAGGGAAACCGGTGCCCAGGGCAAACTGCGTGTGCTCATCGAAATGCGTGTCGCGCAGGAAGAAACGAAAAGTGGTGTCGAAATCGCGGCGGTTCCGGAGCTGGCGGAAAAAATCTCCGTGCTGCCGCAGTTGGATCTCGCCGGTTTGATGTGCATTCCGCCGTATTTGCTGGAGGCGGAACAGGTGCGTCCTTATTTCCGCCGTTTGCGCGAACTGCGTGATGATTTGAAGACCAAGCTCGGGCTGCCGATGCTCGTTTTGTCTATGGGGATGTCTCACGACTTCGAAGTGGCCATCGAAGAGGGCGCGACGGAAGTGCGCGTGGGCACGGCGCTGTTCGGAACCCGCGCGGCGCTTCCCGCGAAACATTAATGGAGAGGTTTTTGCAATGGCCACGTTATTCACCCCGCTTCGATTGCGGGAAATCGAACTGAAAAACAGAATCGTCGTTTCGCCCATGTGCGAATACTCGGCGGTGGACGGTCATCCGCAGCCCTGGCACTTCGTGCACTTGGGGAGCCGTGCCGTGGGAGGTGCGGCGCTCGTTTTCACGGAGGCTACTGCTGTGGAGGCTCGCGGCAGGATTTCGCCCGCCGATACCGGCATGTATCTCGATTCCCATGTGGAATCGTGGCGGCCCATCGTCGAATTCATGCGCAAACAAGGAGCCGTTCCCGGCATGCAACTGGCCCATTCAGGCCGCAAGGGAAGTACCGCGCCGCCGTGGCTCGGTGGCAAAAAGGTTCCGCCCGAGGAGGGAGGATGGGAGCCCGTTGCGCCGAGCGCAGAACCTTTTCAGCAGGACTATCCCATGCCGCGCGCGCTCAAGGCGATTGACATCCGCGAGATCGTCGACGCATTTCGAAGAGCGGCCGAACGCGCGTTCGCGGCCGGGTTTGAAGTGTTGGAAATTCATTCCGCCCATGGTTACCTGCTGCACGAATTTCTTTCTCCGCTGAGCAACTTCCGGCAGGACGAATTTGGCGGCAGCTTCGAGAATCGCATCCGCGTTGTTCTCCAGGTAGCGGAGGCGGTGCGCCAGGTTTGGCCGGCTAGATGGCCTCTGTTCGTTCGAGTGTCTGCCACCGATTGGAAGGAAGGCGGTTGGGATCTCGCGCAAACCATCGATCTGAGCAAGCGCTTGAAGCCGCTTGGCGTGGACCTGATCGATGCGTCCAGCGGCGGCCTGGTGCCGGGAGTGCAGATTCCCGTCGGGCCCGGTTATCAAGTCGGATTCGCGGAGCAGATTCGCAAGCAGGCGGGGGTGGCCACCGGTGCGGTCGGCATGATCACCGAACCGCGGCAGGCGGACTCGATTCTGAAGGAGGGAAAAGCAGACTTGGTGATTCTCGCGCGCGAACTCTTGCGCGATCCCTATTGGCCACGCCGCGCCGCGCAGATGCTGGGCGAAAAAATCAAGCCGCCCGTCCAATACGAGCGCGCCTGGTAGTTCGCCCGCGCTTGAAACACCATATAAATAAATGTAGCAGACCGCGCTTGGCGTTTTTGTGTTCCAATTTGCGTGGCTCTTGCCTATGCGCCTGCGAATGCTCAAGTCCAAACCGTTCAAACGGCTCCTAGCCGGGCAGGGAACTTGCTCCTCGAACCACAATCACCGCCGACCCGGCCCTCACCGCGCCCGAGGCGCACCAGCATTGAGGCTGTGCGCCTTCTTCCAGTCCCCAACATCCAACTCCCAAGCCCCAGAATCCTCGGCACTTAGATTCACCTTGATGGAATTTGCTTTTATGGCAAAATGAGTTTGGGCTGGTCGGCGCAATGTCCACCGTGTCCGGCCCTGCCCGTTCCTTATTTCCTTCTCTCACAGACCACAAATCGCCTTCAGAGGTGCAATGTTAGACATTCAAGAGCGGAGCGATGCTGTGATTCTTTCTGTCCGCGTCCAGACACGCGCAAGCACCGATGAAGTTGCCGGGGAAATGGCCGGCGCCCTGAAGGTGCGGCTGCAGGCTCCGCCCGTCGAGAACCGCGCCAATGACGCGCTCATCGAGTTCCTGGCGCAACTTTTGAAAACCCCCAAATCGGCTGTTAGAATTCTCAGCGGCGATCGCAGCCGCACGAAACGCATCGAGATTCGCGGAGTGACTCAGCAACAGATTCAAGCGCTGTTGTCCAAGGAAGCCTAGCCGATGTCTGCAAACATACCAGGCATTCAAAATGACTTGCGCGCCGCCAAACTTGATGGCTGGCTGTTTTACGATTTTCGCGGGCGCGATCCCATTGCGCAGAACATTTTGAAACTGCCCAACGGCATGCGCACGCGCCGCTGGTATTACTTCGTGCCTGCCAAAGGCGAACCCAAAAAATTAGTTCATAAGATCGAATCGCAATCGCTCGCCGCATTGCCGGGCGGCACACTGTACTACGCTGGGCAGGACGAACTGCACAAAAATCTCAAGAAAATGTTGGGCCGCGCGAAGAAAGTGGCGATGCAGTATTCGCCAAAGAACGAGATTCCTTACGTGGCGATGGTGGATGCGGGAACCGTGGAGCTGGTGCGCGGCGCCGGGGCAAAAGTGGTGAGCTCTGCCGATCTGGTGCAGAAATACGAGGCTTGTTGGACCGCGGAGCAAAAGGAGTCGCATTTTTCCGCAGGCGTCATTATCGACCGCATAGTGCGTGGAGCGTTTGAGTACGCGGCGAATTGCGTTCGCGAGAAAAAGCAGCTGACGGAATACGATCTCAAGCAGTGGATTTTGAAGGAGTTTGAAGCCGCCGGAATCTGGGCGGAAGAAGGCCCGGACATCGCCGTAAATGCCCATGCGAGCGATCCACACTATGGTCCCACCGCCGAATCCTCGGCGCCCGTCCGCGAAGGCGACTTGCTGCTCCTGGACGTATGGGGAAAGAAGAAAACTCCCGGAAGCGTTTATTATGACGTGACCTGGATGGGCTACCTGGGCGCCAAAGTGCCCGAAAAATATGCGAAGATTTTTGCCGTGGTGCGCAAAGCACGCGACGCGGCTTTAGACTTGATTCGCACGCATGTCGCAAAAGAGAAACCGCTACAAGGCTGGCAAGTGGACAAAACGGCGCGTGCGGTGATCGAAAAGGCCGGGTACGGGAAATATTTCTTTCATCGCACTGGCCACAGCATCGGAGAAAAGGTTCACGGAAACGGCGTGAATATGGACGGACTGGAAACCCACGACGTACGGCACCTGATTCCGCATACTTGCAATTCCGTCGAACCAGGAATTTATTTGCCGGAATTTGGCGTGCGCAGCGAAGTGAATGTCTACATCGATGAAAAGGAAGCGGGCGTCACCGGCGCGGTGCAAAACGAAATTCTGCCTCTGCTGGCGTAGTTGAGCGGACAATCTTGCACGAGGAAGGAAGTAGCATGGCCGAGGAAACAGCCCAACCACCGGCTCCAGTAGAAGAAACTTCTGTCGTAACTCCGTTGCGCGGTTTGAGCCGCGAGCGCATTGCTCTCCTGATTGCGGTGGCGGGTTGGTTGGTGCCCGGGCTGGGTCATGCGCTACAAAAAATGTGGGGCCGCGCCGTCGTCTGTTTTCTGACCGTCGGTGTGCTGGTATGGGTCGGAGCAGGGATGCGCGGAAATCTTTTCAATTCGCGAGGGAATGACGCCTTCGATTCGCTGGGCTACTTCGCCGATTTGGGCACCGGCGGTTTTTATTTGGTGGCCAGGTCGCTGGAGACGAACGGGCCCGACGTTTCGCACGCCGACGGCGACTACGGAACAAGATTCCTGGCCACGGCCGGCGTCTTCAATTTATTGGCAGCGCTACATGCTTTTGAAGCGGCGCGGGGACGCAAAGCATGATGGTCCTGACAACCATAGCGAAAACATTGATGGCCACGATTACAGCGATCGCGCTGCTGGCTTTGAAGCTCACTCACTTGCAGGCCCTCACGATCTTCGCTGTAGTGATTTCGATTGCCTTTGGATTCCTGGGGCGGCGCCGGCCCGTGGACCGCCTGAAATACATTTTGTGGACGCTGTTTCTTTTTTTGTTGGTGGCCGTGGGAATCGGCTGGGCGATGTATCCTTTTTCTCACTGAGCGTCGCGCGCCGAGAACAGGTTCTACCTTTCGGCCCTGGTTGTCGTGGCAGCACTGCGGGGGCACAGGTTGAGCATTTTGTTCTTTCGTGTCGAACTTCTTGCGTTGAGCAACGACTCGCGCGTCAGTCGAAACTCTCGCGTGGAGAGGGACCCTGGTTTCGCGCAGGAATTAACAGTGTTTTTCAGCGGGTGCTATTGTCGTTAAAGCAGGGGATGCTGCCTTTGTCGTTACGAATGGGACGTACCCTGCCTGGAAACGATTGCCTCGCCGAGGTAGCTCAGTGGTAGAGCAGCCGATTCGCAATCGCTCCTACAACCACGCAAACAAAGGACCTATATTGGAAACAGAGGCACTTAAGTACTCGTCAGTGCCCATCATTTAGCAACGTTTTCTGGCAGTCGATTGAGGTGGGACGCCAATAAACCGCTAATATAATATTAATAAAAAACCGTGCGCTCATACACAAACTAAAATACCACAGGCCGCGCCGTTTGTCCTGGCAACGGCACAGATCGAAACAGCTCCCTCAAGCGTGGACAAGTTGATTGACGCGCTTGACGTGAATCTGCTTTTCGCGTTTGCGAGCCTGGGCGATATCGTAAGAAGCCTGCATCCGCATGAGCGTGTCCATCTTCACGCCAAAAGCTTTTTCGATGCGGAGCGCCATATCTCCCGAAAGATCGGCTTTGCCGTTGAGCAGACTCGATAGGGCCGGGCGAGACACATGAAGTGCGACTGCGGCCGCGGTTACTGAAAGGCCGGCGGGCTCGATGATCTCGGTGCGAATGAAATCGCCAGGATGGGGCGGGTTCTTCATCGGCATGGTTCTCTCCTTTCGTCTCAGTGGTAGTCTTCCAAATTCAAATCGCAGATTTCCTGCTCTGCGGTATCGATGCGAAACGTTAAGCGCCGGTTGCGTGTAACGCTGAGGCTCCAAGTCCCTTTGCGGCCGCCCGTCAGCGTGTGTACTTTCCAAGACGCGAGAGCACGAAGCTCTTCCGGCTCTTGCATGTCGTCGAGAAACGCCAACATCTTGCGGAGTTTGTCCACAGTGTCGGGCGGTACGCCTTTAGCGTTGTCCTCCGCGTAGAGCCGTTTCAGGCCCTTATGGACGATGGTCCGTATTTTCACGCAAAGCCGAGTGTAGCCTGTAACTTAACACTTATCAAGGCGAGTCGCCCTCGATCCGGTACAATATCAAGCCCTTCGCGCAGTAGAACGCTGGAAAAGCGCCATCAATTCCTCAAGGAGCCTTCTCTAAGAACTCGCGAAGTCTTTGAACGTTGACGCTGCCGAGGAACCACCCCTGATTGTTTAAGGGACGCCAATCCGGCAGATGCCGAACCCAAACATGTTCTCCTCGTGTTATCGGCGCCCCTGTTACAAGCAGATACGATTTGCCCTCGGCGGTGAATTCAACCTGATTAGATCCATGCCGAACAGCGACCTCGGCTCCTTCCTCAAATGGAACAGGGGAAAAAATGAACAGCCCTTCCCTAGGTATGTGCAGTATCGCGCCGTCATCCCCTTCGTCTGGTATGGCCATCGCACCCGCCATGTTGGCCAGCATCTGATTGCCGCGAATGAGCACCGGAGACAGAATACGAAATTCGGCCTCGCCGGGGTCGAGAGCTTCCCGAGGGTTCGATGCCATGACTGGCATGTGGTCCAGTAATTCTCCGGACACTTCCACGGTTCCGAACTCCGCGACCGCGACTTTCAGCTTCTTGTCGGGCTCCAACCAGTACTCCTGCTCTGGAATCCCATCGAACATCCGGAATTCAAACTTATGTATATACTGGCGTTGCATGACGGCTGCAGATGTGAAATTCGTTTTAATCCCCAGTTGGACGCGTTCACTCTCCTTACGAATGAACCGCGCGGAAACGGCGAGCTCACCTGGCAAGTTAGCACCAAAAAAGGCACATGAGTCGGTCCCGCGATCCGTTCTGAGAGCGCAATCCCAGGCCTTGTCCCCTTGGGGAATCTTAAACGACAGCAACAACACCGGGCCGTTTCCACCTGGACGCGCCTTCACCAGCGCGAGCCCTCCCGAAAGCGCAAAAATCGCGATCAGCATGAGCGCGAACGCAAACCTTGGTATGCGCATGGTTCCCCTCCATTTCCTCAGCCAATTTGTGGCAGCGGCTGGTTTCGCCAGTCTCCATCGCCCTTCGGGTATTGCTTGTGCCGAAGCAGCGCTCGCCATGCCGCGCAGCTCTGCGCCTATCTCCGCGTACTCGTTCAGGCGGACACGGCACTCTTCGCAATCCGAGAGGTGCGCCGCCGCCTCCCGCGAAATGGGCTCTCCATCAAACCGCGCGGAAAGGCATTCCGCGGCTTCAGCACAATTCATTTCTTGCTCCTTGCTTCGCTGCCGCGGGAGCGCCAAATCCTTCGCAGCTCCTCTCTCGCAGCAAATAATCTCGACTTCACCGTGCCTACGGGAATCTGCAGAATCGCCGCAAGCTCCGCATACGACTGCCCTTCGACCTCGCGCAGCCACAAAAGCGACCGCTGCTCTTCATCCAACCGCGCGAAAGCATCCCCAATCGCCGAAAAGCTCGCCGCGGCTTCCGCGGCTTCTTCTCTACGCTCATCGCGTTGCTCTTCGTCAACGCGCTGCCTCTTTCGCCACCAGTCCGCCGCGCGCTTCCGCCCAATTCCGAAAACGTACGCGCGAAGCGACCCTAGCTCCGGCCGGAAGCCGTTGGGCGATTTCCAAACCTGCGTGAACGTCTCCTGCATCACGTCCTCGGCGGCTTGCGGGCTCCCTACGATCTGCCTCAGGAAGCCGCAAAGCCGCGCCGCATTGTCGCGATAGAGCGTCTCGAAGGCGCTCGCATCACGGCCCCGAATCCGTTCCCATAGCTCGTGGTCGCCCGCCACGTGTGCTCCCATTACGTTATTCGTTACGCTGGGCTGAAAAGTTCACTCGCGCAATAAGAATTTCCAAAAAAAGAAGAAACCAAACAGGAACGTACACTGATCCCCTGTCTGTCTATTCACTGCTCCGCAAAAAGGTTTGCCGGGAAAGGTTACAAGGTTGCAGTCAAGGAGTGCTCGTCAGGAGTTCGATGACGGAGAATCCCGCAGCGCTTGCCGCCTTTGCGAGCCGTTGATCCGCGCAAATGAACGTCCGCTTTGAGGGGCGTTCGGCGCACCACACCAGGGACGCTGAAAGCTGCAAGCTATCTGCCGCCCGCAGGGAATACTTGTCCAGCGATAGCATCGCCAAGGCACGAACTCGATCTTCTGGAAGAATCTCGCACCATGTGCCGCTCATCTGCTGCAGGCGTCGCACGGCATTAGCTTTGTCAAGGTCCGAAATCTCACTGGCGTGATGAAGGCGGCTGATAGCGCTGTAAACTTCAAGGAAACTTCCCCACCACACCACCTGCCGAAACCTCCGTTGGTACGAGCGAGCTTGAGGCGTCCTCGTTTCATGGATGCACAGAGGGACCAGGGCACTGGCATCCCAGAACCCGACCTCTTGGCTCACCATCCTTCTTCCCTGTCGGCCAGAAGCGCTTCTATCGCTTTGTTACCAGGGACTCGTGGCATCGGCATCTTCCAAAACTTCTTCAAATCAAGCCGCCGCTTGGGGAGCCGCATCTTCCCCTGGGCCACCAATAAGAGCTCCTGATCGTCGGCACTCTCAGCAGAAAAAGGAACGATTTTGGCAACCGGAAGATTCCGGTCGCGAACCACGATTTCTTCGCCTGCTTTGGCAAAGGAAAGATACTTGCTGAGCTGATTCTTCAATTTGGCCACATTCACGCTGCGCATTGGGGTTCCCACTCTTATGGCTATTATAGCCATGAAGGATGGAAAAAGAAAAGTCTCTGCGCACCCTGTCAATATGGGCACGCGTGATTTCAGTTTCCCTTCTCCGGCAAACACGCAAGCCCAGCGCGCATCGCCTTTACAATGGGCTCATGGCCCAGGCATCCAAAGTCGGCACCATCCTTCTGATCGTTTTCGCCCTGCCTTTCGTGGGCGGAGGCGTCTTCTTCCTCTACGCGCTGACCGTCTCGAGTCAGAACTTCAAGCCCACGAACCTCGCTGTCAGCTTCGTCATAGCGTCTTTTTTTGTTTTCGTCGGCTTGGGAGATGCAGGCGGACAAAGGGGTCGAGAACGAGCAGACGCGGCGCCAGGCGGCGCACGGTCTCGGCTAAGCGTTGCTGATCAGCCAGGAGATCCAAGCGCACCGTGGGTGCGGTGATGACGTCGATGGGCAGCGCGGCGAGAGCCAGACCACGATGGCGACAGAGGCCGAGGAGTCGAGCTTTCATCAACGGCGCCGCATCTTCGGCCATGTAGAGCAACACGCCCCCGGCGTCCCGCACGGGAAAGGTGTCCAGACAGGGCGTGCCGCTGGCCACCGACACAGCCAAATCCAAGCCGAGCCAGCTCTTACAGCTCTTCGGTAAACCACCAATGGTTCCGACGCCGCCATG
>Ga0209804_1000159_pt1 | contig 59061 bp, 48 predicted proteins | sample GraSoiAngelo_139_FD_185896 | JGI IMG/M metagenome (GOLD analysis project Ga0209804, IMG submission 185896) | Grasslands soil microbial communities from the Angelo Coastal Reserve, California, USA - 14_0929_12_20cm (SPAdes) (version 2) | ecosystem: Environmental > Terrestrial > Soil > Grasslands ... | reverse complement strand
TCTGCGGCAATTAAAGGAAAAAGGCAATCGGCCAACTTCTTAAACTGCAAGCGGATACGGCTGGATAGGCGGACTAAAAGACGAAGCTAATCCCAAAAGTCAGCTACATCTTGTAAACTCCCGCTAGTAGGGGAGGAGTACTCTGAGACCTGACCAGTCACGAGAGTCCCTCTCACTGAATTGCGGGACGTCAGCGGGACATTGACTGGAGAGCGCGTACGGTGCCTTGATCAGGGGTGGCCTCGCTGACCTGCTAAGAGCTGGGGCTAGGTCAATTCGTAGTGGCCAACTGGGCCAACTGTGGCTCGAAGCTCAGGTGGATGCCGATGCGCCAGCGATTTGAGTTCTGGAAAACGGTTCGACCTCAAATTTGCCGATCCAACGAAGCCTATCTGCCTGAAGCCATTTCCGAATGAGACTGTTTACATCGCCTCGGAGTGGCGTGGACGCGCAGACAAATGTTTGATTTTGCCAGAAAAATATCACGAATACTGCGAAGGTGAGCCGCGGTATTGCGCGGGCCAGAGGGGGTATGGTAGCGTCGGCGAAATAAGGGCAGCGCGCAAGGAGCGCTGCACGGTGGTAGCACGTCTTCGCCAAAGGCCAAACCATTGCCGGCTGAACTGCTGCGCGTCAACCCAATCAACCCGGAACCGGAAACGCTGCGGTATGCGGCGAACTTCCTCTCGCGCGGAAGTGTGATCGCGATACCTACAGACACGTTTTATGGGCTGGCGGCGGACCCGTTTAATCTGGCGGCGGTGGACGAAATTTACCGCGTGAAGGGGCGGCCCGAGGCGCGGGCACTTCCGATCCTGGTGAACTCGATCGAGCAGGCGGTGGCGCTTTCGCGGGGAACGCCGGGAAGCTTTTTGCGGCTGGCGCAGAAGTTTTGGCCGGGGGCGCTGACGATTGTGGTGAACGCCGCGCACAAGATTCCGCTGAAGGTGACGGCGGGAACGGGGCGCGTGGCTTTGCGCTGGCCGCGGAGCGAAGTCGTGCGGTGCTTGATTGAAGAGTTCGAAGGGCCGGTGACGGGAACGAGCGCGAACATCTCGGGATTTTCTTCTTGCGCGAGCGCGGCGCAGGTGATGAAGCAACTCGGCTCGCGCGTGCCGCTAGTTTTGGATGCGGGAGAGACGGGCGCGACGCTGCCGTCCACGATCGTGGAATTGAATGGGGACGCGTGGAGGATCGGGAGAGAGGGTGCGATTCCAGTGGAAGACATTGAGAAGGCCATGAAGGAGAAGTGACGAGCTTTGCGCCGTAAAATCCTCCAGGATCTTGCCAACGTCTTTTGCCAGCGTTTCGTCGATCTACCCGCCGGTTACGACCTCGCCGCATTCGGGCGGCATGGTTCCGGCCTCTACCAAACGGACATTCTAAGCGGGGTGCCCGCTTGACGGCAAACCAATCTGGTATTACGTCCAGCGATACGGAAATCTTCCTACTTGCGCGGAGTCTGTGTCGGGTGGATCGTAGCGAGGAAGCTGTAGTCGCCGCGGGAGGAAGGGTCGAAGGGGCCGAGTGCGCGCCGGTGGACGGAAACGACATCGTTGAACCATAGCGGCAAGTAGGGAAGATCGTCCGCAAGAATTTTTTGGACTTCGCTGCACAGGGCTTTGCGTTTTTCCTGATTCATTTCCACACGAATCTGATCGGTGAGCGCGTCGATGTGCGGGTTGCGGTAGTGTCCGCGATTGGCGCCGTCGGGCGGGAAGCGTTTCGAAGAGAAGGCGAATTCGAAGAAATCGGGATCGGTGTTGGCTCCGACCCAGCGCTGATAAGTGAGCTGAAAGTTTCCGCGGCTGACATCGGAAAAAAGAGTGGCGAGTTCGAGCGGGCGGACTTCGAGTTCGATGCCGGCGCGGCGCCATTGTTCTTGGAGTGCGGCGCCGAGGATGCGAGCGCGCTCATCGGTGGAACATTTCAAAGTCAGGTTCAGGCGCACGCCGCCCTGCTTGCGTGGCAGACCGGCGGCTTCCAGAAGTTGTTCTGCGCGAGACGGATCATACGCGTATTGCGCCACGTTGGGCTCGAAGGCCCAATGGTCGGGAGGAAGGATGCCGGAAGCGACTTTCGCTTCGCCGTGAAGGAGATAGCGGATGAACGCTTCGCGGTCGGTGGCGAAAGCCAGCGCCTGGCGGACTTCGCGGCGCGAAAGAAGGGGGTCCTCGAAATTGAAGCTCAGGTAGTCGAGGTTGGTGCCAGGGCGGTCGGTGACTTCGAGTTCAGGGCGGCGCGCGAGGATGGGAATTATGTCGGGAGAGAGAGAACTCATTTCGATGTCGGCGGAGCCTTTGCGAAGTTCGAGCGCGCGCACGACGGCGTCTGGCACAACGCGGAAGCGAACGCGGGAAATGAATGGCGGCGGACCTGGATCGTAACCTGGGTTGCGCTCGAGACTGGCCTCCTCATCCTGCGTTTGGCTGACAAAGCGGAACGGGCCCGAGCCGATGGGATGGCGCGAGAAATCGGTGCCAGCGTTTGCGGGAACGATGCCGAGCGTAGGGCGAACGAGGTTGATTGGAAACGAAGCGTAGGGTTCGCTGAGATGGAAGACGACGGTTGTGGCGTCGGGAGTGTCAATGGAAGTGAGCAAGCGGAAGGCACCGCGCTTGGGCGATTTGTTCGCGGGATGGAGGATGAAATCGAGAGTGGCTTTGACATCGGCGGAGGTGAGCGGGGTGCCATCGTGGAAGCGTGCGCCGTGGCGGAGATGAAAAACGTAAGTGAGCGGGTCGGGCGCAGACCAGGATTCGGCGAGGTCGCCACGAAGATTCATGCGATCGTCGCGGTCGAGCAGGCTCGAGAAGAGCAGGCCGTCGATGCGCTGGGATTGCGAGTCCGTGGCGAAGCGCGGATCGAGATTGGTGGGATTGGCTTCGATTAGGAAGGTCAAGGTTGAGGGATCGCGGTTCGGTTGGGAGCAGGCTGCGGCGAAACAGGCGATTGTGGCGAGGAAGAAAGTGGCGAGTGGCGAGTGGCGAATAACGAGCGAGGAAAAGAGGGAAAGAGATTTAACACAAAGGCCACAGAGATAAGAGCACCGAGAACACAGAGAAACCGGAAGAGGGATTCCTCGGTCGCCAAAGACGCAACCTCGGAATGACGGGCTTTCGCAGGACTTAGCGGGGCGGGGCATAGGAGATTTTTCCAAGGATGGCGGGGCCGCGCGCGCCCGTTGCGGAAGGCAGATTCGCCGGGCGCTGGTGAGCTGTTTCGTAGGCAAGAAGGGCGAAGGCGAAGGCTTCCTTGGCAACTTCGGGGATACCAAAGCTGGAAGAGGGAAGCACTCCGATGGGACGGGACGAGGAGCCCCTCAGGGCGGCGGAGAGTTGGGCGACGATGAGGGGGTTGCGCGCGCCGCCACCAGAGACGATGAGCTGATGGATTTTCGTTCTGCGAAGAACGAAGCGATGGAGCGCGTCGACGACGGAGAGCGCGGTGAAAATCGTCGCGGCGCGAATGAGGTCCGCGGGTTTGGCACGATGGCTGCGTCCGAGGCGGATTATTTTTTCGATATAGGAGCGACCGTAGTATTCGCGGCCGGTGCTTTTTGGCGGCGTGAGTTTCAGATAAGGGTCCTTCATCAGTTCGTTGAGAAGAGCGCGAATGGAACGGCCGGATTGCGCGAGGCGCGCGTCTTTGTCGAAACGCTGGTGGCCACGGGTGAAATGTTGAACGAGGGCATCAATGAGCATGTTGGCAGGGCCGGTGTCGAACGCGAAGACTTGCGAAGGTTTTGCGTCCGCGGGAATCACGGTGATGTTGGCAATGCCGCCAAGATTGAGGGAAATGCGGCCGAGTTTGGGATGGCGGTAGAGAAGATAATCAACATACGGAACGAGTGGAGCGCCTTGGCCGCCAAGGGCCATGTCGGCGGGGCGGAAGTCGGAGACCGTCGTGATACCGGTGCGCGCAGCGATGCTGGACCCTTCGCCGATTTGCAGAGTACAGGCGGTGGGCCGGCCGAAGTAGGGGGAAGGTTGCCCCTGATGAAAAATCGTCTGGCCGTGCGAGCCAAGGAGGGAAACGCGCTTCGGGGAGATGCGGAATCGACGGCAGGCGGCGAGAGCGGCCTCGGCGAAAATTTCTCCGAGACGGAAATTCAGCCGGCTCAGGGCGCCGGCAGAGATGGGTTGTTGATCCGCGACGCGAAGAATTTCTTTGCGCAGCTCGAGAGGAAAGCTGAAGGAAGTGTGGCCGAGCAACTTGGGGTTCAGCTGCGGCGGCGCGCCCGAGATGCGAGCGAGGGCGACATCTATGCCATCGGCGGACGTGCCGGACATGAGGCCGAGGACCAGCATGGGCTTGGCGGTCATAAATGGTGAAAGGGATTTTTAACACAGAGGGGACAGAGAACACAGAGGACACCGAGCCAGAGGGAGATAAAGAGTGAACAGGAGCTAGGGGCTAGCTTGGCTAGCTTAGCTATAGCTAGGAGATCTGCTTTTTGAGTTCGGCCAGGAGGTTGAGGGCGTCGAGAGGTTTCAATTGGTCGAGGTCGGCGTCGCGCAGCTTGTCGAGAACGGCGCGGTCGAGCGGCGTGAAAAGAATTTGTTGGTGGCCGTCGCTGCCGGGGGGTTCGTCGGAAACGCCGGGAGAGAGGGTTTCGCTCAGTTCGTGCTCGCTCTGCTCGTGGCGCTTCAAGACTTCGCGGGCGCGCTCGATGACGCTGCGGGGCAGGCCGGCGAGGCGGGCGACTTCGATGCCGTAACTTTTGTCGGCGCTGCCAGGCTCAACGCGGCGGAGAAAAATGATTTCGCTGGGCGTTTCTTTCACCGAAACGTGAACATTCTTCACGCCGGGGAGAAGGTCGGCGAGTTCGGTGAGCTCGTGATAGTGGGTGGCGAAGAGCGTGCGCGCGCGAGTGTGCTTCTGGAGATGCTCGACCACAGCCCAAGCGATGGAGAGGCCGTCGAACGTGGCGGTGCCGCGGCCAACCTCATCGAGGAGGACGAGGCTGGAAGGAGTGGCGTAATTGAGAATAGCGGCGACTTCGCTCATTTCGACCAGGAAGGTGGAACGCCCACGCGCGAGATTGTCACTCGCGCCGATGCGCGTGAAGATTCTGTCGGTGATGGGCAGTTTCGCCTGGCGCGCAGGAACGAACGAGCCCATCTGCGCCATGAGAATGATTAGCGCGGCTTGCCGAAGATAGGTGGATTTGCCGCCCATGTTCGGCCCGGTGATGAGGAGCAGTTGCTGGCGGCCCGGCTCGAAGCAGAGATCGTTGGGTACGAAGCGCTCGCCGCGCTGGCGAAGAAGTTCCTCGATAACCGGATGGCGGCCGCCGATGATGAGCAGTTCGCCGGTGGCATTGAATTCCGGGCAAGTGTAGCCGCGGTCGGCCGCGAGCTTCGCGAAAGCCGCGAGGACATCGAGTTGCGCGACAGCGGAGGAGGTTCGGCGCACGCGCGCAGCCTTTGCGGCCACCGAGGAGCGGACGTCGATGAAGAGCTGGCGCTCGATTTCGAGAATTCGCTCGTCGGCAGCGAGGATCTTGCGTTCGTATTCCTTCAGCTCGGCCGAAGTGAAGCGTTCCGCGTTGACGAGAGTTTGCTTGCGCTCGTAATCGGCGGGAGCGAGATGGAGGTTGGGCTTGGAAATCTCGATGTAGTAGCCAAAGACTTGATTGAAGCGGATTTTGAGCGAGCCGATGCCCGTGCGTTTGCGCTCGCGCTCTTCCATGGCTGCGATAATTTGCTTGCTGTCCTTGCTCAAGGTGCGTAGTTCGTCCAGTTCCGCGTGATAGCCGGTTCGAATGATGCCGGGCTCGGTGGCAAGAGCAGGCGGTTCGTCGGCCATGGCGCGTTCGAGGCGTTCGCGAACGTCGGCAAGCTCGTCAATTTCCCCGTGAAGGTGGCGAAGGAGGTCGCTGCCGCCGACAGGGGGCGGGGTGACGAAATTTTTCAAGACTGGCAGTTGGCCAAGGGATTTGCGCAACGCGACTAGTTCGCGCGGAGTCGCAAGGCCTAGTGTGACGCGGCTGGTGAGGCGTTCGAGGTCCAGTATCCCGCGCAGCTCTTTGCGGATCTCCCCGCGCACAACCGTTTGCTGGACCAAGTGAGTCACTGCAGCGAGGCGGGCTTCGATGGCGTCGCGATCAATCAGCGGGCGCAGCAGCCAGGAGCGCAGTAGGCGCGCGCCCATTCCCGTGACTGTGACATCCACGGCCGCAATCAACGTTGTAGGGCTCGCTGGGCGGCCGGCTTCCTCGGAAAAAATCGGGGTAAGCAGCTCAAGATTGCGGACGGAAACGGGATCGAGGACGAGCGCGTCGCGATGTTCATAGTAGCCGACGCGATCCAGATGACCGAGCGCCCTGACACCGGGAGCGTCCGGTTTTTCATGGGCCTCGTCGCAACGGTCGCCGCGAGCAGCATTCTCGCGCAGGTAATGAATGATGGCGCCTGCAGCCGAAAGCGCTTGTGGGTGATCGTCGAGGCCGAAGCCGGTCAGTTCCGCAACGCCAAACTGTTCGCGCAGGATGCGCTCACCGTAGTCGCGCTGGAAGGTCCAGTCTTCGAGGCGGGACTCGATTCCGCCGGTGCCTTCGAGAAGCGAAGTCTTAGCGGTTTCGAACAGCTGTTGAGGCCGTGGAAGCAAAGTTTCGCGCGGGCGGAGCAGCTGAAGCTCGTCGCGAAGGGCTTCGTCGGCGCGCGGCCCGGAGAATTCGGTAGCCTGGAATTCGCCGGTGGAAAGATCGACGAAAGCGAGGCCAATAGGCGAGCCGGTGGGATGAGGCGCGACAGCGGCAAGAAAATTGTTCTCGCGAATATCCAATACGCCGAGGTCGGTGGCCGTACCTGGTGTGATGACGCGCACGACTTCGCGGCGAACGAGCTTCTTCCCGGGACCGGGCTGCTCCATTTGGTCGCAGATGGCGATTTTGAAGCCGGCGCGAATTAATCTGGCAAGATAACCTTCCGCAGCGTGGTAGGGAACGCCGCACATGGGAATGGGCTGGCCCTTTTCGCGATTGCGCGAGGTGAGCGTAATCTGCAGCTCGCGCGACGCGATCATCGCGTCTTCGTAGAAAAGTTCGTAGAAATCGCCCAGACGGAAAAGCAGCAGCGCATGCGGATAGCGCGTCTTGATTGCGTGATACTGCTGCATCAGCGGTGTAGCAGGTTCGGTCATTCTTTGGTGGTCAGGTGTTAGTCTTCAGGCTTCAGTACAGAGTCCCTAATGATGGCGTATCGGGACAAAAACGCAAGTGCTCAGATTGTGCCGAGAGCGAGCTGAAAAGCTTTACAAATACCTCGAACAGTCGCAGCCAACTCACTCGCGTATACCCAATTCCGAAAGCAGAAACGCATAATCGAGCGCGATTTCGCGAAGATGGTCGTAGCGGCCCGAAGCACCGCCATGGCCCGCGCCCATGTTGATTTTCAGAAGCAGGGGATTCGGATCAGTTTTCAGCGTTCGCAGTTTGGCGACGTATTTTGCGGGCTCCCAGTACATTACCTGACTGTCGTTTAAAGCCGTCTTGAGCAACATCGCGGGATAAGCTTTGCGCACAAGATTCGTGTAAGGACAATATTTCTTCATGGTGAAGTAATCTTCCGCGATTTGCGGATTCCCCCATTCTTCATATTCGCCGACGGTGAGCGGCAGCGAAGCGTCCAGCATGGTGTTCAGCACGTCGACGAACGGCACCTGACTGAGGACCACACGAAAAAGTTCCGGGCGCATGTTGACGACACCGCCCATCAGCAAGCCGCCGGCGCTGCCGCCCTGAATGGCGAGTTTTTCGGGCGAAGTGTACCTCTGCGCAATCAGGTATTCGGCGGCAACGATGAAATCGGTAAAGGTATTCTGCTTTTGTTGCATCCTCCCGGCGTCGTGCCAAGGCTTTCCGAGTTCGCCGCCACCGCGGATGTGTGCGATGGCGTAAATGACACCGCGATCCAGGAGGCTCAAACGATTCGAATTGAAGTTCACGGGCACAGAAATGCCGTAGCTGCCATAGCCGTAAAGGAGCAAAGGGGAGGAGCCATGGCGGGGAGTGTCCCGCCGATACACGAGCGAAATCGGAACCCGCGTGCCATCCAAGGCGGACGCGTGCAGGCGCTCGCTCACATATTGCGAAGCATCGTAGCCGCCAAGCACGGGTTGCTGCTTGCGTAGGACGCGCTCCCGCGTGTAGACATCGTAGTCGAAGACCGAGCGCGGAGTAACAAGCGATTCGTATTGGAAGCGCACATGCGAAACGTCGAATTCGGGATTCTCGCCGAGAGAGGCATTGTAAGCAGGCTCCAGGAATTCAATCCGGTGCGAGGCAGCGAGCGCATTTTCCGCCTTCGAAGCCAAGTCCACGATGCGCAAATAGGGAAGACCGCCGTCGCGCTCGAACAAGACGAGATGGTTCTTGAAAGCTTCCGCGGAAGCGAGCATGACTTCCGGCCGATTCGGAACAATCTCTCGCCAGAATTCCCGGCCGGGTTGATGGACAGAGGCGATCACGACGCGAAACGTGCGCCCGCCGGAGTTTGTCCGCATGAGGAAAATCCCTCCGCTGGCGCCAGGTAAGGGCCCGGGATGGTGGTCTGCGTAGTACTCGTGATTGTCCTCGCGCGGTGCGATGAGCTGGAATTTACCGAGCAGGTCGTCGGCGCGTAGGAAGCGGACTTCGCTGGTGGTGTGGCTCGCCGACGTCAGCAGGAGGTATCCGTCACTTCGCGTGCGTTGGACTTCGACGTGAAAACGCTCATCGGACTCCCCATAGAGCAAAGGGTCGGGACCAGTTAAACCAAGTACGTGCCGATACAGGCGGTAGGAGCGCTTGGTCATCTCGTCTTCGATGGTATAGAAGAGAGTCTTGTTGCCGGCAGCCCAGGCCACGCTGGTAACACGCTCGATGCGCTCGGGGAGCGTTTCACCAGTGCGCAGATCCTTCACACAAAGAGTGTATTGGCGAAATCCGGTGGTATCGGTCGAGTACGCCAGCCAATGATTATCGTCACTAACCTCGAAGGCGCCTAACCCGAGGAAGGAGTGTCCCTCCGCCAGTTGATTTAAGTCGAGCAGAAGTTCTTCGGGCGAGCCTTCTGCATCGCGGCGGCGGTAATGGTAAGGATACTGCTTGCCCTCGACGGTCTTCGTGAAGTACAGATACCCGCGCAGGCGGTAGGGAACCGCAAGGTCGGTCTGCTGGATGCGCCCGAGCATCTCCTGATAGAGCTTCTGCTGGAAATTCTGAGTGGGCTTTAGGAGCGCATCGGTATACGCATTCTCGGCCTCGAGGTAGGCAAGCACTTCCGGCCATTCTTTGTGCCGAAGCCAGTCGTAATGGTCGATGCGGCGGTCGCCGTGAAGGATGTGCTCCACCGGCTCGCGCCGGGCTAGCGGCGGGGCAGGGGCCGCATCCGTCATGTTTTCGTCGGAAACCGCTGGTGATGTCTTCTCGGAGTCTAGGTTCACGGGTCTCTTTTGTACTCAAAGGACCGGAAGTGGTCCTCGAATCTTGTACAGCAAGGGCGGCGAGGCGCCGGCCAAAATGGTTCGAATACCTTCGTTATACTAGCGGAAGTCATCCACGGGCGAAAGGAAGCGACCAAAGCTAGGGAAATCTTGTGCCGCGCGAAACCGAAATCAAACTGAAGATCGAAGACGTGAAGGCTCTGCGCCGGCGTTTGAAGCAGCTCGGAGCGCGGCCCGTGACCGCAAGACAGGCCCGCGTTCATCAAGAAAACGTCATCTTCGACACGCCCCAGGGCGGCTTGGCGAAGCATGGGCAATTGCTGCGGATTCGGACCGAGACACCGCAAGGCCCAGGAAAAGCAAGAAAAGCGAAGCCGCGCGTCCTGCTGACTTTCAAGCGGCCCGTCCCGCAGGCTCCCGCTTGGGCGGCTCCGTCGGACGAGTTCCACAAAGTGCGGGAAGAAATCGAGATGGAAGTCACCGATGCCGCGACGCTAACCACCATCTTCGAGGGGTTGGGGATGAAAGGATGGTTCCGCTACGAGAAGTACCGCACTACGTTTCAGCTTCCGGCGTCGAAGGCTTGGGCTCGAGGGCTGCTTATTGAGCTGGACGAGACCCCTATCGGCACGTTTATCGAGCTAGAAGGGCCCGCCGCCGCGATCGACCGAGCCGCCCAGGAACTGGGCTATTCCAAGCGCCACTATGTTTTGAAGAACTACCTTATGCTTTACGTGGAAGAATGCCGCCGCAGGGGCGAGCAGCCGGTGCACATGGTCTTTCCAGTGCGGGTATTCCCAGAGTAACTCCATTGAAAAAAAATGCTTAGAACGCTATTCTGCGCTTGACTTTGCGATACGCGCAGCTTATCAATGCGTTGGGGACCGAAAAATGGTCTCAAGTTTGCACGGATCCTCTCGATGAGCACGAGCAACGAACTCGAGCCTGGCCCTAAAAGCTTCACGGAGAAGCATGTCCTGGCGTCGTTTCATGGGCTGAGTAACCCGATGGAGTCGCTCAAGGTTCAGGCAACCGCGCGACAGGCCGGGTGGGGAGGATTCACCGGCGGCTGAAGGTAAGTCCATTTGTGTCAGGCACTTGCCCGCCGCCGAGGTTCTTCGGTGAGCGGGTTTTTTATTGGCGAATTTCGTCCTGAAGACTCGGCCGGGAGCAGCCTAAGCACGAAGGCCTACCAAGGCAGGAGGTGAACATGGAGCTGTTCGCCACAGAACTGATGGGCGTGAAAGCCTACGACGCTCAAGGGAATTACGTGGGTCGCGTTCGCGAGTTTTTCATCGAGCCTGCCGAGGCGCCGAATCGCATCTCGCATTTTTTGCTGTCGCGCGGCCGTTTTCAGCCGCTTGTCGCCAAACACAATCAAATTGCTTCGGTGTCCGACAAAAAGATTCAGCTCAACGTGGGAGAGAAAGCTCTGGAGATTTACCAGCCCAACGAATCCTGGTTGGCCGTGCAGAAAGACCTGCTAGACCAGCAAATCATTGACACGCGCGGCCGAAAAGTCGTGCGCGTGAATGACCTCGACTTGGCCGAGCAGCGCTCGAACGGCAATGTGGAATTGCGCTTGACCCAGGTGGACGTGGGCCTTCCCGGCGCCGTGCGGCGGCTCCTGCAGGGCGTGGTTCCTTCCAAGGTGGTTCGCAAGCTCCAGAGCCGGCTCCCCCCGAGCACTATCCGGTGGGAATTTGTCAACTTGATCGAACCCGATCCCTTGCGGCGCGTAAAGCTGCGCATCACGCACGAGAAGCTGGAAGATCTGCACCCGGCCGATTTGGCCGACATCATGGAAGATCTCTCCGCATCGGAACGCCAGAGCATCATTGCCTCCTTGGACGAAGAGACCGCGGCTGCCGTCTTGGGCGAATTGGACGCCAGACTGACCACGCAAATCGTCGAAGACCTCGATCCCGAAAAAGCCGCCGACATTCTCGAGGAAATGCCTCCAGACGCCGCGGCCGACGTGCTCGCGGATTTGCCCAAGGAAACTTCGGAAGAGCTGCTCGAGGAGATGCCCGGCCGGGAGGCCAATGAAGTTCGGGAGCTGCTGGAATTTGACCCGGCGGCGGCGGGCGGCATGATGAACACGGAATTTGCGTTTGTCAGTGAGTCCGCGACCAGGGACGAAGTGGTCGACCGGATGCGCAAACAAGACCATAGCTTTGACCAGCTTGACACGGTGGTCTTGCTGGATGACAAGGCTCAGTTTGCCGGCGTGGTTCCCATGGTGCGAATGCTCCTGGCCGCGCCCGACGAGCGCTTGTCGGCCTTGAAGATGGAACCGGTAGTCAGCCTTCCCCCCGAAGCCGATGAGAAGGAAGTGTTCGAGCTCTTTGACAAATACAATTTGCGAATGTTGACGGTCGTAGATAAGCAAAATCGTCCGATCGGGACCATTGCCGTGGACGACGTCGTTTCCCGTCTGGTGAAGCGCTAGGAAGGCAGCGGCCGAATGGATTGGTCCATCCTCAAGACGGGAGTGGAAAGCCTGCAGAACCGTGGCGCGGGTTTGCAGAAGCGGCTGCGCAGCCTGCGGCGCCGCCTGGTTTTGCTGCTCGCGGTGATCGGGCCGGGGCTAATCACTTCCAATGTGGACAACGATGCCGGCGGGATCACCGTTTACACGCAGGCCGGCGCACAATACGGTTACACGCTACTCTGGGCGCTCATTCCGATGACTATCGCGCTGTATGTTACCGAAGAGATGTGCGCGCGCATGGGCGTGGTGACCGGCAAGGGGCTCTCCGACCTCATTCGGGAAGAATTCGGATTCCGCCCGACGTTTTTCGTGATGATCACGGGCTTTTTTGTCGACCTGGCAAACGTGGTAGCGGAGTTCGCGGGCGTCGCGGCAGCCATGCAAATCTTTCACGTCAGCAAATACGTTGCGGTCCCGCTCGCGGCAATACTCGTGTGGATTTTGGTGATTCAAGGAACTTACAGACAGGTGGAAGTCATCTTTCTTTTTGCCTGCGTTCTTTATTCGTCGTACGTGTTTTCTGCGGTTCTGGCGAAGCCGGATTGGCTGATTGCCGCTAAGTACACCGTGATTCCAAATATTCGTTTCGATTTGGGCTATCTGATCACGTTGACGGGGCTCGTCGGCACCACCATTGCGCCGTGGCAGTTTTTCTATCTGCAGGCGGGATTCGTGGAGAAGAAAGTCGGGCCGAGGCAGTATCCGCAGGCGCGAGCGGACGTTATGTTTGGAAGCGTGAGCTGCATGGTTATCGTGTTCTTCATCATCGTCTGCTGTGCGGCGACCCTGTGGGTTTCCGGCCAGCGGGACATTTCGGACGCGGGGCAGGCGGCGCAGTCGCTCATTCCGTTGGCGGGCAAATGGGCTGGGGGTCTATTCGCATTTGGCCTTCTCAACGCTTCGCTTTTCGCTGCTTCCATCTTGCCATTATCTACTGCCCACGTGGTTTGCGAAGGGCTCGGGTTTGAGGCCGGGCTCGACCACAAGTTCACGGAAGCCCCGATCTTCTACTGGCTGTACACCGTGTTGATCGTTGTTGGCGCGGGCGTGGTGCTTTTGCCTCATGCGCCGCTCTGGAAGATTCTGATTTTCTCCCAGGTGGGCAATGGAATCTGGCTTCCCGTGGTGGTCATTTTTATTTTGTTGCTGGTGAACCGGCGCGACTTGATGGGTGAGTACGTAAACACCATGACCTACAACATTGTGGCCTGGGTGACCGCCATTGCCATGATTGTGCTGACTCTCATCTTGACCTATACGGCGTTCCTCCAGCAAACCCCGCCGCCGGCCGCCTGATGGCTTTCATGACAACGTGACGTTGCTTCGTCGCGGACGGTGTGTTAACTTTGCCGCGTAAAGAGATTTTCGTAAAAAACCATCTAGACAAAAATCGTGTCCCAAACCAAGACCCATAAGACACTGCACGGCCCTGCTCCGGAATCGCTGGGTCCCGTCACCTCGGAAGAAGCCCAGCTTCTCGAAAAGCTGGATTTGACGCGCTTGCCCCGCCACGTCGCTGTCATCATGGACGGCAACGGCCGCTGGGCGCAGAAGCGGCATTTGCCCAGAATCGCGGGGCACCGTTCCGGCGCGCAGTCCGCGCGCACGTCCATCGAAACCTGCGCGCGATTGAAGATTGAAGCGCTGACGCTCTATGCGTTCTCCGTGGAAAACTGGCGTCGACCAAAAACCGAAATCGACTTCCTCATGCAGCTCTTGCGCGAATACCTGAAGAACGAAATGCCGCTCCTCCAGAAAAATGAAATCCGCATGCGCTTTCTGGGCCGCATCGAAGAATTGGCCCCCGCGGTTCAAAAAGACGTTCGCGAGGCGATGGAGAAGACCGCCGGGAACAAGGGCATGGTGCTCTCGGTCGCGGTGAATTATGGCGGTCGCGCGGAAATTGTGGATGCCATGAATGCCATCCTGAGCGAGCGAAATGGAAATGCGGCGTCGCCGCAAATCACTGAGGAGCAGCTCGCGCGGCATTTGTATACCGGTGGCCTGCCGGACCCGGACTTGCTGATTCGAACCAGCGGCGAGATGCGCTTGAGCAATTTCCTGCTTTGGCAAATCGCCTACTCGGAGATTTTTGTGACCGAGACGCTCTGGCCGGACTTCAACCGCGCCCGGCTCCTGGAAGCTTTGGTGGAATTTCAAAAGCGCGAACGCCGCTACGGCGGTATTCGCGAAGGCCAGCCCGACACGGAGAGGCCCGCGCGTGTCGCCGGCGAATGATTTGCCTCCATTTGTTTCTCGCCCGGCGCGACGCATTCTTCCAGGCCAGGTGCCTTGATGAGTGAGTCAACAGTTTTCTAGAAGCCTTATATCCCCATGCCTGAAGGCAAGGGGCTTTACGGCTCCCCTCGGTAAGGGCAGCGGATGCGCCAAGTGACTGGTAATCTGGAAAACTCTTCCTGTCCCTGAAGTTCCGCGCATTCGCTGAAGATCAGGCTGGACGAGAATTTTCCTTCCGGCTTGCAACCCTGCTGCAGAAAATCAGTCACGATGTTCGCACCGTGCCTGACGCACGGCTCATCGGCCAGGTGGACCAAGAAAGTTGGGAGGCGGCAGAGAAGGAATCGAGATTTTTGATTACCCAAGACTTGCACTTCTCGGACTCGAGAACATTTGCTCCTGGTTCTCATCACGGCATTTTGTTGATACCGCTTCACTCTCACTGTTCAGACGGCTCCGCGGCGTGATTTTTCCCCTTCATTGTGATGAGATGGGGCCTGCATTCTCAAGGAATTCCTCTTTCATGACCTGGAAACGTGTGGCGACAGCCGTTGTGCTGGTTCCCCTTACGGTGGGTGTAGTGTTGTGGGGCTCCACGGCGATTGTGGCCATCGCCGTCGCGCTAGTCACAGAGCTCGCCCTCTTTGAATATTTCGCACTGGGCGAAGCCATCGGCCACCGCGCGTACCGCTTCTGGACGGGCACGTGCGCTCTTGGTTTAATTTTCGTTCAGTGGGCCGCAAGCAGTACGTGGGCTGTGCTCACGCGCTCAAACTACACGTTTGAGGTTTACAAAGGCGGCCATCTTTCTCCGATTCGGCTCTTGGTCCACGACGTTTTTTTTGTTTTTGTTATTGGCGTGGCCATCATCACGCTGTTTGCTCGGAGGCCGCTCGTCGAGGTCCTTCCTGCCGCCGGAATCAGTTCGAGCGGCCTGATCCTCGTGGCTTTCCCACTTTCCTTTGCCATTCCCTTGCACGCCGTAAATGGGCAGGGACCGGCGTTGCTTTTGTTTGCTTTCGTCATCGTCTGGGTTGGGGACACGGCTGCCTATTTCCTGGGAAGGTGGATCGGGAAACATCCGCTGGCGCCTCATCTCAGTCCCAAGAAAACCTGGGAAGGAACCGTTGCTGGATTTGTGGGTTCACTGCTTGTCCCGCTGGCATTTATGCCTTGGATGAATGTGCCGCTAATGCATTTACTGGGGATGGCGGCCCTGGGAAACATCGCGGGGCAAGTGGGCGACTTGCTGGAATCAGGCTACAAGCGCAGCGCAGGGATTAAAGATTCCGGCACTTTGCTCCCTGGCCACGGGGGTGTGCTTGACCGGATCGACGCCCTCATCCTGGCGGTGCCGGTTGTCTGGTATTATTGGATTCTGATCTATTCGCCGCGATCGTAGACCGACGACGGCAACTCTCCAATTGGCAAAAGGGAATAAGAAACCTCGTGAAGCAGCTTTCTATTCTCGGCTCGACAGGTTCGATTGGCCGCCAGTGCCTTTCCGTAGTGGAATCGCTGCCGGGAAAGTTTTGCGTGGCCGCGCTCGCTGCCGGCGCCAACCTTGCCGAATTGATCGCCCAGATTGAACGCCATCAGCCGGAAATCGTGTCCGTGGCCGACGCTCGGCGAGCCGACCAACTGTCGCAGTTACTCCACCAAAAAGGTATCGCGCGCAAGCCGGAAATTCATCATGGCCGCGAGGGAATGCTTGCCGTTGGCACGCATCCGAAGGCCGAAATTGTCGTCTCCGCAGCGGTCGGTGTCGTCGGACTGGAAGCAACCTATGAGGCCGTGAAGCTTGGAAAGACCGTCGCTCTTTCGAACAAAGAGGTTCTCGTCGCAGCGGGCGAGTTGGTGATGGCCGTCGCAAGGAAGTCTGGGCGCGAACTTCTTCCCGTGGACAGCGAGCACAACGCGCTGCACCAGTGTTTGCGCAGCGGAGCGCATGGCGAAGTTCGGCGTCTTGTGCTCACCGCGTCGGGTGGCCCGTTTCGAAAGACACCGCTCGAGCAACTCGCCAACGTCACTCCGGAACAAGCTTTGGCGCATCCCAACTGGCGGATGGGCAACCGCATCACCGTCGATTCCGCCACCATGATGAACAAAGGGTTCGAAGTCATCGAAGCGCACTGGCTGTTTGGAATTCACCGCGAGCAAATCGAAGTGGTGATTCACTCTCAATCCACGATCCACTCGATGGTCGAGTTTGTGGACGGTTCCGTTTTAGCGCAACTCGGCCCCACCGACATGCGCATGCCCATCCAATATGCGCTAACTTATCCCGATAGGATCGCATGCAATCGAGTAGCCCTCGATTGGAGCAACCTGAAGCGGCTCGATTTCGAGAAGGCTTCGACGCGGCGATTTCCCTGCTTGCGGCTCGCGCGGGAAGCGATGAAAAGAGGCGGAGCTTATCCCTGCGCCCTGAACGCCGCAGATGAAATTGCCGTTTCCGCATTTCTGGAACGGCGCCTCGCGTTTTTGGGCATTCCTGAAGTAATCGAGCGCGTGCTCGCACGCACTCCGCGCGTGCGGCTGGAAAAGATGGAAGACGTGCTTGCTGCGGATGCCGAAGCCCGTCGCATCGCACAGGAAGAAGTAGGAAAATTGGCGGCAACGGCCGCCGTCGCGAAATAATCTTTGCTGCGCATAGGTCCTTAGGCAAGAAGCAAGCGAATGACTGCGCATAAGCTATACTTGGAAGATTGAAAGAACGGAGCGCGTCGTAAGCATGAACACGGTTTTTGGTTTCATCCTCGTTCTCGGGGTACTCATTCTGGTCCATGAGTGGGGGCACTTTATCGTCGCCAGGCTCTTTGGAGTCCGCGTGGACGTTTTCTCCATCGGTTTCGGCCCGCGTCTGTTTGGCGTGAAGCGAGGCGCCACGGACTATCGCATTAGTGCAGTTCCTCTGGGCGGCTACGTGCGCATGGCCGGCCAGGACCTCTCCGAAATTGATTCCGGCAACCAGGCTCCAACCGGCGCTACCGACGAGCTGATGAGCAAGAAGCGCTGGCAGCGCGCGCTTATCTCTCTTGCGGGTCCCACCATCAACCTGGTTTTCCCCATTTTTCTTCTGACTGGGTATTTCATTGTCAAGGGCCAGCCCTATCCGAAATATGAAGACAAGCCTTTGGTTATTGATTCTCTTCCGAGAGACTCGCCCTTGGCATCGGCTGGAGTGGCGCGAGGAGACCGCATCGTCTCGCTGGAAGGAAAAACCAATCCCACATGGGGAACCGTCGAGACGCTTCTAGAACAGGGTGCAGCAGGCAAGACCTACCACCTCGTCGTCGATCATCAAGGGACCACGCGGTCTGTGTCCGTCAGCACCACGGGCATGCCATCGCCGGAACTGGTTTTCGGATATCCGCCGGAAGGTCCGGTTGTAGTCAACGACGTGGACCCCAGCCTGCCCGCCAAAGCCGCTGGTGTGAAACCGGGCGACCTCATGGATTCCGTCAACGGCGTCCACATGGACAGCTGGCCCGCGTTCGTGGACGCCATTCAGCAGGCCGGAGGCAAGCCCATCACGCTGACCGTCCGGCGCAACGGCGAACTGGTGAAGCTGCAAATCACGCCGCAGAGAGGGAAGAACGAGCTTGGCGAAACGATGTGGATGATTGGCATTCACCGGGCCGAGACCAAACCGGAAATGGCCATTCGCAAAGTTTCCGTGACGCAAGCCGTGACGCAGTCGGGGCGTTCCACTTGGCAGGATACTTTGATGGTCGTGGACGTCGTGGGCCGCCTGGTTTCCGGCAAGACCTCGCCCAAGCAATTGCAGAGCGTCATCGGCATCGCCGCCATGGCCGGTAAAGCCGTGGAAGCTGGTTCGTACGTGGTAGTTCGATTCATGGCCGGCTTGAGTATCAATCTGGGCGTCCTCAACTTGCTTCCCATTCCTATCCTTGATGGCGGAAACATCCTGCTGCTCTCGCTGGAAGGCATCCGCCGCCGCGACTTCAGCCTCGCCTTCAAGGAACGGTTCATCCAGGTGGGGCTGGTGTTTCTGCTCATCCTTTTTGCCTACGTCATGTACAACGACGTGATGCGCCACCTCCCCTTCCGCTCCTGAGACTCCGAGTCCTCGTAGCGGATCGCCACTGGTTTTCACTCCGTGCGCCAACCTGCTAGACTGGCCCTGTTGAGGTTTCCTTCTATGGCGGCTAGTCCATCGCACCGCGTTTCCACCGGCGAGCGCCTCAATACCGCGGAAACCACCGGGAGGCTCCAGCAAGCCGCAGCTTCGCGCGGCATCCGCATGACGCGCCAGCGCCGCGTCATCTTGCAGGTGATGGACGACGCCGAGCAGCACCTCGACGTGGACCAGATTCTCGAGCGCGCGCAAAAAATTGACGCGGGCGTGCATCTGGTCACCGTTTACCGCACGATTGATCTGCTAAAAAAAGAAGGCCTGATCGACGAACTGGACTTGCTGCATCTGCGCGGCGACCGCCACTATTACGAAACGCACGGACCGCGCGACCACATTCACGTCGCCTGCCTGCGCTGCGGCAAGGTGCGCGAATTCGAGAGCCGCCTCTACGAACAGTTGAAGGAACAGATCTGCCGCGACTTTAGGATGAAGGTCACCGTTTCCCGCACCGAAGTCGGCGGCTACTGCGCCGACTGCCTGCAAGCCATGAAGGGGTAGCCGGCTGTCTTCCCGAACCCAGACCTGTGGATGACCGCACGACGCCCTTCGATTGTCATTCCGAACCCGATGCGCTTTTTGCGAGCGATGTGCGGAATCGGCTTCTCTCCTTTTGTATCGAGTGCAGGCGGACAAGGACCCGAGTCGAGTGATGCAAAAACAGGGAGCCCAGAGACGACAAGGCTAAGGGGAGAAATTCTTCGGAAGTTCCTCTTGAATGATTCGTTCCACATTCCGCATCAATTCCGGAGCGGAAAAAACTTTCATCAAGATTGCGGTTGCGGCGTGGCGCGCATCCGGCGAGATTTTTGACTTTGCTCCAGAGAGTATCAAAACCTGCGTTTTCGGCGGGACGCCCTTGATAACTTGCAATGCCGCCGTACCCGGCATTTCCGGTGCCTCATAATCCAAAACGACAGCATCAACATTGGTGCTCTTTAACAGCCGGATGCCCTCCGTTCCGGTGGGTGCAGCGAGTACTCGATACCCGCGTTCTTCAAAATAGCTGCGAAACACGCTCAGGAACCGGATCCGGTCGTGAATACAGAGAATAGTTTTGGTGACCACAGGGGCCCTCCTGCCTCTCCACCCGCCCATGCTTCCAATTTAATATATATCGTAATACGATACAATTGGAATCGGCCAACCGGTGCCCAATCTCACATTTCCCGATCTCACGCTTTCAGCTTTGGCCGTGGTTTTTGGGGCCTCCCCTGTATCCTTCGCCAAGAATCAGATCGCGCCCGTATTCCATAGTAAAGTCACCAGTTCCCGCACCAAAGTCGGCGGCTACTGTGCCGACTGCCTGCAAAAGATGAACGAATAGCCCAGCCTCTCTTATCTCCCTATCTGATTGCCCCTAAGGAAACCTGAATCTAAAGACCCGCCATTACACTCAGGAACGCGGCGCGGAAACGGGGGCGTCACGGAGGGAGCGGAAGCGGCGGAGGCGGGAGAAGAATTTGTTGGCGGTGGAGATGTCGCGGGCGATTTGCGCACGCAGCCCTTCGGGGCCGTTGAACTTTTTTTCGTCCCGGAGGCGATACCAAAAGCGCACCTCGATGCGTTTCGGCGCGGAAGACAGTTGAGCGTTCAAAAGATGCGTTTCGATGCTGAGGGCGGAGCCGTCAAAGGTGGGGCGCATGCCGATGTTGGTGACCGAGCGGCGGCTGCAGGGCTCGCCGTCGAGGCCGGTACGCGTGATGTAAACGCCGCGCTGGGGAAGCAGTCCCTGTTCCGGGGCGAGGTTCAGCGTGGGAAACGTGAAGCGGCGGCCCGTGCCGGTGCCGGGCACTACTTCGCCGGTGAGGACAAACTGCCGTCCCAGCAGGCGCGCGGCGCGGGACACGTCGCCATCCGCAATTTCTTTGCGGATGAGCGTGCTGGAGACCACTTCGCCGCGATAAATCACGGGCGGAAGAACGACGACCTCGAAGCCGTGCTGCGGGCCTAATCTCCGCAGAAGAGTCACGTCGCCGGCTTGCTTGTGGCCGAAGCGGAAATTTTCGCCGACAAAGAGCGCCTTTATGTGCAAGTCGCGAAGGAGAATTCGCTCAACGAACTCCTCCGGCGTAAGGCGAGAGAGTTCCAGGGTGAAGGGCAAGACGACGGCGGCCTCGAGTCCAAGCGCTTGGAAGCCTGCGAGGCGCTGCGCAATGGTGGAAATTTGCGGCGGAGCGGTGTCCGGCCGAAGGACTTTGCGCGGTGAGGGGTCGAAGGTCAGCGCGGTTGGCACGGCGTTGAGCGCGCGGGCGCGCTCGGCGACGGAGCGCAGAATGGCTTGGTGGCCGAGATGGATGCCGTCGAAGCTGCCGATGGCCAGCACGCTGCTGTGGCCAAATTGGCCGAAGCGGGAAACCCACGCTTCGGATGAAGTGAACGTGGAGAAGCGCGGCGCGGCGCCACCTGCGCTCGCCGCGGCACGCTTCTCTTCGAAGGCTTCTTGTTCGCCGGAGGGTTCCTCGGCCGGGTCCACGCGCACTTCGAATTGCAGCCCGTCATAAGCCAGTTGCACATGAGGAAAGCCAAGCTTGACGAGGCGCTCGTTGGTCTCCACGTGCGGAAGGTCGTGAGCAATGTGCGTGAACCACGCGCGCCGCGGCTTGAGTTTTTCGATGAGTTCGAGCGCGGAATCGACGGTCTGATGCATCGGGTGAGGAATGTCGCGCAGTGCGTCGAGGATGAGCTCGTCGAGCCCTCCGAGAAGGGCCATGGAGGAATCCGGCATGGAGCTGAAGTCGGTGAGGTAAGCGGCGCGGCCAAAGCGGAAGCCCAGCACATTCATTTCGCCGTGGAACAAGGGAACGGGGGTGAAAGGAATACCGAGCAATTCGAATTGGCGGTCAATGACCTGGAGAGTGACGCTCGGCACGGTGCTCAGAGTGGGCCTGTCGTCGAAAACGTAAGCGAAAATACGCCGTATGATTTGAAACGTGTCTCCGTTGCCGTAGACCGGTATGGCCGCGCGCTGGTGGATGTTGTAAGGCCGAATATCGTCGAACCCAAGAACATGGTCGGCGTGGCCGTGGGTCAGCAAGATGGCGTCGAGGCGATCCAGGCCGGCACGCATGGCTTGCTGGCGAAAATCGGGAGTGGTGTCGATTACCACATGCTGGCCGTCACGAGAAAGGAGGATGGAGGGGCGGAGACGTTTGTCGTGCGGATCGGTGGAGCTGCAGACCCGGCACGGACACCCGAGCGTGGGAACGCCCATCGAGGTGCCGGAACCCAGAACCGTAACTTTAAGCGGAGTGCGAGGCATCTTGAATGAGCCGAACAAACCAGTGCGCGTGGCCGAGCGCGGGCGCGTTCGTGAAGCGCTCAACGGGTCTTGGCTTTGGCCTGCGCCTTAGCCTGGGCGGCCACGGCCTGGTTGACCTCGACGTAAGTCAGCTTGAGCTTGCCGAGCAGGTCCAGAAGAAGATTATCTTCTTCGGGAGACAGGTTGCCTTTGGTTTTTTCGTGCAAGGCGTCGAGCATGTCGATTAATTCGCGAGCCGCTCCCGGATCGACGACCGGCTGCCCGGTTTGCGGGTCGGCGTAAGCACCGAGAACCATGGCCGCGTTCTGGCCGAGCATGCGCACGAGGTTTTCGAAGGCGGCGAGGCGCTTGGGCGCGTCGGCAGGCGGATTCGCAGGCGATTTTGCTTGCTCGGCGGGAGGCGGTGAAGCCTTTGCCGCTTCCACTTTGGCTTCGCGCTCCTGCTCTTCAACGACGTCTTTTCGCAGCTCGCCCTCGGAAGTAAACGGACGGCGATCAATGACGCGGAACGTCTCTTCGTTTTTTTGGTCAGACAAGGTGCATTCCCCAGTAATTATTTCGAATTCAGTTTAACATGGGTGGCTTGCGCAAGTCGCTGGGGCGGCTTGTAAAACGGAATACCTTGTAAAACGGGGCGTGGCTCCGTAAAGTGGAACATTTGATTCACATTGTGAGAAACCGAAAAAACCGATGCCTGCAAAGACGAAACCAAAGACGAAAAGAACCAAGCAACGCACGGAAAAAACGCGAGGGAGCAAATTGAAACATTTGGCTCCTGGCGAATGGTTTGCAAAGCTGGTGGCCGTCCAGGCGCGGCTAAGGGCCCCGAAAGGGTGTCCCTGGGACCGCGAGCAAACGCACCAAACGCTGCGGACCTATCTGCTGGAAGAAGCTTACGAAGTGCTGGAGGCTCTCGACACGGGAGATGACAAGAAATTCGCGGAGGAGATGGGGGACTTGCTGCTGCAGATTGTTTTTCATTCGCAGATCGCGCAGGAGGAGGGGCGCTTTGGCGTGGCGGATGTGATCCGGGAGATTCATGACAAGATGATCCGGCGGCATCCGCATGTTTTTGGGGAGACACGCGCGCGAGACTCGGCGGAGGTGTTGAGAAATTGGGAGCGGATCAAAGCGGAAGAGCGGCGCGCGAGGAAAGAAGAAGGCGAAAACGAAGAGAGGCAGGGAGAGGCGGCGTCGTTGCTTGACGGTGTTTCACGCTCACTGCCGGGAACGCTCGAAGGCCTCCAACTCACGCGCAAGGCGTCGCGAATCGGCTTTGATTGGCAAAACGCGGACGGAGTCATGGAGAAGATTCGTGAGGAGACGGCTGAGTTGGAAATCGCGATAAAGGACAAAGACCAGCACAGAATCGAAGAAGAAATGGGTGACTTTTTATTTGCGGCGGTGAACCTCGCGCGATTTTTGCATGTGGATCCGGAAATCGCGCTGAAGAAAGCAAACGCGAAATTTTCCCGCAGGTTCCGCGCGATGGAGGCCTTGGCGCGGGAATCGGGGCGAGAGTTCAAGGGCCTTCCGCGCGAAGAGATGGAAGCGCTGTGGGATAGAGCGAAGAATGCGGAAGGGAAGTCCGAGGCCAGCGAGCTGGAGAAGGCACAGGCGCGCAAATGAGCGGAAACTTCCTTGTCCGCAAGCTCGAGACGCTGGAGGAGTTCCATTGTTGCGTGGAACTCCAACGGCAAATCTGGGGTGAGGCGGACCTGGAAGTCGAGCCCGCCACGCTGTTCGTGGTGGCAGCGCATACGGGCGGCCAAGTGCTTGGCGCGTTCGAGGATGGCCGCTTGATCGGCTATACGCTGGCGGTCGTGGGCCTGCGCAACGGCACCGCGTACCTGCATTCGCACATGACCGGAGTGCAGAACGAATATCGCGACCGGGGTGTTGGTAGAATGCTGAAGCTTTTTCAGCGCCAAGAGGCGCTGAGCCGCGGGATCCGGCTGGTTCAGTGGACTTTTGATCCGCTCGAACTCCGGAATGCGCACTTCAATTTGAACCGCTTGGGTGCGATTTGCAGGCAATACCTTCCGAATCTTTACGGCACGACGACGAGTCCGCTGCATCGCGGCATGGCGACGGATCGACTGTTGGTTGAGTGGCACCTCGATTCCAAGCGCGCGGTGGCGGCGATCCAAAATCTCGTTAAGGAACCTGTCGAAGCGCCGGGGATCATTGAATTGCCCGCCGAACTGGAGCACTGGATTGAAAAAAACGAGCCGGAAATCAGGAAGATGCAATCCAGGCTGCGCGAAGAATTTACCAAATGGTTTGCAAAAGGCTATGCCGCGGTTGGCTTGAGAAACGGGCCCCGCAATCGCGCGTACCTTCTCACGCCGTGGAGCGACTTTTAAAGAAAGGTTCCACTAGGCACGAATATGCACATTCAAGGAATCACGCTTCGCGAATTATCCATGAAACTGGTGACGCCGTTTGAGACCAGCATGGACAGGCTCGAGGTTCGCCGAATCATTCTGTTGGAGGCGGACGTAGATGGGGTAACAGGCTGGGGCGAGTGCGTGGCGGCAGAGGCGCCTTTTTACAGTCCGGAGTACGCAGACACGGCGTGGGCCGTGCTGCGCGATTTTCTGTGGCCCATGGTGAAAGGAGTGAAATTCAATTCCGCGTGCGAAGTCTGGGGGCTATTGAAGCGCGTTCGCGGCCACAACATGGCCAAGGCTTGCCTGGAAGCGGCGGTGTGGGATGCAGAGGCCAAGCAGAAGGGCGTTCCCCTGGCGAAACTCTTGGGCGGGACGCGCGAAGAAATTGTTTCCGGCGTTTCGATCGGGATCAAGGATACGCTCCATGAATTGGTCGCGACGGTAAAGAAGGAACTCGCGGCGGGGTACCAACGGATCAAGATCAAGATCAAACCGGGGAAAGATCTGGAACCGGTGCAGCGACTGCGGCAAGAGTTTCCGCGAATCAAGCTGATGGTGGACGCCAATTCCGCATACACATTGGCGGACTTTCCGCGCTTGAAGCAGCTCGATGGTTTTTACCTGATGATGATCGAGCAGCCGCTGGGGTGGGACGATCTTTACAGCCACGTGGAACTTCAAAAACAACTGGAAACTCCCCTCTGCCTGGATGAATGCGTGCACACGGAAGAACAGGCGCGCGCGGCGGTGGAACTAGGCGCTTGCAAGATTATCAACATCAAGCTAGGGCGCGTGGGCGGCTTCACGATGGCGCGGCGCATTCACGATCTTTGCCAGCAGAATGGCATTCCCGTATGGTGCGGCGGCATGCTCGAATCCGGCATCGGGCGTGCGCACAACATTGCCCTGGCCACGCTGCCAAATTTCTCGCTCCCTGGCGACGTGACGGCGAGCAAGCGTTACTGGGCGGAAGACATCATTTCTCCGGAAGTCACCGTGTCGCCACAAGGATCAATTCGCGTTCCCACCAAGCCCGGCATCGGATTCGAGCCGCGACTCGACCTGATCGAAGAACTTACCGTTCGAAAAGAGCGACTGGTTTGATGCGGTGAAGAGGGAATCGCCCGGAGGGCGCCCTCCCAGCGGTCCAGCCATGCCGCTTCCATTGCCGTTTTAGTTGTCTCTTGCGCTCCCCGCCTGGGGCCGGCCGAGCGATGGCCCTGGGCCGGGCGGAGGGTATTTGGATTGGGTCAAGCCGTACGCCTATCGTGAAAGCTAATACCGTTACGTAAACTCCGTTTCGCGATTCCGTTGACGCGGGTTGTTTTCGCTGCCTACCATCAGCTAAGTCGGCGTGGCCCTCTTACTGACTCCCCTGTGACTCTGGTGTGAGGATCCGGCTGGGGCGCAAGTTCCCTCGCATCGAGTTCATTCGCGCCCGAAAGGTCTTTCGTGAAAACCAAGCCCTTGGTGGCCGGGTTGCTTCTCATCCCGCTTGCAGCGGGTGCCTTCTGGTATTCGAGAGATACCGTCAAGCTGACGGACAAAGACACACTCCTCATCGGCGATTTTACAAACTCCACGGGCGACGCTGTTTTCGACCGGTCACTGCGAGAGGCCTTGTCCATCGGTCTTGCTCAATCACCCTTGCTAAATCTCATCTCCGCGGGAAAAGTGGCGGAAACTCTGCATGCACAATCGCTTTCGCCAAGCATTCCCATCAACGGCGAGATCGCTCCCAAGATTTGTTCGCACGTGGGCGCGACGGCATTCCTGACAGGGACAATCAAAAAGGAGGAAGACACTTACGATCTGAAGCTCAGCACGTTCCAATGCGAGAGTCGCGAGGAAATTGCCACCGTAAAGAGCGAGGCGAAAGGAAAAGGGGAGGTGGTGCACGCGCTCGGCGAGGCGGCCGCCAAACTGCGCAATGAACTGGGAGAAAGCCCCGACTCCGTGAAGAAATACAACTTGCCGCTGGAGAAAGCCACCAGTGCGTCAGTGGAGGCGATTCAATCGTTTGCGGAGGGCCGCCGGCTGAGCCGGGAGCGCGGTCCTCTTGACGCTGTTCCGGCGCTCAAGAAAGCCATCGAGTTCGATCCCAGATTTGCTCTGGCTCGCTCCAATCTGGCCGTCAGCTACTACAACCTCAACCAAAACGCGCTAGCGGCCGACAGCATCCGCCAGGCATTCGAACTCGCGGACCGTCAAACCGTGCGGGACCGCCTGCACATCACTACGCTCTACTACGACCTAGGCACAGGCGACATTCAGAAGGCCATTCAAAGCTATAAGAAATGGGTCGCGCTTTATCCACGCGACGACATCGCCAAAGGGAATTTGGCTTCGGAATATTTCCTCCTCGGAGATTACGAACAAGCGGCCAATTTTTCTCAGCAAGCGCTGCGCCTCGATCCAGGCAGCGTTGCGTGGTATGAGAATGTCGCGACTGCCGACATTGCCCTTCTGCGGCTCGCGGACGCCCGTTACGTCTTAAACCTGGGCTTTTCACGGAGGCTGGACGATCCAGCCATGCACACGGCAGGCTACGCGCTGGCTTTTTTGAAAGGCGACGCCAACGCCATGGAGCATGAAATGGAGTGGGCGGTCGGCAAAGCAGGCGGTGAGGACGCCATGCTGGCCCTGCAAGCGGATACGGAAGCTTATGCGGGTCATCTGCAAAAGGCGCGCGAACTCTCTCGCCAAGCGGTCCAGGCGGCGCAGGCGGCGAATCTTGCCGAGCCGGCAGCCATTTGGCAGGGCACCGCTGCGCTGCGCGATGCGGTTTACGGCAAGACGCAAGAGGCTCACGCAGAGGCGGAGAAAGTGATGGATATTGCCCCGAACAGCCGCGATGCGCGAACCCTGGCCATTCTTGTTTTTGCGCGCACCGGCGACTTGCGCCGCGCGAAGGCCATGCTGGACGATTTGGCGGCTGCGCAGGTGTCCAATACGATTGTGCAATCGGCTTGGTTGCCCACTGTGAAGGCGCAGGCCAATCTGGTGAACCAAAAACCTGCTCAAGCATTGGAGTTGCTGGAGTCCGTGAAGCCCTACGAGCGCGGGCAGCTTATTGGCAATCTGAGTTATTCCTGCATGGTACCTGTGTATCTGCGCGGCGAAGCTTATCTGGCAGCGAAGCTGGGTGCGCAAGCGCTGGCGGAATTTCAGAAGTTGACCGAGAGCCGAGGAATTGTGGGGAATTGCTGGTCGGGAGCGTTGGCAATTCTGGGGCAAGCCCGCGCCAAGGCGGTGGCCGGTTCCACAAGCGCGGCGCGCAACTCCTACCTGCGGTTCTTCGATCTCTGGAAGACAGCGGAGGCGGACCTTCCGATCCTTAAATCCGCACGTTTGGAATACGCTAAGCTGAAGTAGACATCGCGCATCCCGGTCGCAATTCCTGTTCGAGCCGCAGCGGATACTGGCGCGTGTTTCCCTTTAATGAAAGAATAGCCCGGTCGCACCGCGAACTTTCGTTGCGAGAACTCGCTGCGGCGATCAGGAGGCTAATCTTGCCGGGCATTCCCATGCGCAATGGCGGCCCAAAGGCCCGCATTGCGGTTATTCCAGGCGACGGCATCGGGGCCGAGGTTACGCCACAAGCGGTGAAAGTGCTAAAGGCAGTCTGCGCGCCGACGCAACGCCCACTAGAATTCGTAGAATTTGACTGGGGCGCCGATAAGTACCTGCGCGAGGGGGTGACGCTGCCGCCGGGAGCGGTGGAAATGCTGCGCGACGAGTATGACGCGATCCTGTTTGGGGCGCTGGGGGATCCGCGCGTCCCCTCGAACCAGCACGCTGCGGACATTCTGCTCGGACTGCGCTTCAAGCTGGACCTTTACGTGAATGCCCGTCCTGTCGAACTGCTGCATGACCGGCTTACGCCGCTTCGTGACCGCACCGAGAAAGACATCCGGCTGATTGTGTTTCGCGAAAATACGGAAGGTTTGTATGTCGGCGTTGGAGGCGTGTTCAAGCAGGACACGCCCGACGAGATTGCTGTTCAGGAAGACGTGAACTCCCGGAAGGGAGTGGAGCGCATTGTTCGTTACGCGTTTGAGTACGCGCGACGGAAGGGCTTGAAGCGCTTGTGCATGAGCGACAAGTCGAATGCCATGCCGTTCGCACATGGCCTTTGGCAGCGCGTGTTCAAGGAAGTCCGCCGCGAATATACAGACATTGACTCCCGCCACTTGTTTATTGACACGCTGGCGATGGAGATGGTGCGCGACCCGAGCCAGTTCGACGTTGTCGTCACCTGCAACCTTTTTGGGGACATCCTCAGCGATTTGGGGGCGCAGCTCGCCGGAGGGCTGGGCTTGGCACCATCGGGAAACATCCATCCAGGCCAGACGTCGCTCTTTGAGCCAGTCCACGGTTCCGCGCCGCATATCGCCGGCCAGGGCATTGCGAACCCGCTCGGCTCAGTGCTTACTTCGGCCATGATGCTCGAGTTTCTGGGATGGAGGCAGGAAGCGGAAACGCTTCGACGCGCCGTTCGCGCGGGTCTTCGGGAGAATTGCGTTACCCCCGACCTGGGAGGCAAGCAGAGCACCGCTGCGGTTGGGGACTGGCTCGCGGAGCGAGTAGGTAGAGCAGACCTGGCCGCCCAGCTAAAATAAAGTTAAAATAAAGCCTGAAGCACGCTCCTTGGAAGAACAGCCCTCTAGCGCCACCGCACGATGGCGGTGATTAGCATCCCCAGAAGAAAACCGCCGACGTGGGCCATCACGGCGATTCCTCCCGAGGGGCCACCTCCTAATGTGCTGATCCCCAACAAAAACTGACCGAGGAACCATTCGCCGAGAACAAGCACGGCGGGGATAGGAAGAAGAAACACAAACACAAGGGTCAGAATCCGCGCCCTCGGATAGAGCAGAATATAAGCTCCCATGACGCCTGAAATCGCACCGCTAGCCCCAATGGCGGGGACGTGGGAGTAGAAGTTAAAGAAAACGTGAGCCACCCCAGCCCCGATCCCGCAAACGACATAAAACAGCAAATAAGGGATGTGGCCAAAGAAGTCTTCCACGTTGTCTCCAAAAATCCAAAGGAAAAGCATGTTTCCGGCGATGTGCACAAATTCCGTGTGCAGGAACATGCTCGTGAGGATCGGCAAGAACGTCGCCTCGAGTGTTCCGTGACCGGCAAAATAGGCAGGCACTCGCGCTGGAACGGTGGCATAGGTTGAGAGGAAGGCAGCATAGGCCCGCGGAGTCATCGTGAACTGCAGGCTCAACTGATAGAAAAACACGACCACATTCGCCACGATCAGAGTGATGTTGACGAAGGGGTAGGTTCGCGAAGGGTTGATGTCCTTGAGCGGGATAAACATGGAATAGGCCCGGAGCAGAGTAGCGAACCATGGCAAAAATGAAAAGGGTACTCTGGCAGCGTCCGATAATGTTTGTAGTGGAAGTGGCCTGGTTAACAGAATGTTTTCGCGCCCCAAACTGCCTCAATTTGCGTGTCTTACGTCGAAGCGAAGGAAGGGGCGATGGAGGAGGGGAGAGGCAGACTCTTGGGGCGAGGAAGGGAGCCGCGTGTGGGCTTCCGAGGCAAATTAGGGAGAAGGGGTTGAGGCGGGATGATGAGGCTTTCTTTGAGCAGAACAAGGGCCTGACGATTCCGTCTTAGCTTTTCTACCTGGCAGTTTTGCGCTGTTTTTCGGTTTCTTGCGCGTTTCTTGCGAAGGAGACATTGCGTCGGAAGGAAGCGTGTGGTAATTAATGGAGTTCTAGCGTGTACGTGCCTCGGACGTGTCGCACTTGTCCGGCGCAGCGTCGGCGCGCCGACTGCCCATGCCTGCCCGGGAAACGGAAGCCATCATCCTGAAAACATTTCCGCTGGGCGAGGCGGACCGTGTAGTGAGTTTTCTCGGCCGCACCTCGGGACGGCTTCGGGGTGTAGCTGCAGGGGCCAGACGTTTGAAGAATCGCTTTGGCTCGACACTGGAAATTCTTTCGCACGTCCAGATTTGGTACGTCGAGCGGGAAACCCGAGAGTTGGTGCGCATCCAGCAGGCGGAATTGCTCGATTCGCTGCATAAGGCGCAAAGCGACTACGGGCTCAGTACGGGCTTGGCCGTGATCAGCGAGATCGCGGAACTTGTTCTGCCGGAGCACGAAGTTTCGGAAGCCATGTTCCGATTGATTCTTCTGTGCGCGCGAGAAATCGAGCGCACAGGGAATTGGGAGCTGCCGCTGAGTTATTTCGCGTTTTGGACCGTCCGTCTGGGTGGTTGGCTGCCGCGATTTGATCGGTGCGCGGCTTGTCAGGCGGCTTTCGATGCCGGCCCGGCGTTTTACGATGCGCGGCGCGCCGGCCTGTTCTGCGGGAAGTGCAGGCGGCCTGGAATGAAACCACTTCAAGGGGAGGCCAGGGCTTTGGCAGAGAGGTTCACGGGCGAGAGATTGGATCGCATTGCCTATGACAAGTCTATGCGCGGGTGCGTGGACGAATTGAGGGCCGCGGCATTTGCGTGGATTGAGTTGAATGCAGAACGCCGCTTAACCACGCCGGAATTGCTGGAGACTGCTTGAAAGTTAAAGTAAAACTTGAAGAGAGGGCGCAAGGGCTGACCTTCCAAGACTTGATCCTTCAGCTCTCGCAATTCTGGGTAAAGCAGGGGTGCGTGCTTCAGCAACCCTACGATGTGGAAGTGGGGGCGGGCACGATGCACCCGGAAACGTTTCTCCGCGTTCTCGGCGCGCAACCCTATCGGGTCGGATACGTGCAGCCGAGTCGTCGGCCCGCCGACGGTCGCTATGGCGAGAACCCCAATCGACTCTACAAGCACACCCAATTTCAAGTCATCCTAAAGCCGTCGCCCGCGGATGTGCAGGATGTTTATTTGCAGAGTCTCGGAGCCCTGGGCATTGACCTCAAGAGGCACGACATTCGCTTTGAGGAAGACAACTGGGAGTCACCGACCCTGGGAGCATGGGGCATCGGTTGGCAGGTTCTCCTCGACGGTTTGGAGATCACGCAATTTACGTATTTCCAGCAGAGCGGGGGAATTGATCTTGACCCCATTTCGGTGGAGCTAACGTACGGGCTTGAGCGGATCTGTGCCTTCCTTCAGAACGTCGAGAGTGTTTACGCGCTGCGCTGGTCTGCGGATAAGACCTACGGCGATATCCGGCTGATGGAGGAGCAGCAGCTTTCCGAATACAGCTTTGATCGGAGCGATGCCGCCGCTATCCGCTCGGAGTTCGAGTTGCACGAAAAGCAAGCGAAGGAGCTTCTCGACGGATTTGAAACCGCGGAAGGGAGGTCCCGCAGCCGGTATCCGTTACTGGCGGCCTACGATCATTGCCTAAAGTGCTCGCATTTATTCAATTTGATGGATGCGCGAGGGGTGATCTCCACGACGGAGCGTGCGGCACTGATGAGTCGGGTTCGAGCTATTGCTTGCCGCACCGCCTCCTCCTATCTAGAGCAGCTGGGCGAGAAACAGCGAGCGCTTGAGGTGCGCGCATGAAAGCGGCTGCCGCCACCAAAGAGAAGCCGATAGAATTACTCTTCGAGATAGGATGCGAGGAGATTCCCGCTGGAATGTTGCCTAAGGCCGAGGAAGAGCTGCGTGTCAACCTGGAGAAGCTCCTGGCGGCCGAATCTCTCTCTCAGGGAACCACGGTCGAGACATTTAGCGCGCCGCGCCGGTTAACAGCTTGGGTCCGGGGCCTCCCGGTTAAGCAGGCGGATGTAGAGCTTGAGATTACCGGCCCGCCAAAGTCGGTGGCTTATGATGCCGTCGGCGCGCCGACACGCGCGGCGCTGAGCTTCGCCGAGAAGCAAGGTGTTCACGTCAACTCCGTGTATCTCGTGCAGACGGCCAAAGGCGAGTACCTTGCGGCCAAACAAGTCAAGGCTGGCCGCGCGACAGAGCAAATCCTGACCGGCGCACTGCCGCGTGCGGTCCACGATTTGAGCTGGCGGAAATCCATGACATGGACCGGGCTTAATGGCCCGCGGTTCATCCGCCCGATTCGATGGGTTGTTGCCGTCCTCGATGGGAAACCTCTCCACGTTGCCGTGGCTGGCATTGCGGCCGATAATTCCACGCGAGGACATCGTTTCCTAGGAGCGGCCGCTATCCGTGTTCGGAATTTTCCGGACTACGAGAAGAAGCTGCACGCGAATGGAGTCATCATCCGGCCGTCGCGGCGGCAGGAAAAAATCAGCAGGGAGTTAGAAGCTTTCGCAAAGAAGGGGAATTGCCGCGTCCATGAGGATGCCGACCTTCGCCGCCTTGTGACCTATCTCAACGAGTATCCGACGGTGATTCAGGGGAACTTCGATCCTGCGTTCCTGAATCTGCCGGATGAGATCCTGGTCACGGTCATGCGGGACCATCAAAAATACTTCGCGATCGAGAAAAGAAACGGGGAACTCGCATCACAATTCCTGGCAGTCATCAATTCGGACAAAGACCCCCAGGGCATTATCCGGGCCGGGCACGAGCGCGTGCTCCGTGCCCGCTTTGCCGACGCACGGTTCTTTTGGGAGTCCGACCAGAAATGTCGGCTCGCCGACTATCTGCCTAAGCTCGAGCGTGTTACCTATGAATCCCGTCTTGGCAGCTATGGGCACAAGGTGGAGCGCGTCCGCGACCTTGCCCGCTGGCTTACCGAGCAGTGGTTCAATCTGGGCATACAGCAGGCGCACGTTTCAGAGGCCGACCGGGCCGCGGAATTAGCAAAGTGCGATTTGGCGACGGAAATGGTCCGCGAATTCCCAGAGCTCCAGGGCATTGTGGGAGGTCTTTACGCGCGCGCGCAGGGCGAACCGCATGAGATCGCCGACGCCGTCTATGATCATTACCGGCCCGTGGGCTTGGATGATTCCATCCCGCGCAACCTCACGGGCTGTGCCGTGGCCCTCGCAGACAAGCTCGACTCCGTGGTGGGATGCCTCGCCGTGGGTATCGTTCCCACAGGCTCCAGTGATCCTTATGCGTTGCGGCGCGCCGCGCTGGGGATGGTGAAGATCATTTTGGAGAGGAAGCTTCCGCTCTCCCTGTCCTTGGCGATAGGAGCTGCGGGGAAGGCGCTTGTGAGCTTCAAACCGAAGCGCAGCGTCACGCCGGACCAGGAAAAGAAGATCCTGGATTTCATTCTAGACCGGGCCAGGTTCGTATTTAGAGAGAAAGAGCAATTTGCTTATGACGAAGTCTCTGCGGTGTTTCGTTCGGGGGCGGACGATCTAGTCGATGCCCAGAAACGGCTCTCGGCGCTGCGGGCTATCCGTAAGTCCCGGAACTTCGAACCCTTGGCTGTCTCCTTTAAGCGCATTCGGAAAATTCTGGAGAAGGCGGGAGTCGGCCTAGGGGTAGATGGCCGTGCGAACCCCGAGCTGTTTGAGAGCGCAGCGGAGCGCGAGCTGCACTCGGCATCTCAGGCCGCGGCGTCGAAAGTGCAATCGCTGAAGCGGGGAGGGAAGTATCAGGAAGCCCTGGAAGTGATTGCGAGCCTCCGACCCGTGGTGGACAAGTTTTTTGATGGCGTGATGGTCATGGCGGAGAAGGACGAGGTGCGGAAGAATCGGCTCGCGTTGCTCGCCGAGCTGCTCGGCGAGTTCACGACGATTGCGGATTTTTCAGAGATTGGCGGAGAAGAGCGTTTGGACTGAGTTAAAGTAATACTTTAACTCAGTCCAGTCGGCCCGCCGACATTCCGCCTGGGGCCATGCAAGGAAGTTCCCGGCCATGGCAGTCCCCTGCCGCAACAAAACAATGGGAAGTGCGGACGACTGTGAAAAAGTGGGTGTTATTCCTTTGGTGCAGGAAAACCGGAAGGAGATGGGACCTGGCGCGATCTTCCTTGGAGGAAAAGGTGCAGGGCTTGCCGAGATGACGAAAATCGGCTTGCCGGTGCCGGCAGGTTTCACCATTGCCACCGAAGCTTGCGATTACTACTACAAGCACGGCAAGCAGTTTCCGCCCGAACTAAACAAACAGGTGGCGGACAACTGTCGCGAAGCTCGAGCGTGTCACGAACAAGCAGCTGGGCGATCCGAACAACCCTCTCCTTGTGAGCGTGCGATCCGGTTCCGCTCGCTCGATGCCCGGAATGATGGAGACGATTCTAAACTTGGGACTGAATGACCGTTCGGTCGCGGGCCTTGCCGCCGCCACCAAGAATGAGCGCTTTGCTTACGATGCGTATCGCCGCTTTGTGCAAATGTATTCCACGGTGGTGATGGGTTTGTCAAAGGAGGACCTCGAGCACCATCTCCGCGCCATGAAACAGCGCCTTGGAATCAAGGGAAGACACCGCCGTTCCCGCGAGCGGCTGGTAAGAATTGGTCGCGGAATACAAAGCGTACTTCCGCGCGTACTTCCGCGAAAAGCCAGGGAGCAGCTCTGGGGAGCTAGGGCGGCGGTTGTTGCTCGAGGCTGGGGAAAATGTTGCGTAGTCGGTGCGCAGAAGCTAGCCATCGGGGATCGTTTACACCGAAGCACTTCCGCTGGTAGTGCAGCGCCATCATCGAGGCGGCCATCGAATGCCAAAAAGCCGGAGTTAAAGTTTTACCTGAGATCATGCACCCGCTGACGCTGGACCGAAAGGAGCTCTGGATTCTGGAGCAAGCGACACGCCGAGTGGCCGACGAGTTGATCAAAAATTCCGGCGTCAAGCTGAACTATCTGGTCGGCACAATGATCGAGCTTCCTCGGGCGGCTCTGTTGGCTCGAGAAATCGCCGAAGTTGCGGAATTCTTCTCCTTTGGCACCAACGATCTCACCCAAACGACGATGGGCCTTTCCCGCGACGATGCCGGTCGCTTTTTGCCGGATTACGTGGACGAGAAAAAGGCCGGTGTTTTCAGCGCGGACCCCTTCCAATCTCTCGATACCAAAGGCGTCGGCATGCTTATGCGCTGGGGAATTGAGCAGGGACGCAAAACCCGGCCGAGGCTCAAAGTTGGCATATGCGGTGAGCATGGCGGCGACGCCGATAGCGTCAAGTTCTGCCACACACTAGGTATGGACTACATCAGCGCGTCGCCTTTTCGCGTCCCCATTGCGCGTTTGGCCGCAGCTCAAGTAATGGTTGAAGTCAAGCAAACAAAGCAAAAACGCGCGAAATGACGGAAAAGCCTTACCTCAAGTAATACTTGAACTGCCCAAATTGAGGGCCAACCCTTGGCGACGCAGTAGTTGGCGCGCGCTTCTTTGCTGACGGCTGGGAAAACGGAGGTCGCGGCAACTTTCTTCACGTGGGCATTTTGAAGAAAAAATAGAGCCCCAGGAAGAAGAAAACAATGTCAGGAGACCATCCCGCCAAAAAAGGTGGAAGCTGGCCCACTCCGCCCATGGCATCCAATAGCTTGGCAATCGCCCAATACGCGACAGCGATACCCACCCCCAACGCCACTCCACCGAGGGCTCCGCGTGTCCCCACGAGAAACGCAAAAGGAATCGCCAGCAGCATGCTCACCGGAGCCATCAACGGATAAGCCATCTTCTTGTGCCACTGCACCATCAGGGTGGCCACATTGAAGCCGGCCCGGTGTAGCCCTTCAATGTAGCTGCTCAGTTCTCCCACGCTCATCTGGAAAGCTTGACGCACTTCCCGGTTGAAATAGCTGGGTGGTTCCGACAATTCAGGCGGTGCCGCAGACGTGAAAGTCTCGAACTTGGCCACCGAACCGTCCGAAAAATCGCGAATCCAGCCGTTCTCCAACATCCACACGTGTTGTGCGTCCGCCCAACGGGCCCTGGCGGCAAAAATCCGCCGCCGCAAGTGGAAATCGGAGGGATCCAGTTCCAACACGCTGAGCCCGCCAAACAAGTTGTTCTCTTGATCGAATACGTCGTAGTTGTAGATTTTCGAATTCTCGCCAAAAATCCAACGCTGCGGGTGCGCATACGTTTGCGGCGGCCGCCCCTTGATCTGGTTGTGGAGCGCGTCCTGCCTCTGGTTGAAGTACGGCAAGTACGTGTCGTCGAGCAGCAGCAACGTTGCTGCCAGCGCAAGCCCTGCGAACAGCAGCGGCATTGCAACGCGAAACAGGCTTAAGCCGCTGGCCTTGATAGCTACAATTTCGTTGTTCTTGCTCATGATTCCCAGCGTCACCAGCACCGCCACCAGCCCCGCTAATGGCGCCAGGTTGTAAACGAGAAACGGAGTGAGGTATTGAAAGTACTCCACCACCGTCAGGAAGGGCACGCGACCGCGGCCAATGTCATCCAGCAGTTCAAAAAACGTAAACGCCTCGTACAGAAAAACGAACACTGCCAGAAACACTGCAAAATGAAAAAAGAACTTTCGGAGGATATAAAGGTCCATCAAACGGGGAAAGCTGCCGCTCGAAGGCGCAGGCGGCTCGTGCGCGCCGCGCTCTCCGTTTGCCGCATGCGCCGCTGCCGCGCGCGCCCGGGCTTGCGCCCTTCGGCGGCGGGCCAGACGAATGCGCCGAATGAGGTATCCGATCGGCCGCAACCAGTGGCTCTCTCCGCGAAACTGCTCCATCCTCGGCAGCAAAGCCAAACCCAAAACCGCGAGAATCCCATTGGCCATCCAAATTCCCGCCGCCGGAGAGATCTTCCCCTGCCGCGCCAGCCCTGCACCCATGATGAGCAACAGGTAGTACGCAGCGATCAGCACGACTGCCAGCAGGGATCCTGCCGCGCGTCCACCGCGCCTCGGTTGCGCGCCTAGGGGCACGGCCACAAGCGCGAAAACCAGGCAGGCTACGGGGAATGCAAGCCTCGCGTGTAATTCCACGCTCGCCTCGCGCAAGCCCGCCGCATTTTCAGCAACCAATTCTTTCATGGATTGTTCCGGAATGCTCCGCTGCCGTGGCTGAGCCGATCCCAATCCGCTCACTTCAATCGGCCAATCACTCTGTCCAAACGACGTGACGGAGTAGTGGTTTGCATCCTCGCGTGAAAACTCGTGGGTTGTGCCACCTTTTAGGTGCAACTCCAGCTTGCCCTGGCGAGGCTCAGCGATTACGATCGCGCTGTCGGCCAAGGTGACCCGCGAACCGCTTTCTCCGCCCGTTTCGGCAACAAATACACCGCGCCACTTTGTTCCGCCGGCTAATACGTCATTGACGTACAACACCATTTTGGGAAACCGCTCGTCAAACACGCGGGCTTGCACTTGAAAGGAGATTTGCGAACGGAGCAGTTCCGCTTCGGCCGCGTGAAGCGTCCGCAATGCAGCAGGTCCCACCCACGCTGTCATCAGCAACGTGAGTAGCGCCCCCGCCAGCGCCAACGTGCCAACGGGAAAAAGAATCCGGCGTCGCCCGATTCCTAACGACGTCAAGGCGATGATTTCGCTGTCCGCCGACATCCGCCCAAGCCCCAGTAAAACTCCGATCAGCGTGGCCATAGGCACGGTGAACACAAACACGCCTGGAAAAATGCAGAGGAAGAGCTTCAGAATCTGCGCGCCGGAGCCCACATGGCGCACGTAAATCTCCATTACCCTTTCCAACCTTGGGACCAAAAACACAAACGTGAAGACGACCAGTCCGAGGAATGCGTGGCGGGACACCTCGCGGACGATATAACGATCCAGAATGCGCATAACGCGAAATCAGTCTACCACGCACGCAGTTGGTCGGTCTGATTGCTCTCTGCGTAATGGCGGAAGCATCCACAGTATTGCAAATTTTGTCACCACGTGTCTCTCTTGCATCTCTTGCAGCCCTTACCTGTATACTTTTGAAATCGTCTATGCCTACTGCAACCGACCTCCTGCTTGATTCTCGCTTCGGGACGCGGGCCGAATGAATCGCATCCATCTGGTTGTGCTGTGGCATATGCACCAGCCGCAATATCGCGACCCGGAAACCGGGCGCTACGTTCTGCCTTGGACGCGTTTGCATGCCCTCAAGGACTACTACGGGATGGTCGAAATGCTTCGCGAGTTTCCTAAGTTTCATGCCACCTTCAATATGGTTCCTGCCTTAGGCGTCCAGCTTGAGGAGTACGCAAGCGGGAAATTCAACGAGCCCTGGTTTTTCCTTGCTTACAAGAACGCTGATGATCTCACGCGCGAGGACAAAGCCGAGATTCTGACGCGCGCCTTCCAGGTCAATCAGGAGCACCTAATGTCGCGCTGGCCGCGTTTCGTCGAACTGTATGAATGGTCGCGCCCTGCCGGCGGCGCACAAGCACTCGTCACTTTCACGGCGCGGGATTGGCGCGACCTCCAGCTTCTGTCGCAGCTCGCGTGGATGGAAGAATCCTGGTTTCAGAAGGACGAAGTGATCAGCCGCCTCGCCTCAAAGGGCAAAGACTACACCGAAAACGACAAGTCAGACTTGAAACAGAAGCAGCAGGAACTTCTGCGCTTGATTCTGCCGTCGTACTGCGACGCCGCTTTACGTGGCCAGGTCGAAATCAGCACCACGCCGTTCTACCATCCCATTCTGCCGCTCATTTGCGATTCGGATATCGCGCGCGTCGCCAATCCTTCCACGCCTCTTCCGCGCCGCGCGTTCCGCCACCCGGGAGATGCTCGCGAACAACTGCAGCTGGCGCGCCAGTATCATGAAAAAACCTTCGGCGCAAAGCCAGGGGGCTTGTGGCCTTCCGAGGGCGCGGTCTCCAATCAAGCGCTCTCCATCGCCGCGGAAGAGGGATTCCAGTGGTTCGGTACCGATGAGGGCGTGCTCGGCCGCACTCTAAACATCGGCTTTTTTCGCGATTCCAACGGGGTTCCCGCCAATGCCGACCGCCTATACAAGCCCTGGCGCATTCAGCTCGACGAGAAGTCCATCAGCGGGCTGTTTCGTGATCACCACCTGTCGGATCTCATCGGCTTCGTCTATAGCCGCATGGAAGCCAAAGCGGCCGCAGCCGATCTTCATGCGCGTTTGCGCATGCTCGGCGAAAAAGTCTCCAGCAATCAGCCGCTTACGGTTTGTCTTTTTCTCGACGGCGAAAACGCCTGGGAATATTACCCCGGCAACGGCCGCGAATTCCTGCGTGAGTTTTACCGTGGTGTCGAGTCCGATCCTGATTTCCGTGCCCTCACCGCGAGCGAAGCCATAACTGCTGCGGGAGAGGTTCCCGTGATCGGCGAAATTTTCCCAGGTTCCTGGATTAACGCTAACTTCGATGTTTGGATCGGGCACGGCGAGGACGTCACGGCTTGGGAGCTTCTCTGGGACGCCCGCGAAGTCTATGCGCACGCCGTCGAAGCCCATCAGAAAGGGCGGCCCGGAGCGCCGATGGAAAATGGTCTTAAAGAGGCTCATGAATCACTTCTCGCCGCGGAAGGCAGCGATTGGTGCTGGTGGTTCGGCCCTGAGCACAGCACCGCAAACGACGCAGAGTTTGACGCGCTTTATCGCAAACATCTCACGGGAATTCACCTGGCGCTCGGTCAAATCGCGCCGGAGGAACTTGCCAAGCCCATCAAGCGCCGCCCGGAGCACGCGTTGCAGCTCGCGCCCACCGGTTTCTTGCGTGTCAAAGTGGACGGCCGCGAAACTTCTTACTTTGAGTGGCTTGGCGCGGGGCTTTATTCGCCGGAGCGCCGAGGCGGGTCCATGCACGGCCGCATTTTATACCTTCATGAGATGCGCTACGGTTTTGAAGAGGACCGCTTCTGCATCCGCATTGACACTTTCGCGGAAACCATGAGCGAGCTCGAAGACCCGGAATTCCGCATCACTGTCAGCGCCCCGGAGGAACTCGTCATCGTCGTGAAGCTGCAGCGCGGCCGCATTCAGGAATTCGTCGTGGAGAAGGCCCGCGTATGCCTATTGAATCTAGAGTCGGTTGCGATGGCCGCGTTCGAACGCATTCTTGAAGTTGCCATCCACCGCGACCAGTTTGACCTCCAGGGGCAAAACAAGCTGAGACTTGGCGTCGCCCTTTGGCACGGGGGACTGCCTGTGGATGTTCTTCCGGCGGAAGGTTTCCTCGACATCGCCCTCGGCGAAGACAATTTTGCCTGGGGACCCGAGTAATTCCATCTTAGAACCCACAAACGAATAGCGGTTTGCCGTTTGGACTCTTGAACCTCATACTTTCGACTTGCGGTTCCTTGCCTTGCCTCCTTACTTCCTTACCTTGTTACCTCCTTATTTCCATACAGCTTCACCGCTAAATCCTGCGGCCGATCTCCCACCGGAACCATCGTGACCAAGAAGTTTGTCCGCACGCGAATCACGGCCAGATCGCCGGAGCCCTGACTAACCACCAGCAGCAAGGTTTCCTCCGGGTCAAATCGCAATGCACCCGGCGCATCTCCTGCGGGAATGGGAAACCCCTTCCCAGGGTCACGGATGATTCGCCGGTTCGCAATATCCACGGGGGTAACGCGGCCTGCCGCCGTATCCGAAACGTAGAGCAAGCTGCCGTCGGCGCTAAGTACCCCTCGCGTTGGGGCCGAGCCCAGGATCATCGTGTCGCCCACTTCGTGCGTCCAAGTGTTGATGGCTTGTAGCCCGTGCGCTTCCGGCGAAATCACATACAACTCTCCCCCATCAGGCTTGAGCAGCATGCCGGTTGGCTTTCCCGCCAGGTCGAGAGTTGTCGCCAGCACGCTGCGCCGCAAGTCCACAACGGAGAGCCGCGGTTCCGAGCGGCTCATGACAAACGCCACGGAATTGTCAGGCGACACGGCCACATCGTCCGGCAGCGGAACGACCGCAACGGTGTTGCGTAGGGCTAGCGTAGCAGCGTCATGAATGCCCAGCGAACCCTCTCGACGATTGACCACCAGCACGCTTTTCCCGTCCGGTGAGACGTGTGCGAGCACGGGTTCTCGGCCAGTGTGGCCACGCGCCACAATGGTGCGCGTAGGGATATCGATCGCCAGCACTGTGTCGTTTCCTGAAGTAGTTGTGTAAATTCGGCTGCCGTCGGGCGAAAAATCGAGCGCATAAGGAAGCGGCCCCACGGGGATGCGCGCACTCACCTGGTAAGCGCGGGCATCGAAAATCCACACATAGCCGCCCGGCGAATTGACACCAAGAATTTCAGGTCTCGCGGGATGTTCGCGCATCCCGGAAAGTCCGGGGCCAACGGGGATATGGGCAACTGCTTTGAGCTTCACGAGATCCACAACGGTCACTGAGCCATCGCCCGTGCTCACGTAAGCGCACAAATGCAGATCTGGGCGCAAAAACGAGGGTCGATGCTCGCGCAGCAACACGATTAGCGCACCGGTGGCCAGCACCACTGAGAGAAAGTAGACGCGAAAGTTCCCTGGTCGGTCCATGTCGGAGCCGGAATTCTCCCATGCGGGCGAAGATTTGCGCTAGACTCACCTTGACATGGGTGCCAAAGTCAAGCTTGACCCGATCATGGAAGCCCTCGAATTGCCTGACGACTCCATCTCGTCTTACCTAGACGCGAGAAGGGCGAAGTTTGCTCGTTCACTCGAGAGGCGCTGCACCTTGCGGAAAATCCGTTGACCATTCTCGAAGACCTGCAGGAGTGGCTGCGTGAAGCGGTTGAACTTGCCCGGACCATTCCGGCAGGGGCGACGTCGGGGCCGTTGCTCGTATCCGTCGCTCCCAGCATGAATGACAGCAATGTCGTTCAATTCGCGGTGACCTGGCAACCTCTCCCGCCCTCATGGCTGGATCAGGACGTCGGCGCTGAAAAGAAGCGGGAACGTGTTCGCCATGTATGGCTCTTCCGATGGCGTGAACTGGACGCAAGTGGGGGCTAGCCAGACGGTGACCATGGCATCGAGCGTTTACCTTGGACTGGCTGTAAGCAATCGCACGACAACGTCGTTGGCCACCGCGACCTTCGACAACGTTTTCATTACATCGCCTTAGTGCAGTTAGACCTCCCTGGCTACCAGTGGAGCGTTCCCCGCGTTAGTGTAGGGAATTCTCTCGCTTTGTCCTTCACCATCTCCTGTCATAATGTTCTAGGACATGCTTCCTAGAGAACCATTCTCTGGGCTGTTGACCGACCTCTACGAGCTCACCATGGCGGCCGGTTACGTCCAGAACCGCTTCAACGCCCGCGCCACGTTCGAGCTTTTTGTGCGCCACCTTCCGCCCCGCCGGAATTACCTCGTGGCCGCCGGGTTGGAGCAGGCTATCGACTTCCTGGAAAACGTACGCTTTTCCAGCGAAGACGTTTCTTATCTCCGCGCCCTGCCATTCTTCCGCCACGTTCGCTCGGAGTTCTTCGACTATCTCTCGCGGTTCCAGTTCACCGGCGACGTTTGGGCTTTGCCCGAGGGAACGATTTTTTTCCCAGGCGAGCCGCTGCTTCGTGTGACCGCTCCCATCGCCGAAGCGCAGCTTGTCGAAACTAGTCTTCTCAGTATTGTTCACTTCCAAACGCTGATCGCCAGCAAGGCTGCTCGTGTCACCACGGCCGCTGCTGGACGCCCTGTCGTGGAATTCGGCTCTCGGCGTGCTCACGGCGTGGAGGCCGGCGTGCTCGCCGCGCGCGCTGCCTTCGTCGGTGGGTGCCAGGGCACATCCAACACCTTTGCCGGCCGCCGCTTCGGTATCCCTGTCTATGGAACGCAAGCGCACTCATGGATTATGGCGCACGAGGACGAAGCGGAAGCTTTCCGCGATTTCCTCGACGTTTTTCCGGAGCAGTCCACGCTTCTCGTGGACACCTACGATGTTCGCGCTGCCATGGAGAAGATCATTGCGCTGGGGCGTAAGCCTGCTGGCGTGCGCCTCGACAGCGGCGACATCTTGGCTGACAGCAAGTGGGTGCGAAAGAGACTCGATCAGGCTGGATGGAAGGAGGTGCAGATTTTCGCCTCGGGAGAGCTCGACGAGGATCGCATCGAAGTTCTGTTGCGGAGCAGTGCACAAATCGATGCTTTTGGTGTTGGCACCGCGCTTTCCACTTCATCGGACTCACCGAACGTCGGCGTGATTTATAAATTGGTCGAAGTGGGCCTTGGAGACACCGTGCGAAGCGCCGCCAAGTTCAGCCAGGAGAAGATCACTTACCCGGGCCGCAAGCAGGTTTTCCGCTTTGCCGGAAAAGACGGAAAAGTTTCAGGGGATGTCATCGGCTTGGATACGGAGTCTTTCCCCGGAGGTGAGCCCTTGCTGGTGCCGGTAATGCGCGATGGCAAGCAGATCGAGGCCACGGACGAAGAAGCTCCTCTCGCCAGGATACAGCGAGTGCGCAACCGCTGCCTGGCTGATCGTGCCCGCATGACAGAACGCATCTTGGTTCTTCGCGTCGCAGAACCGCCGTTTCCCGTTCGCTACAGCAAACAACTCGAACAGTTGCACGACCAGGTGCGGCAAACCGTTGCGAAGACGGCACGCATCGGGTAAACAGTGGAGGTGACCTTCATGAACACGATTCTTTGGGAAGTGGACGCGCAGGCGGATTTCATGTTGGCGGGCGGCAAACTCTATGTTCCCGGCGCCGAAAAAATCATTCTGAACCTAAATCGTCTCGTCGAATGCGCGCGTCAAAATCGAGTTCTCCTGATCTCTTCGGCAGACGTGCACAGCCCCGACGATCCTGAGTTTCGCGAATGGCCGCCCCATTGCGTCAAGGGCACTGCGGGAGCGGAATTGATTCCTGAAGCGCGAGCTGGCAGCCAGATGGTCATTCCCAACGAGCAAAATTTTGCTTTCCCTGGCGACCTTAGCGCCTACCAGCAGATCCTTTTGGAAAAGAACACGCTCGACGTCTTCGACAATCCCCATGTGGACAGAGTGCTCGCCAAACTCAATGTCTCACAGAAAAAGGATCACGATTCCGGGACTGATTTCCTTGTTTTCGGTGTCGTGACGGAATACTGCGTTCGCTACGCAGCCGAAGGACTGCTGCGCCGTGGTTTTCAGATCAGCATCGTCGAGGACGCCATCCAATCCATTGACGAGAAAAAGGGTCGCGCCATCCTCGACGACTTAGAGTCGCGAGGCGCCCGGCTCATTAGCACCAAAGAAGCATTGGCACTCATTGGACACGACACGTCTACGGCGCCCAAGAGCAAAACGCAGAAAGCAGCTGGAACCTGAAATCGGCCTCGCACTGCTTTGCAGGTGGTGCCGCAGAACAAACAATCTCGACAGCCGAAGCTTTTTCATTATAATGGCCGCCGAACCTAAGCCACACCGGTAAGGCCCAGCAGCACATCTTCGCCGAACACGGAGAGTCCCCGCTGCCATGAACCAGCCCCTTAACCTCGAATTTGTACTGGTGTCCAGCGATTACGCCATGATGCAAGCGGTTTCAAAAGGCGTGAAGAAGTTTGGCGCCAGATTTGTATTGGTGCCGACCGCCCACGAGGCTAGGGATTGCCTGTACCGCAGAAAAATCGACGGCGTGTTTGTGGACCTGGAGGTGCCGGGAGCGCTGGGCCTGATTGAATCCACGCGCAAAGGTTCCTCAAACAGCAGAGCGGTGATCTTCGCTTGCCTGGTGAACGCGAAGGAATCTGCACAGATTTTGGCCGTGGGTGCAATTTCCTCATGCGCAAGCCCCTGACCGAAGACGCCGTGATGATGCACATTGCCATTTCCAAGGAACTTCTTGTGCGCGAGCAGCGCAGGTATTTCCGGCACCCCGTCAATCTTCCCTTGCCCTTGAAGGAAGGAGAGTTTGAACAGCAGGCGCGCATCACCAATTTGAGCGGCGGCGGCATGGCCGTGCGCACCGCGAAGCCGCTCAAACATGGCGCCGTGCTGGACCTCACATTCGAATTGTCCATGGGGCTCCGCATCAGTGCCCGGGGCCAGGTGGCTTGGGTCAACCCCGAAGGAATGGCGGAGATTACGCTGCAGACGCTGCGGGGAAAAGGAAGCGAGCAACTGGACACTTGGCTCGCGGCGCGGGAAAAACTCCACCTAGAGGGAAAACCGCCGGAGGCGTGAAACCCGTTTGGGCACGGAAGGCTTGTCGCTGGCTGACATCTACGGCTAACGCTTGAATCTTATCAAGCGATTTTTTGTCGCAGGGGAATGACCTGCCGTGGCCGGCCGGCATATTTGAGGTAAGTGGACCAAGCCACCTCGCCATTTGGGAAGCTCAAGCCGATGGCGTACCGATCTTCGCCGCATCTCCGGCAGTGGACGACCCTCCCCCGCATTGCCATCTGAGCGGACAACGGAGTGATTTCTGCGACTTCCCCCGCTTGCCAGGGATGATTGGAGAACACGCAAGCACCGTGGGCGCTCACATTGTCGGTGTATGTCAGCTCGGTTCCGTCGCGGCTTTGCGCCGCCGCCAAGTTCACAACCATTGCGATCGGGAGCCGCTTTTCCATCTTTTCACCAAAGGAGTCGAGGGACCGTGGGGCTAGGCGCGTACGCTCGACTCGGCCACAAGACGGGTGGGCTTAAACATGTAACTTGATCCAATGCGACGTTCATCTCACGGTTAGCATGAGAAGGTGGGGCCGCCAATCGAAGAGAAACCCGGAAAGGTCATCCGGTATATTGCTTATTAAATGTCCCGTCAATTGATTGTGCGGTGGAGGATGGCGGCGATTTGGCGCATTTCGTCGGCGAGTTCGGCGAACTCTTCGGGGAGAATGGACTGCATGCCGTCGGAGAGAGCTTTGTCCGGTTCGTGATGCACTTCAATGAGCAGGCCATCCGCGCCGACGGCCACCGCCGCGCGCGAAAGCGGCAAAACCTTGTGGCGTTTACCCGTGCCATGACTCGGGTCGACCAAGATGGGCAAGTGACTGCGTTTTTTGACAGCAGGGACGACTGCCAGGTCCAGGGTGTTGCGGGAAAAGTCCGAGAAGGTTCGAACGCCTCGCTCGCACAACATCACGTTGTAGTTGCCCTCGGAAAGGATGTATTCCGCGGCCATTAGGAACTCATCGAGCGTGGCGGACATGCCGCGCTTCAGGAGAACGGGCTTCCTGGCGCGGCCGGCGCGTTTGAGGAGCGAAAAATTCTGCATGTTGCGGGCGCCAATCTGGATAACGTCCGCATATTCCTCGACGAGATCCAGCGATTCGTTGTCAATCGCCTCGGTGACAATACCGAAACCGTACGTGGCGCGGACCTTCGAAAGAATCTTCAGGCCGCTTTCACCCAACCCCTGAAAGCTATATGGGGAAGTACGCGGCTTGTACGCGCCGCCGCGAAAAAGCCGCGCACCGGATTTCTTCACGCGCTCAGCAATAGCCAGACATTGCTCTTCTGTTTCGACCGCACACGGCCCCGCGACCAAAGCGACGTGCCCACCGCCTACGACCACGTCCCCCGAAAGCGTGGGGATGCGTAGGATGGTGTCCTCTTCCTTGGCATCACGGCTGACCAGCTTGTACGGTTTGCTTACGGGAATGCATTCGACGACGCCCGGGAGGGACTCGAGTACACCGAGATCAATTTCGCCTTTGTTGCCGGTGATGCCGATGGCGGTTCGAAGGGAGCCAGGAATCGGGTGGGCTTTTAGCCCAAGGCTTTCAATGCGCTGGCAGACGGCGCGAACCTGCTCTTCGGTTGCATGGGACTGCATAACCACTAGCATGGAAGGCTCCCCCAGCGTTCTGAGTAGAGAGCCTAAGTCTACGGCAAGGCGGCGCAGTGCCGCAAACCCCGAAGAAGCGACCTAAGATTCGAAAGCGATTGGCTAGAAGTTCTGCTAGGCAGGGACAGGATCTTTTTGTTTCACCGTTCGCGGAAAGGGCCGTACTCTTGACCAAGAGGGCTGGCGTCGCGTCACAGGTGCTTGATTTTGTAAGAGATAACCAGTCACAATGGTTTCACGTCAATGTGGAACAGCCCAGCCGGGAGGATAAGGTGCTCTCGGACTTTCCGTTACATATTTTAGGCCGTACCATCAACATTACGGGGCGTGAGCAGTTTTTGGGATTGGTTTTCCTGACCGTTGCAGTCCTAACGTGGGGTGTGCTGCAATTGCGGCAGAGGCGTTCGGTCGTTTTGCAGCGCTCCGCGGCGAGCGACCAGATCGTCTACGAGCTGTCGCGCATCGCTGACGCCCTGGATCGCTTGGGGAACCGCTCCCTGGATCAGGCAATTCACCCCACGATTCCTGCCGCCAGCAGCTTCAAGGAAGGTGAGCCTCGCTCCATGCCGTTTTCCATGTTCGGCAGGGAACGCTAGCGGACCTGGCTTCGGTCTTGGTTTCGTACGGATTCCCTTTCGAAGGGCAGTAGCTGGTTAATCTTCGGACGACCATCCTAGCGGCTCAGCTCCAAGATATAGGTGTAGGCAGACCTTGACAGCAGCGCCAAAACCGGGGGTTTGGGGCGTGTGTTAGAATAAGTAGTTCAATACGGAGCAGAAATCCTTAACAGGCATGCCCGAAGAACAACGCATCGCCGTACCTGCGGAGTTCGATCCCGAAGACGAATACCGCCCGGAACCTGAGCCCGAACCCCTGCCGCCAGCCTGGATGGATGGTAAAGTCCGAATCGGCATCCACACCTCCATCGCCGGGAGCTACCGAAATGCCCTGGAATCCGCGCGGAAGCTCGGCTGCAACTCGCTGCAGATTTTCTCCGCGAGCCCACGCATGTGGCAGGGCAGACCTGCGAGAATACCTGAGCTGGATGCTGAAGCATTCCGCACCAGAAGGGAAGAGCTGCGCCTCGGGCCGCTTGTCGTTCATGCGAATTACCTCATTAATCTGGCGGCAGCCCAGCCCATGCTGCGGACACGTTCGATCCAGGCTTTTCATGACGAAATTGTGCGGGCTGTTGCCCTGGGAGCCGACTTCTTGGTGGTTCACCCGGGCGCCCGAGGCGAAGGAAACGCAAAACAGGCGATTGACACCATTGTGGAGTCGGTGAAGCAGGCGACCAAGCGTGTTCCGCTGGCTGGGCTGAAGATTCTGATTGAGAACACCGCGGGGATGGGAACGGCGATCGGGTCGCGCTTGGAAGAGGTAGGGGAAATCGTTGCTGGTCTTCAGCGAGATTTGCCAGCTGGGGCGTGCCTGGATACCGCCCACTTGTTTGCCGCAGGTTACGACATCAAGAGCGAAAGCGGACTCGCGTCAACGATAGCGCAAATGGAGACCACCGTCGGACTCGAAAACGTGCCCGTTTTCCACGCGAACGACTCCAAGGTTCTGCTAGGCGGCCGTGTAGACCGTCACGAGCACATCGGCAAAGGCAAGATTGGCAGAGAAGCCTTCGCCAGGATTCTTCAGCACCCTCAATTGGGCGCACCCGCGGGTGAGGACCAGTCGGGGCGGGCGTTTCTGGCGGAGACGCCAATCGATGACCCCGGCGACGACCGGCGCAACGTGGCGACGCTCTGGGAACTGGCGGGATTGAAGGATCAAGCGCCGGAAGCGGAAAAAGGCTTCTCGATGCTGACGCCGGCGTTGAAAAGAAAGATTTCAGCCGAGAGGCGACGCCGTTCAAGGAGCAACAAGAGTTCGGTCGCGAGAAGCACAAAATCAGGAACAAAAAGAGCAAGGGCGACGAAAAGAGCGCGGAGAAGAGGATAAGCAGCGTGGCGGAGCAAACCACAACGAGTGCGGGAACGGCGAGCGGCTACGACCCGCAAAAAATAGAGGCCAAGTGGCAGAAGCGTTGGGCCGAAGAACGTATGTTTGAATCGGAAGCTGACCCCTCCAAACCAAAATACTACGTCTTGGAAATGCTCCCGTACCCCAGCGGCACGATGCACATGGGCCACATGCGCAACTACGCCATTGGCGACGTCGTGGCTCGCGTGAAGCGCATGCGCGGCTTCAACGTGCTGCATCCGATGGGCTGGGACGCCTTCGGCCTGCCCGCCGAGAACGCGGCCATCAAGAACAAAACGCATCCGCGGATTTGGACGAACCACAATATCGCGCAATTCCAGCGCGTGCTACGCCGCTTCGGCTTCAGCTACGACTGGCGGCACGAAATTTCCACCTGCGAGCCGGAATACTACCGCTGGAACCAGTGGTTTTTCCTGCGGATGCTCGAGCGCGGCCTGGCCTATCGCAAGAAAAGCCTGGTGAACTGGTGTCCAAAATGCCAAACGGTGCTGGCGAACGAACAAGTGATCAACGGCGGCTTCTGCTGGCGGCATGAAGATACGCGCGTGGAATCGCGCGAGATCGAGCAATGGTTTCTGAGGACGACCACCTATTCCGACCAACTGCTCGATGATCTGAAACAGCTCGAAGGCGGATGGCCCGAGCGCGTCATCCTGATGCAAAAAAATTGGATTGGCAAATCGCAGGGCGCAAAGGTGAAGTTTGCCGTGGCCGGCGCCGCAGGTGCTGGCCCAATCGAGATTTTCACCACCCGCATCGACACGATTTACGGCGCAACGGCGGTGATTCTTGCGCCCGCGCATCCGCTGGCTGCGAAGCTGCTCGAAGGCTCCCCCGCGCCCGCAGAAGCCGAAGCGAGGCTCGCCAAGATGCGGCAGACCTCCGTAAAAACCGAAGACCTGGCGACCATGGAGAAAGAAGGGTTCTTCACCGGACGCTACGCCGTGAATCCCTTTAACGACGAGAAGATTCCGATTTGGGTTGGGAATTTTGTCCTGATGGAGTACGGCACGGGCGCGATTATGGCCGTGCCCGCGCACGATCAGCGCGACCTGGAATTCTGCAAAAAATACAAACTGTCGGTTCGCGTGGTGATCCAGCCGCTGGTGGGCGAGGAACTCTCAGGAGAAAAGCTGGAAACCGCCTTCGACGAGCACCTGCACGGCAAGCTCGTCAATTCCGGGCCATTCAACGGCCTCTCGCCCGAAGAAGCTATTGCGAAGATGACCGCATTTGCCGAGCAAAAAGGATGCGGCCGCGGCGAGACCATTTACCGGCTAAGAGATTGGGGAATTTCCCGCCAACGCTATTGGGGCACGCCGATTCCCGTCGTGTATTGCGCCAAAGACGGCATGCTTCCCGTCCCAGACAAGGATCTGCCGGTAGTGCTTCCCCCGAATCCGAAGCTGACCGGTGAAGGGCAATCGCCGCTCGCTTCAACGCCGGAGTTTGTGAATACGACATGTCCGAAATGCGGTGGTCCTGCGCGTCGTGAAACAGACACCATGGATACGTTCGTCGACTCGTCGTGGTATTTCTACCGCTACTGCGACCCCCACAACGACAAAGCGCCTTTCGACTCGGCAAAAGTGAGTTACTGGTTTCCTATCGACCAGTACATCGGCGGAATTACGCATGCGATTCTGCACCTGTTGTACTCGCGCTTCTGGTGCAAAGTGATGCGCGACCTGGGTTTGGTCAAGCACGATGAACCGATTGCGCGGCTGTTTACGCAAGGGATGGTGCAAAAAGGCGGCGTGGCCATGTCCAAATCGCGTGGCAACGTCGTTGGCGCGGAAGAGATGGCGCAAAAATACGGTGCGGACACTGGCCGCCTCTACACGCTTTTCGCGGCGCCGCCGGAAAAAGACCTGGAGTGGAGCGAAGAAAGCATCGAGGGTTCCTGGCGATTCCTCAACCGCGTTTACCGGCTCATCGAACGCCATTCGCAAGCCGTGCGCGGCGTGAAGGGCGGAAAATTCGACGCTGCCGCTGCGTCCCGGAAAGAAAAAGCGCTGCTGCGCAAAGTGCATCAGACGCTGCGGCGCGTGACCAGCGACTTCGAATCCAGATGGCATTTCAATTCCGCGATCGCGCTCATCATGGAGCTGACGAACGATGTTTACGCGCAGGAGCCGCTCGAACAAGGCGTTCGTCCCGAAGTGCGCAAGGAAGTTCTGGAGCTGCTGACGCTGATGCTCGCGCCCATGACGCCGCACCTCGCCGAAGAGCTTTGGGAAATGCTCGGCCACGGCGAGGGAATGGGGAAGGTAAGCTGGCCCACATTCAATCAGGAACTCGCCCGCGAAGACGAAGTCGAAATCGTCGTGCAAGTGAGCGGCCGCGTGCGTGGAAGAGTGAAAGTGTCGGCCGGAGCGGGGGAAGAAGAGGTAGTCAAGCTGGCGCTAGCCGAGGCGGGCGTGGCGCATCATGCCGACGGAAAGCGCATCGTGAAAAAGATTTTCGTGCGAGACAAGTTGCTCAACTTGGTCGTGTCCGGATAACGTGTTGCTCAACAAGTTCTGATGGTGCGGGGGCCTTGTAGTGGCGGGTCTTTAGACCCGTTCTTTTTCTTTTTGTAGCGCGGTCTAGGAGGCGGCATGGCAGAAGCCGCGGCGAAGCCAGTTGCGGTGGACGAGCGCGGAGGCAAGATGAAGGCGGAACTCGGCGGAGTGGTCGTGCTGGACTTCGGCGGGCAATATACGCAATTGATCGCACGCCGCATCCGCGAGCAACAAGTCTTTTCCTCGATTTTGCCCTGCACCGTTTCGCTCGAAGAAATACAGAAGCTCGAGCCAATCGGGATTGTTTTGTCGGGCGGCCCGAGTTCCGTATACGACGCCGATGCTCCCAAGTGCGACCCGAAAGTTCTGGCTCTGGGGATTCCCGTCCTGGGAATCTGCTATGGCATGCAGTGGATCACGCACGTGCTGGGCGGCACGGTCGAAAAAGCCGAGCGGCGCGAATACGGCCGCGCGCACCTCAAAGTGGATTGTGCGGGTGGACCAGAAAGTTCCGAATTGTTCACGGGGGCGCCGGCCACGCTGCGGATTTGGAATAGCCACGGCGACCACGTAAGGAGCCTTCCCGGGGGTTTCCGGGCAACGGCACATACGGAAAATGCCGTCGCTGCGCTCGAGGATCCGCAGCGGAAGATTTACGCTACGCAGTTTCACGTGGAAGTGAAGCACACCGAGCGCGGAACCGAGCTGCTCCAAAATTTTCTCTTCCGCGTTTGCAAAGCGGAGCCGACGTGGAGCGGGGCTGCGTTTATCGAGGAAACCACTGCCGCCATCCGCGAAAAAGTTGGGAATAAATGGGCCATCTGTGCGCTCAGCGGCGGCGTGGACTCAACCGTGGCCGCAGTGCTGGTTCACAAAGCAATCGGCAACCATCTCACAAACATCTTTGTGAACACGGGTTTGTTGCGAAAGAATGAATTTGAAAACACGTTGGAAATGCTGCGCGACCGGCTGAAGCTCCACGTCATCGGCGTAGATGCTTCCGATCGTTTCCTCGCTCAGCTCAAAGGGATTACCGACCCGGAAGAAAAGCGCCGCCGCATCGGCAGGGAATTCATTGCCGTGTTCGCCGAAGAGGCTCAGAAGCTGCAGGCGGGAGAAGCTCACGGCGAAATCGGCTACCTGGTGCAAGGAACGCTTTATCCCGATGTCATCGAATCGGTATCTGTGAAGGGCCCTTCAGCCACCATCAAAACGCATCACAACGTGGGCGGCTTGCCGGAAAAAATGCCCTTTGCCCTCATTGAACCTTTGCGGGACCTCTTCAAGGACGAAGTGCGCCGCATTGGAAAGGATCTCGGCCTTCCGGCAGAAGTCCTTGTGAAACACCCGTTTCCTGGCCCGGGACTCGCCGTTCGCTTGCTTGGCGAGGTCACTTGCACCCAACTGGTTACCCTGCAAGAGGCAGATGCGATTGTGGTGGAAGAGATTCGCAGGGCGGGCCTTTACGAAAAGATATGGCAAGCCTTTGCCATCCTTTTGCCGGTCCGGAGCGTCGGAGTGATGGGGGACTTTCGAACCTATGGGCTAACTGTGGTCGTTCGTGTGGTGGAATCGGATGACGCCATGACCGCGGACTGGGTAAAGCTGCCTGGGGATGTGCTCGAACGGATCTCCACAAGAATCGTGAACGAGGTTCCGGGCGTCACCCGCGTCGTTTATGACGTCAGTTCCAAGCCGCCCAGCACTATCGAGTGGGAATAGGGAAGTCACGACGGATTCAACAGGCATCGCTCTCGAAAGGGAAGTACGGGAGTAAGCAAAGGTTCTCAAGGATGCGATGGTACGGAAACAGGAGGGGGCAAAAAAGCAAAAAAACTCTCTTCTCTTCCTGGTTCTTAAAGTCTGGCGAAATGGGGCCAGCTTACTTAATTGGTGGGATCGCTCAACTACCGATTAGCCATTTTCTGGGCCATGTACAGAATCAGCTTGCGATCGCCTTCTTCCGCCTTGCTCAGCAAGCGGCGAAGCTTGTTGAGAAAACGGGCTTCTTTGCCGACACTGCCCCAGGCGATATCGTCGGAAGACCGGCGCTTGGGGAGGTTCGGCAGTTGTGGCGGTTCTTCACCGTCATAAAAGAGTTGATAGAGAGGCACTTCAAGAGCACGAGCCAGCTTTTCAAGCGTTTCGATCGCGGGAACTGTATGGCCGTTCTCCACGCGCGAAATGTAACACCGAAGCAGGCCGGTACGCTTCTCGATGTCGCCTTGAGAAAGTTTCTTTTCTTCGCGGAGTGCGCGAAGACGATCACCGATAATCATGAAGCTATTATTCCATAAGGGTAAGAAGAGAAGCAAGTGGAAATTTTTCAACAGGCAAAACGAAACTCTTGATGCGCGACAAGCCAATCCAGAGATAATGGCCGTAACCAAAACCCGATGGTACACGTCCCAAAAACAGAGCCCTTGGACGCCCCGTCCTCGGAAAAGGCCGGGAAGCACGGTCCGGCATCCTCGGTGGCAGTGGCGTCCTCGGACGACCGTGAGTTGGTGCGTCGGGCCCAGCGCGAGGATAAAGAGGCATTCGAGGAGCTCATCCGTCGGCATCAGCATCGGGTATTTGCCGTAGCCGGCGGGATCATCCGGCGGCGCGAAGACGTGGAAGACATCGCGCAGCAGGTCTTCGTGAAGGCCTACTTCTCGCTGAAGCGGTTCGACCAGCGGGCGGCATTCACTACCTGGCTGTATAAGATTACGGTGAATGAGTGCTGGGACATGCTGCGAAAGCGCAAGGTCCGGCCGCTGGTTTACGAAGCAGACTTGAGTGAGGAGCAGTCAAGGCAGGTCATCACTTCCGCGGAAAAGGGCAAGGACGAGACGGACATCAGCGAACGATTGGACGCACGCCAGCGCGTTGAGCGGCTGTTGCAGGGATTGGAAGAGCGGGACCGGCTCATGCTGATTTTGAAGGAAGTGGAAGGATTCTCGATTGAAGAAATTGCGGACATTCTCGACTTGAACCCGAACACGGTAAAGGTAAGGCTCTTCCGGGCGCGGCGTCGTGTGGTAAGCCGGGAAAGGGCCGGAGAGTTTGAAAAATAAAAGCGGCCAGCCAGGAGGCCGGTTATGTGGAACCTGCTGAAGAGAGAAAACCAAGAATGCAGAAGGCTACGGGACGCTATCGAAGCCGCGGCGATGAAGAGTGCTGATGCCGTGAGTGTCAAGAGTTTGACCGAGCCGTTGGCAGCACACGACCGCAAGCACCTCGAGACTTGCGCCGATTGCCGTAACGCGGTTCAGGACCTTGTCGCAATGAAGGAACTCTTTCGAGGAGCCATCAGCTTCAGACAGGAAGAAAGGCCGTGGTTTGCCGCGCGCGTCATGGCGGCCATCGCATCGCGCAAACTCGCTGAACGCGTAAGCGCTTGGACGGAATTTCCCCGTTTTGCTTCGCGGCTCACCTGGATCACTGCCATCCTGTTACTGGTTGGAACGACGTGGTTTTACGAGAGCGTCTTGCGCGCCCCAAGCTATCCGACGTCTGGTTCGCAGGAATCGATTTTTGAGGCGCCGCAGCAGGCCCCTCCCGACGATATCCTGGTTAGCAGGGCGAGTGACAATCGATGAGCCAGGCTATGAATGAGTCACCGGCCTCGCGGAAAGCAGCCATTTGGGTCGTCATCGTGTTCCTGCTGGGCGCGGCGGCAGGGTGCATGTTCGGCTACGGGTATGCTCACCATTCCGTCGCGGCGGCCAATGCTCCCATGCCCGAGCCCGAGCGCCGTGCCAAGCGGGTTGCAGAATTGACGGAAGAGTTGGGCCTGACCAGCGATCAGGCGAAGCAGCTTGACGCCATTCTTCTACAGCGCCACACAGAAGCGAAGGCCGTTCACGAGCAAGCTGATGGGCAGCTCGAAAAAATTCGCCAGAGCGGGCGCGATCAGATTCGTGCAATTCTCACTCCGGAACAAAAACCGAAATTCGAAGAGTTCCTCCAAAAACTGGACGCCGAAAAAAAGCACAACGCCCCGAAGTAACTCGCCGCGACCTGGGGGTCATACCTTTACGATGAGTTTGCCGATGTTGCCGCCGGTGAAGAGCATATTGATGGCGTCGGGAGCTTTTTCCAGGCCTTCCACGATCGTTTCGCGGTCCTTGATCCTGCCGAACATTTTCCATTGGCCAAGTTGCGTCGCTGCCTCTGTGAATCGCGAAGCGTAGTCCAGGACGATGAAGCCTTCGACGCGCAGCCGCTTCACGAGAACCGTGCCCAGACTGGCCATGGCGGGATTTCCCTTGGTGTAACCGGAAATCAGTCCGCAGAGGGCCACGCGGCCGTGAAGATTCATGAGGCCGAAGATGGTTTCCATGATTTCGCCGCCGACGTTCTCGAAATCAATGTCAATACCCTTTGGAACGGCCGCGGCGAGTTTTGCTTTCCAGTCGGGTTGTTTGTAGTTGATGGCCGCATCAAAGCCGAGGTCTTTCGTGATCCAATTGCATTTTTCGTCGCTGCCGGCGATGCCCACGACGCGGCAGCCGTGAATCTTTCCGATCTGTCCGACGATGCTACCGGTTGCGCCCGCGGCCGCGGAAACGACGAGCGTTTCACCTTTCTTCGGCTTCGCGATTTCCATGCCGAAAAACGCCGTCAGTCCGTTGATTCCCAGCACGCCAAGAAAAACGGTATCGGAAACAAACGGAATTTTCGGAACTCTTTGGAATGACCTGCTTGTTGACGCGTCGAGGACTACGTAGTCCTGCAAGCCCGTCGGCCCCGTGACGCGATCTCCTTTATTGTAATCGGGATGGCGAGACTCCGTGATTTCCGCGAAGCCAAATGCGCGCATCACTTCGCCAATGGCGACGGCGGGAAGATAACTGTCCACGGCCATCCAGACGCGCATCGTCGGATCGATCGAAAGGTATTTCACGCCCGCCAGTGCCTGCCCGTCTTTCAACTCAGGAACTGATACTTCCTTCCGTTGCAAATCGCCTGGCGCAAGCAGTCCTTTCGGCCGCGAATGCAAAACAAGTTGGCGATTGGGAGTGCTCATTTCCAATTTACTGCCATTGCGGACCCGCGAAGCGGAGTGGGGGGATCTGCTTTTGCACGTAAAGGATGCAATCGATTCCGATGACGCGGGCAAGGATCGCTAGAACGGAATGTCTTCGTCGGAGATTTCAGGGCCGCCGGCCGGGCCGCCGCCGTAACTTTCTTCCGATGGCGGGGATTGGTCGAAGTCGTCGCCGCTTCGCGGTGACGCTCCGCCCATAGCGCCGGCGCCGGCCGCAGCCGCGGCCGCGGCGTCGCCGCGCGAACTGAGCATCTTCATCGTGTTCGCCACGATGTCGAAGCTGGTGCGCTTTTGGCCTTCCTTGTCCTGCCACTCGCGCGACTGGATGCGTCCCTCGATGTAGACCATCGTTCCTTTCTTCAGGTATTGCTGGCATATTTCCGCGAGTTTTCCCCACGCGGTGATGCGATGCCACTCCGTGCGCTTCTGGCGCTCGCCGTTGCGGTCTTTGTACGTTTCGTCGGTGGCCACGGAGAAATTTGCGACCGCCTGGCCGCTGCCGGTGTAGCGCGTTTCGGGATCGCGGCCCAATCGGCCCACAAGAATCACTTTATTGACGGACATGATGGCTCCCCTGCGATGGCGAAGATATCATGCGGCGAACGAAAAGGGAAACGGAAATTGACTGGTGTGACTGGTGAGACTGGTGACTCGCGACTGGTGCTTTGTGAAAAGTCGGACGGTCGCTCAGCTCGCTTTCTCGCTTTTCGGCGTTGCTGCAAAAGAAATGCCGCCATGGCAAACCGAACACCTTTGCGGTGACGGCGGTCCAAGCTAGCGTCAAGGACGACCACTCGCTTTCTCCAATCGCATGCGGGTCCGAAAAAAATGGAAGCCAACCTGGCAGCAAGAACGCCAAGGACAAGAACAGCAGGAGTGGGGATGGGAGGAAGTACGCGCCGGCGTCGCACAGCGCGCCGACTGCCCGTATAGCACAGAAAATCCGTGCGTAGGGGCGCCCCATTTCGATGCCTGAGCGACTTCCACCTGAATTGTTTCGCGACGTCGTATCGCGCGCAAGATGAGCCGAGCGCCAGCGGCCTGGCACTAGTACAGCCACGGACTGTCCTAGTCCCAAGCCTCCGGCCAAATTGACAAGGGAGCGCCGGCGGACTAAGGTTCCGTCGGGCGCTGGGGTCGCGATTCGCGATTGGGGATGGAGGAGTGCCTTGTGAAACGACAAAGTTTGGCTCAGTCGTTGCATTGGAAAACGCTTGCAAAGTGGGCCGCCTTGGTGGCAGAGGTTCTCGCAGTTGCCGGGATTCTCGCGATGGCTTTCACGGCGGGGAATTATTTCGCTGTGCAAAAAGCTGCCCTGCAGGCTGCCAACTATCCGGGAATTTTTGAAGGGCATGGCGACGTTGGCTCGGTGTCGCACGCTGGGTTTGTTGAATACGACGCGGCGAAGAAAACGTACACGATCTCAGCCAGTGGCGAGAACATGTGGTCCACCAAGGACGCGTTTCACTTCGCGTGGAAGAAAGCGTCCGGCGACGTGGCCGTTACCGCCGACATTTCGTTTCTCGGCCAGGGCGCGCAGGAGCATCGCAAAGCGGTGCTGATGGTGCGCCAGAGCCTGGACGCGGACTCCGCCTATGCCGACGTCGCGCTGCACGGCAACGGGCTCACTTCGCTGCAGTACCGCGACGAGAAAAGCGCGAATACACACGAGATTCAAGCCAACATCTCCGCACCGAAACGCCTGCGCCTCATCAAGCGCGGCGCGTACTTCTCGATGTGGCTGGCGGATGAAAACGGCAAGTTTCAACTGGCCAGCGGATCGACGCGTATTGCGTTGCAAGAGCCGTTTTACGTGGGCATTGGCGTGTGCAGCCACGACGACAAGGTCGTGGAAAGAGCAGTCTTCTCGAATGTGGAGGTGAAGACGGAAACGCCGCGCGCGGCGAACACGAGTGCGGCCACGCTCTACAGCGCCCTGGAAGTGATCTCCATCGATTCGACCGATCGCCGCGTCGTTTATATCGCGCCGGAGCGCTTCGAGGCGCCGAACTGGATGCCCGATGGCAAGACGCTGCTCTTCAACCGCAACGGCCGCATCGAGAAAATTCCCGTCACCGGCGGCACGCCCGAGGTGCTCGACACGGGATTTGCCACGCGCTGCAACAACGATCACCTCGTTTCTCCCGACGGAACCCAACTCGGCATCAGTGACAATTCACAGGAAAACCAGCAGTCGCTTGTGTACATCGTGCCGATCAGCGGAGGAGCGCCGCGCCGCATCACGCAGAAGTCGCCTTCCTACCTACACGGCTGGTCGCCCGATGGCAAGACGGTCGCTTTTGTCGGCCAACGCAACGGCGATTTCGAGGTCTACGCGATTCCTGCGGCGGGAGGGGAAGAGACACGGCTGACCACGGCGAAAGGTCTGGACGATGGCCCGGAATACACGCACGACGGCAAGTACATCTATTTCAACTCCGAGCGCACCAGCCACATGCAAATCTGGCGCATGAAGGCCGACGGCAGCGAGCAGGAGCAGGTCACCTTTGGCGAGGAGAACGACTGGTTCCCGCACATTTCGCCTGACGGCCAGTGGATGGTTTTCCTCACATATGACAAGTCCGTTACTGGCCACCCGGCAAACAAAGACATCTCCCTCCGCCTCATGAACCTCGCAGGTCTAAGCAAAGCCTCGGCTACCTCCGTCCGTCCGGGCGAAGCGAGGAATCCCTCTTCCTTCAAGGATGCAAAGATCACCGTTCTCGCCAAACTTTTCGGCGGCCAAGGCACCATCAACGTTCCCTCCTGGTCCCCCGACGGCACGCAGTTGGCGTTTGTGAGCTATCAGGTGGTGCCAAAATAGAATTTCATGTAGCTCCGGGCTTCAGCCCAGCATCTTTTCTTCGTTCGACGAAAATGTTTACGACGGCATTCTCGTCCCGCTGATGTTCGGTATTGCAACTCGAACACGTCCAACGGTCTTGGAGTTTGAGGTCTACATTCTAAGGGCGTTATAGCCCTTCGCTTTTCTTTCGTCAACAGTTTTCTAGAAGCCTTATATCCCCATGCCTTACAGTGATTCTGGGGAAAGTATTAGCAAAGGAGAGATATCCACAGTTGTTGTTGCGGCGCGTGCCTGTGGAAATGTGAAAAATTTGAGTTTGCTGACCGGCTACACTG
>Ga0209804_1000158_pt1 | contig 59238 bp, 38 predicted proteins | sample GraSoiAngelo_139_FD_185896 | JGI IMG/M metagenome (GOLD analysis project Ga0209804, IMG submission 185896) | Grasslands soil microbial communities from the Angelo Coastal Reserve, California, USA - 14_0929_12_20cm (SPAdes) (version 2) | ecosystem: Environmental > Terrestrial > Soil > Grasslands ... | reverse complement strand
CCGCTCCAGACGCGCTGGCGGCCGCGGTCGTCTGACCTGTTTCTGGCCGTGCCCAGAGGGGAACTTGTTTCGAGGCGACTGGGGCGGTGGCGGTTCCAGGCCTGGTGGCGCTGGCGGTCACAGGAACTCTCGCGGGCGGCGCCGATGGAGCTTCTTGTTTAGAGGCAACCACAGTCGTGGTACTGGCGGACGTGGCACTCCCGGTCGGTGGAAACGCGGGTTGCTCCCAGAGCGGAACTTGTTTCGAGGCGACCGGCGCCGTGGTTGCTTGAGGCGTGGTAGCACTCGTGACGGTGGCCCCCGAACTCGGTGCAACAGCTGGTGGCTTCTGCGACTGGGGTGCCGGCCCAGATTTCATTTGTGCCGGTGTCGCTGGAACACTGCTCTTCGCCGTCAAAGAGCCAGCTGGTGTCGCTTGCAAAGGCTGGGTTGCCGGGGCGCCGGCCTTGCTTTGCGCCGTCGAGGTGCTGCTGGCAATCACCGGAGCAGTCTTGTTTGCGGCTGACTGCACTGGTTGCACTGTCTTGGCACCAGCAGATGACGGTGCCGGGGTTGTTGCTGGTTGCGCCGCTTTCGGTTGGGGCTTGGGCGTGGAGGCCTGCTTCTGATCCACGGGCGTCATTCGGTCCCCATGTACGACGGCAACTTCGGGGAAACCCGCCTCCGGCTTGGTAAGGGCCAAGCCCGTATTGGCGCTTGAACTATTTCGACCGGGAACAACTCCTTGTCCTGGTGTGCCGGTGTTAGGCGACACGGTGCCTTGTTGCAGGCTGCCAAAATTCGGATTGGCGGCGCTGGGACGAGATGTACTCGCCGTCGTCGTGCCCGAGGGAGGATTCGATTGTGCTGCTGGAGTTTTGATCGGGGGCAGGGATGGCGGCGGTGTTACAGGCGCCGGAGCCCTCGCAGTCGTGGGAAGATTCTCAGGCGCTTCGTGATGCAGCTTTCCCAGGAGCGTTCCGGTAGCCGCGGGAACGGGCGCACCCTTCCGCTGCCGTGCGGTCTCGGGAGCCAGCAGCGTCAGCGTGACTTTCTTGCCGTCCGTGGCTAACTCATATAGACGCGGTTCGACCAAGTCCAGCACCACGCGCGTCACCGGCGGATTGGTGCTGTTCAGCCCGATCCGCACCATCTTCACTCCGCCTTGATTTACGGTGGCCCGCTGCTGCTTCGCGCTGGATGAAGTATTGGGGAGCTCCAGAACCAGCCGGTCAGGGTTAGTGGCAACGATGACGGTCGGAACCACGGGCTGGGTGAGGGTAACCTCAATTTTGACCTGCTCACCGACGGGGGCCACGTCCACGTTGCGGATTTCAACCGGCCTGTCGGCGGGATCTTGCCCAACGGCGAACGACACCAAGACGAGGAGGAGGATTATATTTATTAACTTCATTTCGTCCTGCTTAACTATCTTTAAATATTGGCTTCCGCCAGCCCTAGATACCCCCAGTCCGGGGTGACAGCTTACACTTCCAAAACTCTGCCGACACGCTGCGCTAGCCGCCTTTGTGACACGCGTAGCAATTCACGCTGTTATACACATACCCGCCAACATTCGGGTGACGGAAACCGGCCGCGTTATTGTTCCCGTGGCATCCCGTGCACTGGAATACGGCATAGTCGCTCGAGTTAGTGTGGCAGGTGGCACAGACGCCGTTGGCGCCGCCGTGGTTCAGCGGGAAGTACGTGTGATTGAATGTCGCTCCCGTCCACGCCGTTGTGGTGTGGCACGTCGCGCAGGTTGTCGGAAACCCGGCAGCCTGGTGGTTCGGACTCGTGGTGGCGGTATATAGCGCCTTGTGACACGAGTAGCAATCGGTCGGAACCGTCGTGTAGTTGTTGTTGACGTGGCAATTGGCGCAGGCAACGGTCGTGTGCGCACCCGTCAGCGGGAACGGCGTGTTGTTGTGGTTGAACGTGGACGGGATCCACGCCGTCGTGTTGTGGCAGACATCGCACTGCTGCGGGAAGCCTGACGTGACGTGGTTCGGATTGGTCGTGCTTTGGAAATTTGTCAAATGGCACGTGACGCATGCCCCGCTGCTCAGGCTGAAATTATTATTTCCGTGACACTGATTGCACTGCAGGGTGGTATGCGCTCCGGTAAGCGCAAAGCCGGTAGTCGCATGATTAAAGGTAGCTCCGGCCCAAGATGCCGTGCTGTGGCATAGCGAGCAATCGGTCGGGAAGCCGGCAGCCGCGTGGCCTGGGTTGTTTGTGTTCTGGTAGTCGGTCATGTGGCACGAAGCACAAGCCGTGTTCGCGGAGGTCAAATTGTAGTTTCCACCTGCGTGGCATTGTGCGCAGGCCACCGTCGCATGGAAGCCGGTCAAGGCCCAGCCGGTGCTGGCGTGATCGAATGTCCCGTTACCCCAGGTGGTCGTGTTATGGCACTGCTGACAGGTCTGCGGGAACCCCGCCTGCACGTGGCTCGGGTTGTTCGTGCCCTGATAGTCGGTGAGATGGCACGATACGCACAAGGTATTTGCACTGGTCAGGGTGTAGTTCCCGTTAATGTGGCACTGACTGCACTGCAGAGTGTTATGCGCACCCGTCAGGGCGAATCCCGTGGTCGAGTGATCGAAGATGGCACCCATCCAACTTGTGGTGTTGTGGCATTGCTGACAGGTCTGCGGGAAATTGGCTTGAACGTGACTGGGGTTATTCGTGTTCTGGAAGTCCGTGAGGTGGCAGGTTACGCAAGCTGCGCTGGTCAGATTGTAGTTTCCGTTGACGTGGCATTGGGCGCACTGCACAGCCGCATGCGCGCCAGTCAAGGGGAATCCGGACTTGGAGTGATCGAACTGTGCCGGTTGCCATGCCCCAGTGTTGTGGCACTGCTCGCAGGTCTGCGCGAATCCTTGCTGCACGTGGTTCGGATTGGTCGCGCCCTGGAAGTCCTTGAGGTGACAGGACACGCACGTCGTTGTCGTCAAATTGTAGTTCCCGTTAATGTGACACTGGCTGCACTGCACAGTAGCGTGCGCACCAGTTAACGGGAAGCCCGTGGTGGAGTGGTCAAAGCTCGCTCCGGCCCACGACACTGTGTTGTGGCACTGCTGGCACATCTGCGAAAAGCCGCCACTGACGTGATTCGGGTTAGTCGTCCCCTGGAAATCCTTCAAATGGCAAGAGGCGCAGGCCGTGTTCGCGCTGGTCAGGTTGTAATTGTTATTCACGTGACACTGCTCGCAAGCTACAGTCGCGTGAGCGCCAGTCAACGGGAAGCCGCTGGTCGCGTGATCGAACTTGGCATTCAGCCACGTATCCATTCCGTGGCACTGCTCGCAAGTGGTCGAGAACTTGGAGGCGACGTGATTCGGATTCGAGGTTTTCTGGTAGCTCTGGGCGTGGCACGAATAGCACTGAGTCGACAGCCCCTGGAACTGACCAACCGCGGCGCCCTTATGGCAGGCATCACACTCCAGGGCGGCGTGCGCTCCGATCAGCGGAAAACGATTCTGGTGGTTTTGGATGGACTGGATCGAGACGTTCCAACCTTTCACGCTGTGGCACTGCTCGCAATTGACGCCCATCTGCCGTTTGTGAATATCGGCGTGGCAATCGGCGCACCTGCTACCCACATTAGAGAAGACCGGCTTGGTGTGACACTGGGTGCAGGCCACATTCTCGTGCATGCCCCGCAAAGGATATTTGGTCTTATTGTGATCGAATTCGGGGACGGCCCGGATAGGCTTCCACCCAATCGCGGTGTGACAGTTTTGGCAGGGAATGTTCAAGTCACCGTGCGGACTCCGCGTCTGGGCAAGGTTCTGGCTCTGTCCGCTGACAGGGTTATCCGCCGGCATAAAGGACAACAGCAGACCAATCAGAAGGGTCGGGATCAAGGTGCCACCCCCGATTAAACTTGTATACACACCTGACTATTAAACAGACAGAACTGACTTAAGAAACGTAGAAGAATCTAACAGACATCCAGCTAGACGAAGTGATCAGTGTTGAATTCTAATGCAATTCGACACCCAGACAGAGTATGGTCCTATTGTACCAGTGGAAAAGCTACGCAAGGCAATATTCGTCAGAGCAATGTGGGGCATGTCCTATTGCCTAAGCCTGGGCTCCCCATCGTGTGGCCCGCCTTAAGACCTGTAAGTTCTGCCTGCCTGAACGCAGAATTTACTTTTCAGAACCCCGTTCAAAATTCGGATCGGTAGGGGGAAGCACTTAGGGTTCAAGAACTTATACAGGACCGCGCTGGGGCAGTCTGAATCATGCTGGGGCATTTTTCGACCCAGACCGCCCTTAGGACTTACCGGCCGCTTTGCCCGGACCATGGCAAGCGGAGCATTCCTTCGGGCAAGGCTTGTAAAACAGGACCGACTTGTCCATTACCATCCGCAGTTCTTTGTGGCAGGCTTCGCAGCGAACCCTCTCATGGGCACCTTTCAGCGAGAAACTGGTGCGCCGCTCATGATCAAACAGAGACGGCTTCCACCGGGTGGCGTTGTGGCAATCAGCACAGGGCGTAATCCGATTTGCTTTGGCGAACTGGGCACCGTGAACGTCTTCATGGCAGTCCTCGCACTTGCTGGGCGCCGCCTTGAAGTCCGCATCGATCAGCTTGGTCCCCATATTGGGCGGCTTGTGGCAATCCATGCAGGCGGTAGCTCGATGCGCGCCCAGCAGAGGGAAGGACGTCTTGGCATGATCAAATCGCTGCAGATCTTTCCATGAATCCGTCGAATGACACGCCTGACAACCCGCCGGCTTGCGGTCCATCCGGACTTGTTTCATGGTCTCGTCGAACTGGCCTTTATGCGGGTCCTTATGGCAGACGGTGCAGGAGCTGTCGTCGAAGCGGTAGATCACCGCGTACTTGGCCTCGGGAGTGGAACGTTGCTTGTGGCAATCACCGCAGGGAGTTGCGATATGGCCGCCGGTGAGCGGGAAGCGCGTTTGCTTGTGCTTCGCCAACGTGAAGGTCGAGGGATGGTAACCCTTGAGGTCGTGGCACTGTTCGCAGCGATTCAGGTAAGGCGTTCCGGCGAACTGACGCTGGTGCTCGTCTTTGTGACAGTCCATGCATTTGCCGAACTTGACCTTGAAGAGCGTGTCCTTCCCCTTGGGTATATGGCACCCTTCGCACTTCACTTGGGCGTGCTTGCCTTCCAGCGGGTAAGCGCTTTTGGCGTGTTCTTTCACTCCATAAGTCGAAGGCTTGAAGCCGTCCAAGGTGTGACAGCCGGCACATTCGATTCCCCCCGCTCGTTTCACGAATTGGCCGTTGTGCACGTCCTTGTGGCAGTCGATGCATTTCTGGAAAGCCAGAGGCTTCTTGAAGTCAGCCTTGAGGTGGCATTGCGAACATTCAACCGTCTGGTGTTTGCCGAGCAAGGGATATTTCGTTTTGGAATGGTCGAATTTTTCGTTGACGGTTTGCAGCGAGCTGCGTTTCCAGCCGCTCGTATTGTGGCAGGCCTGGCAAGCTTGCTGCTTGAAGCTGCCCTTGTGCGGATCAGCGTGGCAATCGTCGCACTTGCCGAAGGCCAAACCGGTCCAACGCGGCTTATTATCCGCTCCGGGAGTGTGGCACTTCTGGCAAGTCACCTGCGCGTGCAGTCCCGTTAGCGGGTATTTGGTTTTCGAGTGATCGAATTGAGTAAGGTTCTTCCAGTCTTCAAAATTGTGGCAGCGCTCACATTTTTGTCCCAGGCGACCGTTGTGTGCGTCCTGGTGGCAGGTGATGCAAGCTTGAGGCACGGCGAGAAAAGTCTTGTTCAGGTCTCTGACCTGAATGTTGAGTTTCTCGCTGGGAGCTACGTGTTCGGCGTTGTGGCATTTGTTGCAGGCCACGCCGGCGTGTTTTCCGACCAGGTTGTAGCCAGTCTTACTGTGGTCAAAGCCGGCTGGCGTGGGAGTCCATTTGACCAGGGGAAAATCCACGCCGTTATGGTCGGAGTGGCATTTGGCACACCCCTGGCTAGAGCCAGGTTGCAGTCCGTAAGTGGCATGCAATCCGCGATGTGCATTCACGCGGGCGCCGATTTCGGTATGACACTCCACGCACTTGAGGGCGGCCTGCCCGCCGAACTGGTGGCAGGAGACGCAATGGCTCGCGCCCTCCAGTGTCCGGTGGGCGCGGGCCAGCGGCCCTGGAGAAATCTGAGCCCTAGCTGATCCCGCACTGCACCCGAGAATGATCGCGAGAAAAGCAACCAACCACGCTGTGGCCGAATGGTCTGACGCCAACTGTCCCCAAGAAGCCTTCAGGAGAAATGCGCCCTGCGAGTCTCGAACTCTGGATCGGCTTACCTTCGATCGATGCAACAGCGCGAGCCCCTTGCCGAAAGTTGAGAAGTACTTGTGTTGCCAAGTGCTACAGTAAAGCTGGCAGTCTAACACGTTCCGCTTGGCAGGAAGTTGCCTAGGACGCCGATCATAGCTGGACACAAGCAGCTGCAACCAGTTCACCAAAGCTCTTTGGCTTTGTTCTTCGACACGCTACCTCACGCCCTCTTGTTGCGGGCCGGACGCAAGCAAAAGGTTCCCCTCACACTGAAGGCGAAGATCACGCGCAAGCCATTGCTGCCGCGGCTTCTTCGCGAATCTTCGAGACCCTTTTTCACAACCAAGCCTCGGGCACCTGAGTTGGCCTTGGAATTGCACGTCAAGATTGCAACTAGCGACTGGAGCCATTATTGATCCTTGCCGCCACTAACCAGGGCGGGCGGGGGTGGGGTGTGCCTGCCAGAGGCGCACTGGCCGGCAACGACAGCAATAAAAAAAAGGGAAAGATGGGTCGGATCCTGATTGTCGATGATGAACCCAATATGCGGCAGACCGTGGCCTCCAATCTGCGCCAGGATGGGCATGAAATTTCCGAAGCGGTCAGCGTAGACGAGGCCCGCAGCAATCTGCTTGCAAACGATTTTGACGCAGTTCTCACCCGGCAGCCAATGCCGGACGGCGAAGGACTCACCGTTCTCGATGCCGCCCGGGAAAACGATCCCTCCCTTTCCGTCGTCCTCTTGACTGCGGTTGCTTCCCTTGAGTTGGCTGTGGAAGGCCTGGGGCAAGGCGCTTTCGATTTCCTGACGATGCCTTTCCAACTGGAAGTCCTGCGTGCCACGGCGCGCCGCGCCTGTGAGCACACAGCGCTGCGGCGGAAAAACTTGCTGCTTACGGAAACTGTGGCTCGCCTGGAGGGCGGGGCAGAGCTCTACGGTGAAGGTCCTGCCGTGCGGGAGGTGCGAGAGAAAATCGCGCGGATTGCTCCCACCAACGCTCCTGTCTTGATCACGGGGGAAACCGGAACCGGCAAGGAGCTTGTGGCTCGCGCGATCCATCGCAACAGCCCGCGTGCAAGCAGACCCTTCCTAGCCCTCAATTGCGCCGCTTCTGCGGAGACGCTGTTGGAAAACGAATTATTCGCCCACCAGAAAGGCGCTTTCGCCGGCGCGGGTCGCGCAAGCCAGGGACTCGTCGAAGCTGCCAATGAAGGTACGCTCTTCCTGGACGAAGCCGGAGAGATTTCGCCAGCCACACAGGCCAAGTTGCTTTGCATAATAGCCGAGGGCCGGCTGCCTCGCGTCGGATCCGCCAAACCCCGAGTTGTGAACGTTCGGGTGCTCGTCGCCACACGCCGAGACCTGCCGCAGCGCGTTCGAGATGGGCTGTTCCGGGAGGATCTGTATTACCGCTTGGCGGCTGAGCCGATTCATGTCCCCCCCTTGCGGGAGAGGCTCGAGGATATTCCTGGACTCTGCGACTGGTTGTCCCGGCAAGTCGCCACCGAGCTTAGACTGCCAGTGCGCGCCATCAGCGGAGAGGCGGTGGATAATCTCAAACGCTATCACTTTCCGGGAAATGTCCGTGAGCTCAAGAACCTGATTGAGCGTGCCTACATCCTTTCCCGCAATCAGGAGATCGGCCCGGAGGACTTCCCGCTCGCACAAGGAGTGGCTCTGGGAGCAAATCCGGGAGTTAATTCCGGACGTGCAGTGGATGTGGTGAGGATGGAAAAGCTCCCCCAACCATTCGACCTCAGCGCATTCCTGGACCAGACAGAGAAAGACTTGATTGTGCGCACCCTGGCGTCCACTGGGGGCGCGCAGGCAGAGGCGGCGCGCCGCCTCGGGCTCTCCCGCAGCGCACTCGCTTACAAGCTCACCAAGTATGGCATCCGCGGAAGCAGCAGCGTCAACTAGGGTTCGACGCGCGGGCATGCCTGACAGCATGACGCACCAGGGAATCCAGTTTCGTCCCCGTGGGCGAGGTTGGCCGCGACTTGGGAGATCCAATCACCGGGCAGGCAGTGCACGAAAAATTGAGCCGTCCCGTTGCGGAACGGCTCAGAGGGCGCTGGAGAGAGTGAGGTTGGATTCTGTGAAGCAAGACCGGTTGTCCAGCAGCCATCTGAACGAACCAGCCTCGTTTCCAGTGCGCCCCAGCTATTCTGATGCAATTCCAATGCCAGCGTTTGCAAGGTCAATGCTTTTTTTAGACCGAATTTGTGGTGGTTGCCGGGCTTAGAACGCGGCGGCCTGGTGGACTTGTTGGACCCGGCTTGGAGGTTCTTGGAATCGGCGAGAAAAACCGTCCAGGTCCTCACCCGCGCAGCTGACTGTTGTCACAGAGATTACACCTGACATCACTGCCAAAACCCAGCCCTCTCTCCCGTGCACTTAGGTGGAGCTCCGGCCGCGACCTTCCCTGATCAGGCGGTTCCGAAGGGATTCTCCAGAGACAGGCTCTGAGGCGTAAACAACTCCGCGCCGTTCTCGGTGATGTGCATGTCATCCTCCAGTCGCACACCGAACTCGCCGCGAATGTAGATGCCGGGTTCATCGCTGAAAGTCATGTCGGTCGCGAGCGGAACGGTGTTACCTCGAACCAGGTAGGGCCATTCATGTCCGTCCATTCCCATGCCGTGGCCGACGCGGTGCGTGAAAAATTTGTAGTCGGGGCCGTAGCCGGCGTCCGTAATGATTTGGCGGGCGGCTGCATCCACCGCTCCGCACTGCAACCCCGGCCGCGCCGTCGCCAGCGCAGTGCTCTGCGCCTTGCGGACGCTATCAAAGACGTGCTTCATCTTGTCGGCTGGCTTCCCCAGCACGAAGGTGCGGCTGATATCGGAGGCGTAGCCCTCAACCGTGCAGCCGCCATCGATCAGCAAGATGGCGCCGTCATGAATGACTTGCGGCGTGATCGAGCCATGGGGGAGCGCTGAGTACTCCCCGACTTGCACCTCGGCCCCTCCGGAAAATCCGAGCTGAGAATGGGCCGCTTGTACCAGATCAGCAAGTTCATGCTGGGTTACCCCCTCGTGCAGGGCGCGATAAGCCGCTTCATACGCGGTTAGCGTGACCTTGGCAGCGAGCCGCATTAGTTCGATCTCGTGTGCGCTCTTCACCATGCGGCAGCCTGCCGTCACGGGAGTCGCGCTCGTAATTTTTGCCTGGGGCGCGGCCTTGGTTACTCCATCGCTGAATACAAAACGAACGGTTTCTTCCATCCCTAAGGTGCCGGCTGAAATTCCGCGATCCTTCAGACCCTGCGCAACACGCTGGTAGGGGTTCTCATCTTCTTGCCAGATGCGCACGTCTTCATCATTACCACCCGGAGCCTTCGCGAGTTGCTCGCGTGCTCGGCCTTCCTCAAATCCAGGACACACGTAGAACGCCTTGCCTTTCGCGGGCAGAACCATGGCAAACATGCGCTCTCCTCCCCACCAGCGCATGCCGGTGAAATAGGTCAGAGAAGTTCCTTCCATGAGGAGGATGGCGTCGAGCCGGTTGGCCTGCATCAGGCGGCGTGCTTTTTCCTGCCGGTCACGCCGCTCTTCTTGAGAAATTGGTCTCGCCTGATCTTTCATCGACTTCAGGCCGGCAACGGAAGGCGGCAGCGACGCAGGTTTTTCTCCGGAATTTTGTCCGGCCAGAGTGGCACTAGCCGCTGCCGTGCCAAGGTGCAGAAAGCGACGTCGAGAGACCATGAGACCTCCGGCTGAAATAGAATTTGACATTATAGAGGTGCACAAGATTTCCGATTGCCGATTCAATTGTCCGGTGAATTCGGCAACCAGCGGCAATCGCGATCGAAAATAAGGTATGGACTCTGGCTTCCAATGCGCCGCATGCGGGGAGTGGAATGAGACTGCAGTCGATGCCTCCGCCGGTCTCCATCAAGTGTATGTGGAAGATTGCCAGGTCTGCTGCAAGCCCAATGTGCTGCACGTTACCTATGATCCCGAGGCGGAGGATCTCGTAATCGCGGCAGAACTGGAATAGGTTTTTCGTGCGGAACACGCGATATAGTTGACTTTCACAAAGAAGGATGAACCCGATGGCGACATATACAGGCGCAGGCCGCATGGTCGCGCACAACATGGTGACCACGCAGTTCGAGCTCGATGGCTATCGCGTGGTGCGTACCTTGGGCGTGGTTCGCGGCATCACGGTTCGGTCGCGTTCGATTTTCGGAACCATTGGAGCGGGCTTGCAGACGTTGATCGGCGGCAACATCACATTGCTGACCAACCTATGCGAAAAGACGCGCGCCGAAGCCTTCGACCTGATGTTGCAACACGCGGGCGAACTTGGCGCCAACGCCGTGGTCGGCGCTCGCTATGACGCAACCGAAGTCATGCAAGGGGTCACCGAGGTGCTGGCCTACGGAACGGCCGTGGTCGTAGAGCCAGCGCGATAGAGCTGCTCGGTAGAGACGCGGCTCGCCGCGTCGCCCGTCACTCCTTGTACAGGAAGCCCGCGACTAGCGTGGCCAGAATTGCTCCGACCCACATTTCCAGCATCCACCCCAGGGGAAAGACAGGGGGAATCGGCGACCAGGTCGCCTGTGCGAAATTACCGGGAAAGCCAATGGCAAACCCCACCACAAATCCCAAGCTTGACGGCGGCAACCGGACCTGGCCCGAGGGTTGCTCGTGACCATGCATAAAGATGAGACATGATGATTGCCAGCAGGAACAACAGCACGATCCATTGCCCCAGGAAAAATTGATAGCCTGTTTCAGAAACAAGCCGGAATTTTGAATGTCCATGTAGCGCGGGCCGAGAAACATCATGTTCAGGACCCAGCTCCAGACGATCCAAACCACACCCCCCAAAAAACCACCCACCAGATGCGACCGCGGTTAAGCCCCCTACTGCACCTCCGCCGCGAAGTAATGGATAGGCCAATTGCGCCGGAGTGTATCACGCTATAGTTCAGCTACCGTCATGCTGGGGTGGCATGCTGGCGTGTTCGTGGTGTTCGTAGCTGGCACAGACATAAGATTGTCCTGTTCGTCCTGTTCGTAGCTGGCGTGTTCGTAGCTGGCGTTGACTTACTCATTACCCCCGGCTAAAGCACAGAACACATACGATTCTTATCTTTCCTTTGGAGATGTTCATAGTCAGCCTAGCAGTGGATGGTCCGTTGTTGGCGATCAATCGGCCACTGCATTCATTGAGGTGTCGGGACTTTGCTGAGTCGCTGCGATCGGCACGAGGGACCCGGCCGCCAAGTACCCGGGAAAGTTCGCGGCGCTTGCCGTGATCTGCGGTGGCATCGGCGGGCGGCCGCGTTTTCCGGACCTACGCGTGAGCCTCGTGGACGACCCTAAGGTCACAGACCCGTATGCGGAAACGGCGCGCAAGGTCGTAAAACGCCCGAATGGGTTTTTCACGAGTATCCCGGAGTAGGGCACAATTGCTGGGACAGAGCCTACGGCGAACCTGAGTTCGTACCGTGGCTGCTCCAGCAGCATAGGTGACCACGGGCGCAACGGCCATGAGCAATCACGTTTCAGGGTTTCAGAGTCTCAGGCGCGGCTCACCATTGGAACTATGAAACCTTAGCTTGCGCAGAAATCTTGGGCGGACCTGCCCCCAAATCTCCAGCTTGAAGCGCCCGGAATCTAAGCTGTAAACTCAACCTATTGTGGTCATCAACTCCGTTAGCACAAGATCTCGCGCTTTCCCGCATCGCTCTCTCCACCCCGCCCCAACCTGCAACTTCCCTCTTGACAATAAAACACTTAGGCGTAAGATGTGGTCAAAAGTGGTACATAGTGGTCCTGACAATATAGATCGTGGTAGCGAGTGAACCAACGAGAGGCGCCAGTGGGACTAGAAGCTGACACCCCCGGAACAGGCCCTAACCAACCCGATCTGACCGACTTTGTGCTCGCTTTGACCTCCCTCGTGCCGGTAGTGGCCGCCCTGAGCAGGCTGTTGAGCCCAGTAAGGGGCAGTGCGTATGTTTCGCGGCAATCACCCAACTCGCGTCGACGAGAAAGGACGCCTCAAGGTGCCCGCGGAATTCAAGCGTGTAATCGAGGAGAAATACGGCACGCAATTCTACATCACAAGTTTGGATGGAAAGGTTGCTCAGATATATCCCTTCGAGGAATGGGAGCGGATCGAGCAGAAGCTGGCCGGGCTCTCCACTTTCAACCCCACGAAGAAGAAGTTCCTGGATCGGGTCAACTACTGGGGCCAGCAGGTGGAAATGGACGGACAGGGTCGGTTGCTGATGCCGCAGCTAATCCGCGACTCGGCACGGATCAAGGGCGAGGTGGCAGTGCTCGGAAACCTGACCTACTTGATCGTGCGCAACCTGGAAGCGTTCCGCATGGAGATCGAGGAGCAGCCGTTCACGTCCGAGGATGAGAAGACGCTCGACGATCTGGGCATTTAGTGGGCGAGGGTTTAACAGACACCCCCGAGCGGGGTGGGCATGGAGAAGTTGGCCATGTTCCGGTTCTTTTAAAACAAGCGATCGACTTTTTATCCGTCCGGCGTGGCGGGACTTATATCGACGCCACGGTGGGCCTTGGCGGGCACAGCTACGAAATCGCAAAACGCCTCGGCGCACCGGGACATTTGATTGGGCTCGATAAAGACCCGGCAGCGCTGGAAATCGCGGGGGAAAGGCTGGTTGTTGGTCCTTCGTCGTCGGTCGTTGGCGAAGATAAAAGCCAAAGACCAACCAGCAACGACCGACGGCGCGATTGGCCGAGGGTGGAGTTGGTGCACGGATCGTTTGCAGAGATAGCCAAGGGCCAACGACCCCAGACCATCGACGGAATTCTTGCTGATCTCGGCGTGAGCAGCCTGCAGCTAGGAAACGCCGCGCGAGGCTTTAGCTTTCAGGCGGAAGGACCGCTCGACATGCGGATGAACCCGCAGTCCGAGCTGACCGCCGATCAAGTGGTAAATCACATGGACGAGCGCGAGCTTGCCGATGTGATTTACGAATTCGGTGAGGAAAGGAGGTCGCGGAGAATCGCCAGAGCCATTGTCCGGTCGCGGCCGATACGAAGTACCGAACAGCTTGCGGACCTCATATCAGCCGCGACCCGGCCAATGAAATCTGAGCGCATTCATCCGGCGACACGCACTTTTCAGGCTCTCCGAATCTTCGTAAACCGCGAACTGGACGATCTGCGGGCGCTGCTGAACGCGGCCCCGCCGCTGCTGAAACCGGGCGGGCGGCTGGTGATTATCAGCTTCCACTCGCTGGAGGACCGCATCGTAAAAGATGCCCTCCGCGATGAAGTGAAGCAAGGTCACTACAAGTTGCTAACGAAGAAGCCGGTGACGGCGACCGAAGAAGAGGTCGATCGCAATCCGCGGTCGCGCAGCGCGAAACTGCGCGCCGCCGAAAAAGTCTAGTTAGCTAAACAAGTTTCGATACGACATCCCTCCCAGGGTGCCGTGGCGAAGAAGGGCCAGGTAGGGGCAGGAGAGGCAAAATGTACACCGGGAACATGATTGACGAGCTGATTGCCGCGGTCGAGCGGGCGGAAGCACGCGCTCGTGTGGAGCAGGAGACGTCGGAACTGGAACGCCTGTATCTGGCGAATCCGAGCGAGCTGATTTTTGAAGAAAAACTAGTTGGGGTGGCGTGATGGCAGCGGGGGCGATCGCAGCACAGGGTGCCATTTCCTCAATCCGGCGTCAGCTATGCTGGACGGGAACGCCGGAGGTCTACTTCGCCAAGCACATCGACAACTCGCGCTTGGTCAAGATGGACGATCCGCAGCGGGCGCGCGAAATGCGGACTTTCAGCATTGCACTCGCCTGCCTGTGCCTGCTCGTTCTCTCCTATGCCTGGCAGCATTTCAAGGCGGTGGAATACGGGTACAAAATTTCCGAGCTGCAATCCGAGCGCGACAGCCTGGTCGAGATGAGCCGGGCTCTGCGACTGGAGGAAGCGACGCTGCGCAGCCCGGACCGGATCGACGTCCTGGCCAAGCGAATGGGCCTGAATCCGCCCGAACCCGGCCAAGTTGTACGACTGGACGCGGCGGTTCCGGACAACAGTGGGCCGGTAATGGCCAGCGCTGCCCCCGTTTCAGTGGTGTCGGTACCCTAGAGGCGCATCCAGAAACCGGGGTTTCGGCCATAAGTCGTTAGGTTTCCGTCGCACGAATTTCACAAATGGGCCTTTCTGGATGGGCCTCTAGTTAGGTATATGAAAGTAAGAGGGCGAGTGTCCTCGCCCGTCCAGTTGACGCAAACAGGCTACCAAATCGGGCGGCGCTCGAACTGCGGGCCGCCATGTTCGTCTAATAAGGGTCGGAATAGTGGCGGCGAGTTCTTCCCGCGGCAGTGCGCAACTCAGGCTCTACCTCCTGGGCGCTATTTTGCTGTTGTGGTTTTTTGCCATCTGCCTGCGCCTGGTCTACCTGCAAATCTTCCAGTACGGCGAGTTCGAACAGCGCGCCCAGCACCAGCAGCAGCGCACCATTGAAATTTCGCCCAAGCGCGGCATCATCTACGACCGGGCGGGCCGCGAACTCGCGATGTCCATCAATGTGGACTCGGGATTCGCCGTTCCCACAGAAATTCCTGACCTGGCACAAACGATTTCCCTCATCGCTCGCATAACGAAAGAAGATCCTCGCGAAGTCCTGGCCAAGTGCAAGGCTTCGCGCTCGTTTTGCTGGGTCGCACGCAAGGCCGATGCGGAAATTGCGGAGCGTATCAAGGGGCTTAATCTCAAGGGCATCTACTTCCAGAAAGAGTCGAAGCGTTTCTACCCCAAGCGCGAACTCGCCGCCCAGGTGCTGGGCTACGTCGGGATGGACGACGAAGGCCTCAGTGGCGTCGAGCGTGAATACGACGAACAGTTGCGCGGCAAGTCCGGACGCATGTTGATCCAGGTGGATGCCCGCCGGAAGAACTTCAATCAGGTCGAGAGGCAGCCCGATCCCGGCGAAAACGTTGTCCTCACCATTGACGAGAAGATCCAATATATCGCCGAGCGGGAACTGGAAACGGCGATGGAGGAAACCCATGCGCTGTCCGGCACAGCCATCGTGGCCAATCCGCACAGCGGCGAAATCCTGGCGCTGGCCAACCGGCCGACGTTCAATCCCAACTCATCACGCAAGATTACGCCTGTAGTCCTGAAAAACCATGCGGTCAGCGATGTGTACGAGCCGGGCTCAACCTTCAAGCTGGTGACTATTTCGGCGGCCCTGGAAGAGCGAGTCACCAATCCCAACGAAGTCTTCGACTGTCAGATGGGTTCGATTGTGGTCAACGGCATGAGAATCCGCGACCACAAACCATTCGGGCTGTTGCCGGTTTCCGACATTCTGGCCAAGTCCAGCGACGTGGGCGCGATCAAAATAGCCCTTCGCCTGGGAGAAGAACGTTTCTACAAATACATTCGCAGTTTTGGGTTCGGGCAGCAAACCGGCATTGAGCTGCCGGGAGAAACGCGGGGTCTGGCAAAGCCGCTGAACCGCTGGTCGAAGGTGTCAATCGGCGCGATTTCCATGGGCCAGGAGATTGGAATTACGCCGGTCCAACTGGTGGCAATGGGTTCCACTTTTGCCAATGACGGCGTCTGGATGGCGCCTCGCATTGTGGCGGCTACGACTGAGCCGCAGGGCACGCCCCAGACGGTTCTATTTCAGCCAGGGGCGCAGCATCGCGTCTTGTCACCCTTGGTGGCGGCAAAAATGAGACAGATGATGCAAGGTGTGGTTCTCCGTGGGACGGCGCGCAAAGCGATCCTGGAAGGCTACAGTTCGGCGGGTAAGACGGGAACCGCTCAGAAGGTGGATCCCGGAACCCACTCCTACTCCCGCACGAACTATGTTGCGTCCTTCGTGGGATTCGCCCCCGTGAACAATCCTGCCGTGACCGTGGCCGTGATTCTTGATTCGCCACGGGGATTGCATCAGGGCGGGCAGGTTTCCGCACCCGTCTTTCAGCGCATTGCGCAGCAGGTACTCGCATACCTGAATGTTCCGCATGACGTGGAGCTTCCTGCCAATCGCCAACTATTGCTGGCTTCACGCAAGGTGAAAGCCGAGGACCTCGAGGAAAGCTCTCCCGATCATCTGGGATCGGCGCTCGAGGTTGCGGACAGCAATCCGCCTCAGCCTCAGGTCCCGGCTGGCTCGATAAAACCATCTCCGGCAAGTGCAGAAGATCGAGTTGAGCCGGCGGCCTTGCGAGAGCCGGTCGAGGCGCCTGTGCTGCCCGACGTTCCTCCCCCGCCGGTAGCGGCGGAGCCATCTGCTCAGCTGCCGTCCGCTGGTACTGTGGTGCTGGACGTTGAACCAGGCGGCATCGTGGTCCCATCGTTTATCGGCAAAAGCATCCGGACTGCGATTGAGACGGCTCAGGCGAGTGGCTTGGAATTGGATGCGGTGGGCAGCGGCATCGCCCACGATCAGTCGCCCCCGGCAGGATCACACGTAAGCGCGGGAACGAAGGTTGTGGTGCGATTCGAGCGTTAATAGAAGAAGAGCGCCAGGGATAAGCGCGGTTCGCAGGGTTATCCGTGAGAATCCCTATGGGTCGTTTGGCCGGTTAGGGGCTGAGGTGGGTGCGATCTCGGCTGCGGGCTGTGCCCTATAATTAAAATCAATGACTTTCCAGCAGATTCTGGACGGGGCAGAAGTCCTGTTTCAGAGAGGCAACCCAGGGGTTACCGGGTTGGAATATGATTCCCGGCGCGTGAAGCGGGGGGATGTGTTTCTCGCCATGCGCGGCGAGACCACTGACGGCAACCAGTACATCGATAAGGCGATTGCGGCAGGCGCGTTTGCAATCGTGTCGGACTCGGAAAGCGAAGCGCCGCGCGAAGGGGTAGCCTGGGCGCAGGTGCCGCACGGACGTCGAGCCTTGGCGCGTCTGAGCGCCAACTATTTCAGGCGTCCGGCCGAGAAGCTTGCCATTACCGGTGTTACGGGCACCAATGGCAAGAGCACGACCACCTTCTTGGCGGAATCGATCCTAACGGCGGCGGGTCGTAAGAGCGCTCTGATCGGCACTATCGAATACCACGTTGCCGGCCAGATCCTTTCCGCTCCGCATACCACTCCGGAAGCACTTGAGTTGAACCGGATGCTGCGCGACGCGCTCGGGCACGGTGCAACCGAGGCCGTGATGGAAGTGTCGTCGCATGCGCTCGCCCAGCAGCGGGTGTTCGGAGTGCCTTTCGACGTGGCTGTCTTTACCAACCTAACGCGCGACCATCTCGATTATCACCCGACCATGGAAGCGTATCTCGCTGCCAAGCAGATCTTATTCACGGGTTGCGGAACCGAGCCCCCGCGCGCTGCGGTGCTCAATCTGGACGACGCGAGCGGCCAGAGTCTGGTGAAGGTCAGCAAGTCGCGCGGTTCGACCGTGCTCACGTACGGGTGGACCGGTGGCGATTTCCATGCCGAAAAGGTCGAGATCACCTCCCGCGGCAGCCGCTTCGATCTTGTAACGCCGGACGAGACGATTCCCATCTGGTCGCCGCTGGCGGGAAAGGTGAACGTGTATAACATCCTGGCAGCCTCGAGCGCAGCCTACGCTCGCGGCTGTGGGCATCAGGCGATCGAAAACGGCGTCGCAGCGTTAACTCGCGTGCCGGGACGCTTCGAACGTGTCGACTGCGGCCAGCCCTTTTCCGTGGTTGTGGATTACGCCCATACTGACGACGCGCTGCGCAACCTGACTTCGCTGGCTCGAGAATTTGTGTCCCACGCCGGGCGCTCATGCCGCGTGATCACGGTTTTTGGCTGTGGCGGCGATCGGGATCGCGCCAAGCGTCCGCTCATGGGAGAAGCGGCGGGACGAGGCAGCGACTTTGTCGTTCTCACCTCCGATAACCCGCGAAGCGAGGACCCGCGCGCCATTATCAACGATGCCCTTGTGGGTTTGCAGCGTAGCGGAACTAAGTACAGCATTGAGCCCGAGCGCAAGGCCGCGATTCGACTGGCCGTCCGCGAAGCAGCGGCGGGGGATATCGTGCTCATTGCCGGCAAAGGCCACGAAAAAGTCCAGGTCAGCCGCCAGGGGTCGATCCCGTTCGATGATGTAGAAGTCGCACGCGAGGTTCTGCGCGCAGCAGGCTACGAATGCACCGCCTTTGCGGTGGGGAAGTCGACGTGAAACTTTCTCTGACGAAAGTCGCCGAGTTTGCCGGCGGCACCGGCGACTACGATTCCCAAGCCGTGGCCCAGGGATACTCCATCGACTCGCGGACAATTCGTTCGGGCGAGCTTTTCTTCGCGGTCAAGGGCGAACGGCTGGACGGGCACGACTTTGTCGAGCAGGCGCTTAGGCACGATGCGGTCGCGGCGGTGGTGCGCCGAGATCAGCTTGCGCGCTACCCTGCCGGGACCCGCCTTTTGGCAGTAGAGGATCCGTTAGTTGCCTTGCAGAAGCTAGCGACTTCGGTTCGCCGGTTGTGGGGCAAGCCGCTCATCGGCGTGACCGGGTCGGCAGGTAAGACGACCACGAAGGAAGCCATCGCGCACATTCTCTCTACTGGCTACCGCGTGTTGAAGTCCGAAGGCAACTTCAACAACCACTTTGGCCTGCCGCTTATGCTCCTGAAGCTTGAGCCGGAGCACGACATGGCGGTCATCGAGATGGGGATGTCGCACCTGGGCGAAATTAAGGCGCTGGCCAAGATCGCTCAGCCCGATACCGGAGTGGTGACCTGCGTGGCGCCGGTGCACATTGAGTTCTTCGATTCGCTGGCCAGCATTGCTCGCGCTAAGTACGAGCTCATCGAGTCGCTTCCTTCCGGAGGAACCGCCGTGCTCAACGCGGACGATGAGTACGTCTCGCAGTTCGGGCGCGACTTCCGAGGTAGGGTTGTGACCTTTGGACTCCAGCCCACAGCCGACGTACGGGCCGAGAGAATTGACCCGCAAGGCGCTCGGGGCTCGAAGTTCCTGGTCGCGGTTGGCAGTTGCCGCGAGCCAGCCTTTTTGCCGCTTGTAGGCAAGCACAACATCTATAACGCTCTCGCGGCGGTTGCCGTTGCTCTACAACATGGGTTCTCGCCTTCTGAAGCCGTGGCCGCCCTGGCATCTGTGGCGGCTTCCGATAAACGGGGACAGGTTATCCAGGTGGGCGACACTACGGTCATCAACGATTGTTACAATTCCAATCCAAAAGCCCTCGATGCGATGGTTGATGCGCTCGCCACCATGCCTGCGAGTCGGCGGATCGTGGTCGCCGGCGAGATGCTGGAACTCGGATTAGCCGGAGACGAGTTGCATCGGCGCTGCGGGCAACACATGGCCGAGCGCGGCATTGATATTGTGGTGGGAGTTCGTGGTAAGGCGCAGTGCCTGGTCGAAGCAGCACGCAAACCTGGGACGCGGGCGGAGTTTGTCAGCACGCCCGAAGAGGCTGGCGAATGGCTGGCCCGGGAGACCCGCAAGGGTGACGTAGTGCTGCTGAAGGCTTCGCGTGGTGTGAAGCTGGAGAGCGCGCTGGAAGCATGGAAAGCATACGGGGCTGCGGCAGCTCCGAAAGTTTAGGATTCGGAACCGGAGGCGGATTGCTCTATTGGCTCTTGTATCTGAAGCTATTCCGTTATTTCCCGCCGTTCCGCATTTTCCGTTATCTCACCTTTCGCACCGCATTCGCCAGTTTGACCGCGCTATTTACCGGACTCATCATCGGCCCTCTCGTCATTGACCGGCTGCGCGAATTCCAGATTGGCCAGTACATCCGAGAGGAAGGGCCAAAAGCCCATCAGAAGAAAGCCGGAACGCCCACGATGGGAGGCTTGCTGATTGCCATTGCTATCGTTGTGCCTACGTTGTTATGGGCAGACCTCGGCAATCGTTTTGTCTGGATCGCGGTGCTTTCTACGTGCGCTTTTGCGGCCATTGGATTTGCCGATGATTACCTGAAGACGGTTCACCGCCGCAACCTGGGGCTTACGGGAAGGAGCAAGCTGACCCTGCAGATCCTGGCCAGCATCCTGGTCGCCATACTCCTGATTGCGATGCAGGCCAGGGGACTGTATTCCACCAAGCTGATCGTGCCCTTCTTCAAGCAGTTCCGTCCTGACCTGGTGGTCGCATCCTGGCTCGGCTCGCCGCACGTGTGGCCGCTGGCTTTTGTGCCTTTCATCGTGTTTGTCGTGCTGGTCATTGTGGGTTCAAGCAACGCGGTCAATCTCACCGACGGGCTGGACGGGTTAGCGATTGGCTGCACCGTGATTGCCGCGGGCGCGCTGTCGGTGCTGACTTACGTCAGCGGACACGCGGTATTCGCCGGATATCTCGAGCTGCAGCGCATGCCGCAGGTTGGCGAGCTGACTATTTTCTGTGGAGCGATGGTCGGATCGGCCATCGGGTTTCTCTGGTACAACGCACACCCGGCGGAAGTGTTCATGGGCGACGTGGGCTCACTCGCCTTGGGAGGCGCGATTGGCACGGTGGCCGTGATGATCAAGCAGGAGTTGCTTCTGCCTTTCATTGGCGGGATCTTTGTGATGGAGGCGCTGTCGGTTATTCTGCAGGTGGGGTCGTACAAGCTGCGCAAAAAGCGCATCTTCAAGATGGCGCCGCTACATCATCATTTCGAGCTGTTAGGCTGGTCGGAATCAAAGATCATCGTGCGGTTCTGGATTGCGTCGCTGGTATTTGCATTGTTCGCGCTGACGACGTTGAAGCTGAGATAGAAAATCCACCACGGAGGGGCAGAGGCACGGAGCCAATAAGTTGTTGATTTCTGATAGCTGATTTCTGATGGTTTGAGCGCGCTGTTACGCATATATGGACGTAAACGGCAAACGCGTGCTGGTGGTCGGCCTCGGCAAGTCAGGCGTGGCCTCGGCTCTGTTCCTCAAAGAACGGGGCGCGCGGGTCAGTGTCTCGGATGCCAAGACTGAAGACGAGCTTCGCGACGAAATCCCCGTCCTGCTTGACCACGGCATTTCGGTCGAAACCGGAGGACATGGCGAGCGTACTTTCCGAGGGCAGGACCTGATCGTGGTCAGTCCGGGGGTGCCGGTCGATGCGGCTCCCCTGTTGCAGGCGCGCACTCTGGGGGAAGCGGTCATCGGCGAAATTGAGCTCGCCGCACAGTACCTGCTCGGACCCATCGTTGCCATCACCGGATCCAACGGCAAAACGACTACGACGACTCTTGCCGGCGAGATCATTGCTGCCGGCGGCAATCCCGCAGTGGTGGGCGGAAATATCGGAACTCCGGCCATATCTCTGGTGCCCAGGGCCAAGCCTGAGACGGTCGTAGTTCTTGAAGTCTCCAGCTTTCAGCTTGAAACCATTCACACCTTTCACGCCAAGGTGGCGGTCGTGCTCAACGTCACGCCCGATCACCTCGACCGGCACCGCACTTTCGAAGTCTACGTGGCGGCCAAGGCGCGTATCTTCGAGAACCAGACGGGGGATGATTTCGCGGTGCTCAACGCCGACGATCCTACTTGCGTGGCGATGGCGAAGCGGACCCAGGCGCAGGTTTTCTGGTTCAGCCGCAAGAGAGAGGTAGAGCAGGGCGCATTCACGCGTGATGTCCGCATTTTCTTCCGCAACCGCTATGGCGAACGGGAAATCATGCCGGTCTCCGAGATCCCACTCAAGGGTTCTCATAACGTGGAGAACGTGCTTGCCGGAATCTCGATCGGCATGCTCATGGGCTCGAAGCCGGAGCAAACCCGTAAGGCGATACGCGAATTCAAGGCCGTGGAGCACCGGCTGGAGTATGTCGCCAGCATTCGCGGCGTCGACTACTACAACGACTCGAAGGCTACCAATGTGGATGCAACCATCAAGGCTCTGGAATCTTTTCCCGCCAACATCCATATCATTCTCGGCGGCAAGGATAAGGGCAGCGACTACACCGTCCTCAACCACCTTCTCCGGACTCGCGTCAAACGGGTGTACACAATCGGTGCTGCGGCGGCCAAGATCGAATCCGAGATCCAGGGCGCGGCTGAAATCGTTCATGCCGAAACCCTCGATGCCGCGGTGAAGCGCGCTTCGGCCTTGGCTTCGCCCGGCGAGGTGGTGCTTTTGGCTCCCGCTTGCGCCAGCTTTGACCAGTTCCAGAACTATGAGCATCGCGGGCGGGTGTTCAAGGAAGTGGTGCACGCGCTGGCAGAGCAGGCTAAGGAACAAGAAACGGTAAAAGGCGACGTGTAGCAATTGCCAATTGGCAATTGGAAAAACGCACCAGGAACCAAAGCTGCAAATTGGCAAGTGGCGCTGGACCATTGAAAATCTCTTCTGGCTCGGTTTCCCCCCGACTATCCCTGCATGCATGGCTAAGCGCGTCAGTGTCGATCGCTGGCTGTTTGTGGTCACGCTCCTCCTGGTATTCGGCGGACTGGTCATGGTTTTCAGCGCCTCGGCGGTCATGGCCAAGGAGCGCTACGGATCGCCGTACACGTTCTTGATCAAGCAGGCGGCTTGGGCTGCGGCGGGAATCTTATGCATGCTGTTGGGCATGCGGATCGATTACCGGCGCCTGAAACATCCCGCGATTGTGTTCTCCCTGCTCGGGGGGACGATGTTGATGCTGATCTCGGTCTTCTTTCTGGACCGTGCGCACGGCACCCATCGCTGGATCCACTTTGGATCGTTCTCGTTCCAGCCGTCCGAAGTGGCCAAGCCCGCGCTCATCCTTTTCCTTGCTTATTTCTTAGAGAGCCGAACTAAAACTATGGATGACTGGCGCAACACGCTGTTGCCGGCAGTTGCGCCCACGCTGCTGTTCCTCGGCCTGATCGTCTTTCAGCCCGATCTCGGGACAGCCATTGCCTGCGCTGCTATTACAGTATCGATACTCTTTATTGCGGGGATGCGCATGCGTTACTTCGGATACGCGTTCCTCGCAGCTATTCCGGCTTTGTACATCCTCATTTTTCACGTGAGCTACCGGCGAGATCGCATTCTCGCTTTTCTCAATCCGTATGCTGACCCGCAAGGACGCGGGTTCCACATTATTCAGTCGCTGATCGCGGTGAGCACGGGCGGCGTTACCGGACTGGGGCTGATGGAAGGAAAGCAGAAATTGTTCTACCTTCCGGAGCCCCATACCGACTTCATCTACGCAGTGACCGCCGAGGAATTCGGGCTGGTGGGGGCGATCTTCATGGCTGCGCTATTTGCCGTGTTCCTGTGGCGCGGGCTGCGAACTGCGGCCAGGACCGACGACGTCTTCGGACGTTACCTGGCGGTGGGAATAAGCAGCATGATTGTCTTGCAGGCGTTCATCAACATCAGCGTCGTGCTTGGACTGATGCCAACCAAGGGCATCCCTCTGCCCTTTGTCTCCTATGGTGGGTCTTCGATATTTGTGACGTTGGCGTGCGTCGGGGTTTTGTTGAACATCACCCGGCAGACGGAATAAAGAGAAGAGGTACCGTCCTTACGGGATTCGAGCGGAATTTTCTGAGTCTTGCCGAACCCTCCGAACTTAACTTAACTTACAACCTTCAGTGGACTTCGACGACGCGAGCCAGCGCCGTTTTTAGCTCCTGCGCCTGGAAACCGAACGGGCCGGGCTTACTCTTGTAGGCGACTCGGCCGGTGGCGTCGATCAGGTAAAGGCGGTCGGGCCAGGCGGTGTACTGACGCTCGGTTGAGTTGCCGAACTCATCCAGCACGGCAGGAAATTGTATTCCCAGCTTCCGCACGCAGGCGCCAGCAACCAAGGCGCGTTCTTCCTCGCTCTTCGGACTGGCGAACACTACCTTATCTTTTATGTTGCTCTGCATCTGCCAGACGTCACTGGGATGTGCTTCCGTGATGTAAACAACCAGGAAGGCGACTTGCTTGCCGTACTGTTCGTAAAGCCTGTTGAGGGCGGGAACCTCCCGTCGGAACGGCGGTCAGGTATAGCTTCCAAAGACCAGCACGACCGGCTTTCGTTGGCGGGAAAACTCGGACAACTGTACCTGCGCGCTCTTGTCCAGCTGTACTAAAGAAAAATCAGGGGCCATGTCGCCAACCTGCAGCCTTCCGGCGCGAGCGCGTGTCCACAAGCTTTCAAATGGGAGCACGAGAAACGCCACCGGACCAGGCAGGCGGGCCATGACTCGGGCAAAAGTTTCGGAACCTTGACGCATGACTCCGAACAGGGCGCCGCAGGCCAGTACCCATGCGATGAGGAGTGCGACGAATACTTTGATCAGCACTCGCGCCGCAGGCTTCAGCCTGAAAGTGTGGTTCGTCACAAGGTCTTTTCCAAATATCGACAACAGATAATATGCGCCCCCACAGCAAGGTGACGCGATTATAGGTGGCCGGAAAGGAGGATCAATAATGCGAAAGTATTAGGCGTAATTTCCCGGATGATTTCGCCGGTAAAATGGCCGATCGAGTCGTTCTAGTCATTTTCGGTCGTTTCCTTTTATAGTCACTGCATGCGAGCCATTCTGGCGGGGGGTGGGACGGGCGGGCACGTCATTCCGGCGCTGGCAATCGGGCACTGCCTCAAACAGCTGTACGGAACCCAGGTGTTGTTCGTCGGCACGGCGCGGGGTATCGAAACCCGTCTGGTGCCGAATGCCGGGTTCGCTCTGCGACTGGTGCAGGTTGGAGCTTTGAAGAACGTGAGTCTGGCCATCCGTTTGAAAACCGCTCTCGACCTTCCGCGAGCAATTTTTGAATCCTCACGCATCATTTCCGAATTCCGGCCGGATGTCATGATCGGGGTGGGTGGTTACGCCTCGGGACCGGCGATGCTGGCGGCCGCGTTACATAGCGTGCCGACGGTGGCTTTTGAGCCGAACGTGGTGCCGGGATTCGCCAACCGGCTGGTGGCCCCCATGGTGGCGGCAGCGGCGGTCCACTTTGAAGAGACCGGTCGATACTTCCGACGATTCCAGGTAACCGGAGTTCCGGTGCGGCGCGCATTTTTTGGTATTGCCGGGAAGAGGACGGGTGCGCCGCGTCCCACTCTGCTGGTTTTTGGCGGAAGCCAGGGGGCACACGCGATCAATCAGGTCGCGATCGAGTCTCTGGCGGCGCTGCGGGCGCGAGTCCCGGAACTCTATATCATCCATCAGACCGGCGAGCGCGACTATAATGACGTTCAAGCGGCTTATCTGGCGGCGGGCGGGTGTGCGGAAATCTATCCCTTCATCGACGACATGCCGGGGATGTTTGCGCGCAGTGACCTGCTGCTGTGCCGGTCCGGAGCGAGCACCGTGGCGGAAGTGATGGCGGCGGGTAAGCCAGCCCTTTTCGTCCCCTTTCCGCGAGCCGCCGACGATCACCAGAAACGCAACGCGGAATTGCTGGAGCGCGCGGGAGCAGCCGTGATGTTGGAAGAGGCAAGTATGAACCGCGAGCGGCTGGTCGAAAGCGTGGGGGCGCTGCTGGGAGATCGGGTACGCTTGGAGAAGATGTCAGTGGCGGCACGGTCGCTAGCCCATCCCGATGCGGCCAGGGAGATCGCGGAGATGACGGCGAGATTGGCGGGGGTAGCGCGGAGTTCGTAGTCAGGAGTCAGTCATCCGAAAGCCGCTGCTGACTCCTGACTCCTGGATTTCAATGTTTGCAAAGATTCAACGCGTCCACTTTGTGGGCATCGGCGGCATCGGCATGAGTGGCATCGCCGAGGTGCTGCTCAACCTGGGCTACCAAGTATCGGGTTCTGAGTTGAAAACTTCGCCGGTAACGCAACGGCTGGTCAGCCTCGGGGCGGTTGTCGTTGAGGGGCATAAAGCCGAGAACGTCACAGGTTCTGAAGTAGTGGTAACCAGTTCGGCCATTGCTCCGGACAATCCTGAAGTTCTGGAGGCCCGCCGTCTGCATATTCCTGTAATCCCGCGGGCCGAGATGCTGAGCGAGTTGATGCGCTTGAAGTACGGCGTCGCTATTGCCGGCATGCATGGTAAGACGACGACCACCTCCATGGTGGCTGCGGTTTTGGCTGCGGGCGGATTGGATCCCACGGTGGTGGTCGGCGGACGCGTAGATGCCATGGGTTCCAACGCACGGCTGGGCAAGTCCCAGTACCTGGTGGCAGAAGCCGATGAGAGTGACCGGTCATTCCTGAAGCTCTCGCCCATCTTGGCGGTTGTAACCAACATCGACCGCGAACACATGGACTGCTATCGCAACATGCGCGACGTCAAGCGCACCTTTCTCGATTTCATGGACCGTGTGCCGTTTTACGGAATGGTGGTGGCCTGCAATGACGACCCGATTCTGCGGCGCGTGCTACTCCAGTTGCAGCGGCGAACCACTACCTATGGCACTCGCCGAGGGTCCGATTTCCGGGTCGCCTTGGGAAAAATTGAGGGGCCCGCGATTGATCACCGCCCGGTAAGCCGGTTCCACGTTCACTTTCATGAAAAGGACTTGGGCGAATTCAATCTGCACGTACCGGGAGCGCACAATGTTTTGAACGCAACGGCGGCAATCGCGGTCGGGATTGGTTTAGATATTTCGGTTGAGCACATTCGTGGCGCGCTGGACAGCTTCCGCGGCGTGGACCGGCGATTCCAATTGCGCGGACAGGCAGCCGGGATAACGGTCATCGACGATTACGGACATCATCCCACCGAGATCAAGGCGACTCTCGCCGCTGCACGACAGTGTGAGTATCGGAAGATCCATGTCATCTTTCAGCCGCACCGCTACACCCGCACGCGATGGTTGATGGAGGAGTTCGCCAGCGCCTTCGCGGACGCCGATTCTGTGGTTGTGCTCGACATCTACGCGGCCAGCGAACAGCCGATTGCCGGCATTACTGGAGAAGTATTGGCCGGGCGGATTCCGAGGGCAAGGTATGTGCCTTCCTTCGCGGATGCGGCCGACACGCTGGCTGCTCTGGCGCAAAGTGGAGACATGGTCCTGACGTTGGGGGCCGGCAGCGTGTTTCAGCTGGGACCGATGATCCTGGAAAAGCTCAAGGCCAGACAGACCGCTGCGGCGCCGTCCTGACGGCCTAGCCGGGCTGCGCTCGGCCGCGCAGCCGAGGCGGCTGCGCCTAGGTAAATTCTCGAAACCAACCGCTTCTTCCTTCCGTATTAAACCCATGGTTGACCAAAGGCGACCCTGGGCGTCTAAGAGGGCAGAGGGCGAGCAAAAGGCTATGGCATCCACTAAGACTCTATATTGGATAGCGTTAGGCGTTCTAGCTGTTTCATTGGGGTCATCGAATATGGGCCGGAACCTGGCCTGCAAGGCTTCGGCGGTCGTAGATCATCTGACGGCTCGGGCCGTGCCCTATGTTGCTGCGGTCGAGATGGCGCTGGGGCGGACCCAGGCGGGGTATGCACATTTGCAGGCGCATGCGGCGCGTGTCCAGGCTGAGCAGGCGCGGATAGAGGCTGCTCAGGCTCGGCTGCAAGCCGAAATGGCTGGCGAGCAGTTCCAGGACGTTTGGATGTCGAATCGCGAACGGTTCGAGGTTTTGGACCGCAAGGTAATAGTGCCGAACGTGGTGGTTGACGGGCCGGATGTCAGGGTTACTGGTCCTGAGCACCTGATTGTTTGTCCCCGCACCAAGGTGCGACTCGCGATGCCAGCCGCCCCCCAAGTGAACATCATGCAGGACCCGATTTAAACCGGCTTTGATTGTACCTCCCGACGGCTGCGTCAGCGTGCAGCCGTTATCTTGTTTCATCTTGTTTCCGGATGTCATTTGCGCGGGCGAAGACCGTGCCTCCCTCATTCTTGTCGGCACTAAAGCGGTGCAAAAGAACCAAATTTTCTCTATTCTCCACAAGGCAAAAGCAGTTATAGTGTCTAGCACTGGCGATTCACTGGCGACAATTGTCCTGAGTTGATGGCGCGGAAAGGAAGTCCGACCATCTCGCGGGAAGACCTTTACCCATCCGCAGACGGGCGGGGATGTTCCGATCGGGATGACGCACGCCTGCTCGACTTGGATGCGGATGAGGAGTCGCCTTTTCTGCGCGGGCAAAAACGCGTCTCGGTTCGGCGCGGTCCCCTCCCCAAAAAAGCGGTCAATGGGCTGAAGTGGGCTGTCCTGGCGCTTGTCTTTTTGGGCTCGGCTGGGATGGCCGCTGCGGCGCTCTACCGCTACGGCGAGCGTTCCTGGCGCTTTCGCATTCAGTCCAGCGACGACATCGAGATTACCGGCACGAACAACGTCACTCGTGCGCAGGTGATGGAAGTTCTGGGCGGCGACATCGGCCGCAACATCTTTTTCATCCCTCTGGGCGAGCGCAAGGCGCAACTCGAGCAGATTGCCTGGGTGGAGTCGGCCAGCGTCATGCGATTCATTCCCCACCGCCTCAAAGTTGAAATCCACGAGCGCACACCGATGGCATTCGCGCGCGTTGGCTCCCACATTGCCCTGGTCGATGCCGGGGGGACTTTGATGGAACTGCCGGCCGGCACAAAGACGAAATATTCATTTCCCGTACTCATTGGAACCAACAGCGGGGAGCCTCGTTCCACACGCGCTGCGCGTATGAGAATTTACAACGAACTGGTGCGCCAACTGGACGCCGGCGGCGGACACTACGCACAGGACTTGAGCGAAGTCGATCTGTCCGATCCCGACGACGTCAAGATTGTGGCCAACGATCCGCAGGGCGCGGTGCTGGTACACCTGGGGTTCTCGAATTTTCTCGAGCGCTACAAGGTTTATGTCAGCCATGTGCGGGAATGGCGGCAGCAGTTCGAGAAGCTAGATTCGGTGGACCTGCGCTACGACCGGCAGATCATCGTCAATCCTGATCTGCGAAGCGCGTCCAGGCAAGCGCCGCTCTCGACGGCCGCGGTGCGAATAGCGGCATCGGCAGGAGTACAACCGGCCGCGCTAACTGCCCACGAGACGGCGCCGCTCAAGGCAAAGACGGCTCCGCCTCCGAAACCGCTGGTGAAGCCCGCCGTGAAGAAAAGAGCGATCAGAGCGCACCGATCGCGTCATGCCAGCAGGAGGGCGCCGGTCAGGAATGCGGCGGAGACGGTAGTGCTCTCGCCGAAGGTCAAGACGGGGGCGTCGCAGCCTGCAGCACAAACGCCGACGAGCACACTGAACTCAACTCTGGACGGCACAAAAGCAAAGAAACCGAGCCCGGCAATCCCTAAGGAGCAGGAAGACCAATAAGCATGGCGAATCCGTACGAGCATGTGTTGACGGCGGTTGATGTGGGCAGCGCCAAAACGGCGGCGCTGGTAGTGGAGGTGACCGATGGCGGCTTGCGCTATCGCGGGCATGGGGTCGCCGAATCACGAGGCTCCCGCAAAGGAGTTATCGTCGAGTTGGATAAAGCGGTGGCTGCGATTCAGCAGGCTGTCGAACAAGCCGAGGATGTCGCTGGAACGCCAGTCGAGCACGCGACGGTTGGCATCGCGGGTGGCCATGTGCGCGGACTCAACAGCCAGGGTGGCATCAGTTTCGGACGAGGAGCGCGGGAGATTACGCGAGACGAAATTCGCCAGGCCGTGGATAAGGCGCGGGCAGTCCCTCTTCCGGCTGACCGCGAGATCCTGCACCTTCTGCCGCAGGAGTTCATTCTGGACGATCAAAGCGGCATCCGAGATCCGCTCGGGATGATGGGGACGCGGCTGGAAGTGCGCGTGCACATTGTGACGGCCGCTTCCAGCGCCACGCAGAATGTGGTGACTGCGGTGAACCGTGCGGGAGTGCACGTCGACGACACAGTGTTCGAGCCGCTCGCCTGTGCGGATTCGGTGCTGCGGTCGGATGAGCGCGAACTCGGGGTCTGCCTCGCGGAAATCGGGGCTGGCTCAACGGATGTGGTTGTTTTTCAGGACGGAGCGGTGGCGCATACCGCTGTCATTCCGGTGGGAGGCGATCATTTCACCAGCGATCTTTCGGTTGGCTTGTGTACGCCCGTCGCGGAGGCAGAAAAGATCAAACGCGTGTACGGCAACACGGTGGTGACGCTCATTCCCGAGAACAATGAAGTGGAAGTGCCTTCGGTGGGGGATCGGCCATCGCGAATGATACGGCAGCGCATGGTGGGAGAAATTCTCGAGCCGCGGGCGCGGGAGTTGTTCGAGCTGATGCGCGACAACCTGCGCCATGCTGGCATGCTCGACGTCTGCGTCGGTGGCGTCGTGCTGAGCGGTGGCGCTTCGCGCCTGGCCGGCATTCTCGATGTCGCTGAATCCCTGTTGCGGCATCCGGTGCGGCTGGCGTGGCCTTTGCCCATCCCCAAGATGCCGGCGGTCCTGGCCGAGCCGGAATATGCGACTGTGCTGGGAATGGCTTTCTACGCTCATCGGGCGCGCATCGCGCGCGGAATACAGGACGAACGGTGGAGTGCGCGGTTGAAGTCGATGTTTGCGCTGAAAGGGGCGTAGAGCCAGTATCAGGTTTCGCGTCTCGAGTGGGTGGGGGAGGCTGAGGAACGGGAGACAAGATCCAGATTCCTCGCTTCGCTCGGAATGACAAGAGTAAGGGTGATAGAGCAGGGCAGGGAACTAAATTCAGTGAATGGCGGTGGACATGAACAAGGATAAGGAGAGCGGCATTCGCATCAGCTTTAACGACGAGGCCCGCAATGATGCCAAGATCAAGGTTATCGGCGTGGGTGGAGGCGGTGGCAACGCGGTGAACCGCATGATTGATGCCGGCATGAAAGACATCGAATTTGTGGTCGCCAATACCGACTTGCAGGCGCTCCGGATGTCGCGGGCTCCGCAGAAGATCCAGTTGGGCACCAAACTCACCAGCGGCCTGGGTGCGGGCGCCAATCCCGAAGTCGGCCGCAAGGCCGCGCTCGAGGATTCCGAGAAGATCATTGAAGCTTTGGAAGGCGCCGACATGGTGTTCGTTACGGCCGGACTCGGCGGCGGAACGGGCACGGGCGCGGCTCCCATTATTGCCTCACTGGCCAGCGAGATGGGTACGCTCACGGTCGCAGTCGTAACCAAGCCATTCAACTTCGAAGGCAAGCGGCGCATGCAACAGGCGGAACGCGGGTTGTCCGATCTCATTGACTCGGTGGATACGACCATCGTGATTCCCAACGAGAAATTACTCGCAGTAGCTCAAGATGCCGGGTTCTTCGAATCGTTCCGCGTGGCCGATGACATCCTGCGGCAGGGGGTGCAGGGGATTTCCGACATCATCACCATCCCCGGCATCATCAATCGCGACTTCGCCGATGTGAAGGCGATTATGCAAGGGATGGGCTACGCCGTCATGGGCACGGCCACGGCCAGCGGATCACGACGGGCGATCGAGGCCGCGCAGCGGGCGATTGCTTCTCCATTGCTCGAAGCCGGGGCGATTGACGGCGCGCGCGGCATTCTCATCAATATCACGGGTTCGGCTTCGCTCAAGCTGACCGAGGTAAATGAGGCGTCCACCATCATTCAGAGTGCCGCCCACGAGGATGCCAACATCATCTTCGGCGCGGTGCTGGACGAGAAGATGAAGGACTCGGTAAAGATCACCGTGATCGCCACCGGGTTCAAGGATGCCGACATTATGCGGCGGCGGCAGGAGCATGGAAGGTCTTCCTCGTTCCTCCCGCGCGACCGGATGGAATTTGATGAGCCGGAGACGCAGGCTACGCCGGAACCGCCAATGGTCATGGAGCCTGCGGCGCCGGCTGCCCAGGTCTCGACGGTGGAACCGGCGACGGCCATGGTGCCTCCGGCGTTCCCGCAGGAGGACCTGGATGTCCCGGCGTTCCTGCGCAAGCGAAATGACGTGATGTAAGGAAAAAGTTCACCGCCGAGAGCGCCGAGAAGACGTGTAAGTTCTCGGGGTCTCGGCGGTAGATATTCTACTTGGGTTTGTTTCCCCCCCTGGTCCGTGCCATCTCTTGTACATGCCTTTCCATTTGAGCGATCAAGACGCGCCACATTTCGATCGCCAATTCGAATTCATGATTAAGGGGAGTCGTCGTGCTCCCCACAAATGCCAAGTTGGTTTGCATTTGGGTGAGGAGCGAACGCATTCTTTCGAGATCCGCCTTCATCGCTTCGAGTTCCTGTTGATTTGCAGCCGGCTCTGAAGCTTCTGTGGCAGCCTTGAACGACGCATGTCCTGGCGAAGTTTTTTGCGCGTGAACCTTAGGCGTGAGGCTGAAAGTCGCGAACAGAAAAAGCGCGAGAAGCCATTGCAAACTGGCTGGCATAAGACCCTCCGGACCGAATTCTAGGCCTAGGCCTAAGTCAACCACATAATCCAAGTGCAAAGACAGAATCCCCCTGTCTTGTTGTTCATCGTTTGTAGCCTCATACTCTGATTGAACATTTTCGCGGTCTCACACGTCTATCTTTCGGTTCCCAGATTGCGCACCGTCGAGGTGCAGCTTGATTTAAGGCAGCTACTTTTCGGGAGGGCTAGTCATGAGGAGGATTCTGGCAGTGGTGGTCCTGATTTCGATTTGCGGGGTGGCGGCGGCGCCCGACTCACTTTCGGACATGCCCCGGTACGCCAGCGATAACTCTCTACTGAGACCTGACGGATATCGCGAGTGGATCTATCTTTCTTCTGGATTGGGCATGAACTACAGTGCGAACCCCGGCGACCATGAAATGTTCACCAATGTCTTCGTGCCCCGCTGGGCTTATAAAGAATTCCTCGAATCCGGCAAGTGGCCGGACAAAACCATGTTTGTCGTGGAAGAGCGCGGTTCGGAAAGCCGGGGCTCGATCAACAAACGCGGCAAGTATCAAACCGACTCGATGGGAATCGGAGTTGAAGTGAAGGACGAAAAACGATTTCCAGAGAGGTGGGCCTATTTCGGTTTTAGCGAGGAGAGGAAATCTGCCCAAGCACATCCCAAGGAAGGATGTTGGGAGTGCCATGAGAACCACGCGGCCGTGGAGCACACATTTGTTCAATTCTATCCTACGCTAAAGCCGGTAGCGCAGAAATTCGGAACCTACCGGCAGGAGAGAGCGAAAGTGCAGTAGAACGGGCCGGGTCGAGGCGGCTTGGTGACCCTCCCCCGCCGGTCAAACCCCTGGACAACCGGCTTCAACGACGGATGAGATAACTCAGCTTCACGAAGAACTGCCGCCCATCACCTCTACGGACCGGAATTCCAGGTTCGCAATCGCTGGGACCACAATAGTGTCCCCGTTCAGCAGGTCTACAACTTCGATTGGGCTTGGGATTTTCGGCCGAACGTCGTCATTGCTGTCATCGTCGGATCAGGTGCTTGCCTTTCGGGCGCCAATAGAAATGATAGTACTGGCTCACACTGCGGATGTCGGTCCGCGGGACAAAGCCGGCTTCAGTGCGGAAGTTCGGCGTGATGTCCTGTAACACCATTTCGTAGTAGAAGCGACGCCCTTTGCCATCGAGGGCGGCTTCGTGGTTCTGACCGAATAGATAACCGAGACTCGGGTCAGAAGTAGAACTCACCACCCCTCTGTACCAGGAAGTCCAATTCTTGCTCAACCGGAAGCTGGCATCGAAGCCGCCGACCCGATTTAAGGAGCCATCGAATTCCCGGTCGGTATAAATCGTCCCAATACTGTTCTGCTGGCCAAAATCGTGGCTGAGGCGGCCGACGGCGAAATAAGCTCGCTTGCCGCCGAGCGGACTGAAATCGGGGACGGTCAGGCCGGGAGACAGAATCCGAGGTTCCAGGGGCCTTGCTTTCCGGTGAGGCGGCTTCCAAAGGTGGGCGCTGCAATACGGCGCGTGAACAGCAGCCGCGAGCGGTCGAAAACTCCGCTATTGGTGTCGCCGAAAAAATTGGAATTTTCCAGGAAGAACGGACGCTTCTCAGGGAAAAAGACCTCGAAGCGCTGGTTAACCGTGTTCTGCGGCTCATCGGACTCTACTTGCGCGAAATCGGGATTGATGGTGGTGTCGAGCACCAGGCTGTCGTGGAAAACAATCTTGGCATCCAGGCCGGCCTTGCCCTGGGCGTTGATCCGGTTAAAGCGCGGCTGACGAGGATCGCGATCATCCACCGCACGGAAGTTGCGGAACGAGGCATAGGGAATGAATTGCAGGTTGCGGCCCGGTGAGACATTCTCAAACCCGCTGACAGTTCCTTCCTGATTGAGGCGGCCGGAAATACGACTGGAGACGTGCGGCCAGTAATCGCCCTCATCGTTGCCTGCGATGTAGCGCATGAGGGTTACGCCCCAGACTGGATCGGGTGTTGGGTGAAATCGAAGGCTGCGGAAGGCAATAGACATCCAGATCAGAAAACCTTGCTCTTTCACCTCGGAGCGAGAGTCCAACACCGTATCGAAGGAGTAGTCGGCGCCGCCGTCTTCTGTCCAGAGGGCATCCGCCTGCATGCCGCGTGGATTCACGTCGAAGAGAAAGCCGTGGCGCTGGTCATGAAAGGTGTCAAGGGTGAGCTCGACCTAGTCGTCGTCGGGCGGTGTAACGGCTTTGCGCCGGGTCATGTGTCCACGGACCGCGTGCGGATTCGAATCCCAGCAGACCCAGACCAAGTAGAGGCTTGCCGAATCGTAGCCCAGATAGACGTCGGTTCGCTCGGTGCCGGGCTGGCGGTCGGAAGGATACTCCTGGATGAAGCCGCTGACCCTGGCCATTTCCTTTGCGCTGCCTTGCGCCAACATGCTCTCGAAATCGGCGAGCCGGGGGGAGTCGAGATTCGGGGAATCCGGATACGGCCAGCGGCATGAGCGACGACGGTACTCAGCAAAATGAGGGCGACAAGGGGACCGGTCTTCCGAGGGACTGGCATGGGGATCTTACGGATAGATTTACGCACGCCGCCTTCATCAGGTTCACCACGACAGGCCAGTTGCACAAGCAGTTGGACCCGTGGCGAGGCAATAGGTGAGTTAGACATCCCAAGTTGAGTCAACATTTCCAAAAAGCGGCAGGGTGGCGGCGGGCGGAAAAGATTTGCACAGCAGAGGTGTCTTTGGAGTAACCCCTAGAACAATTACGAAAGGGCCATCCCCTCCGGTAATGCAGGCGTAAGTGCCTGCATCCAATGGGGCTTAGGTGCATAGCGGCTTATTCCCCCCAGAGCTTAAAGAGCCTTGCGAAAAAAACAGGAACTCTCTTATTATCGTGGAGTTGCCAGTACTCTGGTTGTGGCGACTTCCAGAGTGGAAGCTGGCTTGCAGCATTTTATCAAGTGAACTCCGGGGATGGGTACAAGGGAGTAATGAAAAAGTTCTGGTTGGTCTATTTGGCAGCCGTTCTGGGTGCGATCTGGTTGCTGACGGCTAGTGGTCGGGCGGCGACGGTAAACACTCGGACGCTGACCAGCAAGTCGAAGGAAAAGTCCCTCAACGAAAATCAGCGCGCAAGAAAAAGGATGAAGCGGCTGGCCCGGAGCCGCGCCCCCGGCACTCGCTACGCCAGCCGGAGGCATCGTCGTCGCTACTACGAGCGCTTCAATACCAGCTCCTTCGCCGAGGAGATTACTGACGGCGACGAGACCGCTGGCGAAGATTCCATGGTGCGAGCGGCCGCCGCCGATGCCCTGGGAAACATGAACGGCACCGTGGTCGCGATTGAGCCAACCAGCGGACGCATCCTGGCCATGGTCAATCAAAAGCTGGCGCTTGCCAGTGGCGCGCAGCCGTGCTCAACCATCAAGCTGTCGGTAGCGCTGGCGGGGCTCAGCGAAAACCTGATCACCAAAGATACGGAAATGCGACTAGGACGCCACAGCCGGATCAATCTGACCGGTGCGTTGGCGCATTCCAACAATGCTTATTTCGAGGCGTTGGGACGCAAGCTGGGATTTGAGAAGGTCAGTTACTACGCGCACCAATATGGTCTGGGCGAGTTGGCAGGTTACAACATTCCCGGCGAACACCTGGGCATTTATCCGGATGAAGAGATTCCCTCAAAGCTGGGCGGGGTAGGCAAGATGTGTTCCTTCGGTGAAGGCATCTCGATGACGCCTTTGCAACTGGGGGCGCTGGTTTCAGCCATTGCGAACGGCGGAACTCTTTATTACATGCAGCATCCGAACTCGCCGGATGAGGTTGCCAACTTCCAGCCGCGCGTGAAGCGGCACCTCGATATCGGTCCACTTATTGCCGACCTTTCTGACGGCATGGCCGGGGCGGTCGAGTACGGCACAGCGCGCAGCGTGCGCTACAGCTTCAACGAAGAATCGATTCTCGGCAAGACGGGAACTTGCTCTCGCGCAGGCACGCGTTATGGCTGGTTTGCCTCGTACGCAAACACCAACGTGGGCAGGATCGTGACGGTGGTCTTCCTGCAAGGCGGACGACCGACCTACGGTCCGAAAGCCGCCGAGATCGCCGGACGCATGTACCGGAATCTCTATGATCACAGCTTCTTCGCCGGCCGTTCCCTGCTGCCGACCAACGCCGCCGGGACTCCGGCCGTGGGCGTAACCCAATAGAGCGGTCCACTCTCAGAAAGCCGCTCCACGTGTTTCATAGCTGAGTGTCCAAGTAGGTCAGGGCGCTCTCGATCCCCCCAGCAAAGCTCTTTTCGCGAACTTCGGGGGTACATACATAATCGTGTCCTTTGTGTTCTTTCTCCGGCACTGCCGGATAAACATCACGGATATCGAAGCGATGAGCAACCCGTATGCCCTACTCACGTCGTTGCCAGGGGGGAAATTGGCGAGGACGGGGTCACTTCAGTTCCGGGAAATCGTCTTCCCAATATTCCTTCTCCCGGCGGCTGCCCAGGCGGCGCGGTTCTTTTTCCACAGCGCGTAATTGTACGCGGCGGATTTTTCCGGAAATGGTTTTGGGCAGGTCGGAGAATTCCAGGCGGCGGATTCGTTTGTAGCTACCCAGCCGGCCGCGGCAAAAATTGAAAATGTCCTTGGCCAGCTCGCGCGATGGGACGACACCAGGCTTTAATGTGATGAACGCCTTGGGCACATTCCAGCGGATTTCATCCGGGCTGGGCACCACGGCAGCTTCCGCTACGGCTACGTGTTCCAGCAGCGCGCTCTCCAGTTCAAATGGACTGAGACGGTAGTCTGAGCTCTTAAACACATCGTCGGCGCGGCCTACATAGGTGAAATATCCATCCCCATCGCGATGCGCCACGTCGCCGGTGCGGTAGTAACCGCCTTCCATCGCGCGCTCGGTTCGCTCGGCATCGTCCACGTAACCGTCAAACAGGCTGAGGGGGCGGGGGGCTAGCTTCACCGAGATTTCCCCGTCCTCGCATAAATTGCCCTCCGCATCGAGCAGCGCAATTTCATGTCCGGGGGATGGCTTGCCCACCGCTCCGGGCTTCACCGTTTGACCGGGGAAGTTTCCTAACAGGCAGACATTTTCGGTTTGTCCGAATCCGTCGCGGATGATGATACCCCAGGCAGCCCGGACCTTCTCGATGATTTCCGGATTGAGCGGTTCGCCGGCGCTGGCCAAGTCGCGCAACTTAACCGCAAACGATTTCAAATCTTCCAGTACGAATAGTCGCCACACCGTGGGTGGAGCGCAGAGGGTCGTGACACCACAGCGCGCGACTTCGCTCAACGTCTTGTTGGCCTCGAACCGAGCATAGTTGTGCACAAAAATGGTCGCGCCCGCATTCCAGGGAGCAAAGAAACAACTCCAGGCATGCTTGGCCCATCCCGGCGAACTGATGTTGAGATGCAAGTCAGCGGGGCGGATCCCGATCCAGTACATGGTGGCGAGATGACCTACCGGATAGCTCTGGTGAGTGTGCAGCACCAGCTTGGGCAGAGCCGTGGTGCCCGAGGTGAAATACAGGAGAAAAGGGTCAGAGGCCCGGGTGACTGCGTCCGGCAAGAATTCGGGAGATTCATGGTAAGCGTCGCCGTAGGAAATCCAATCCCGGGTTGACTCCCCAACCACAATTCGGGTGTATTCACCCGGGAGCGTGGAAAACCTCTCGACGTTCGCCGAGGTGGCGATTACGTGCCTGGCTTTGCCGCGCTCCAGACGATCGCTGAGGTCGGCACGGGTAAGAAGTGTGGCGGCGGGCACCACGATTGCTCCCAGTTTCATTGCGGCCAGCATTACTTCCCAGATCGCGACCACGTTGGGCAGCATGACAATCATGCGGTCGCCACGCTTCACGCCCTGGCGCCGCAGGAAATTCGCGACTTGGTTGGAGCGGCGCGACAGCTCCGCGAAGCTCAACTTCAATTCGGTGCCATCGTCATTGACGATCCAAAGCCCCGGTTTTGAACTGTCACGTGCGTAATTGTCGAAATAATCAAGCGCCCAGTTGAACTCGTTCAGGTTGGGCCAGCGGAATTCACGGCGCGCGGTGTCGTAGTCGTCACGATGTTTTAGAAGAAAGTCGCGGGCCGCAAGAAAGGCTTTGAGCCCAGATGTCTGTGCCGGGCCGCTCTGCCGGGATGTCATGGCACGATCCTGGGGTGCAATTGGGGCGCATATTAACACACAAGCGTTGCCGCCAAGAGGACAGTGGGGTTGGCGTCGAGGAAGGGGGCACCGGGCTCGAGCGCACCGGGGCGGAGGCTTGCTGAAGCCAGAAAAGCAGATTCCGCAACAGCTTGAAGCTGCTGCGGAATGCAGGAATGTCTACTTTTTCTTTTTCCGCTCGTCGCCGGCGATTACGCCGTCCTTGATGTGAATAACGCGGTGGGCGTACTCGGCAATATCGTGCTCGTGCGTGACTAGAACGATAGTATTTCCCTGCCCGTGCAGCCGATCCAACAACGCCATGATTTCGTTGCCGGTCTGCGAGTCCAGGTTACCGGTGGGCTCGTCAGCCAGGATGATCGAGGGTGTGCAAACCAGCGCTCGGGCGATGGCGACGCGTTGTCTCTGGCCGCCGGAGAGCTCGTTAGGCTTATGCATCATGCGGGATTCCATGCCAACCGATGTCAGAGCTTGCTTGGCGCGTTCCAGCCGGTCTTCGGCCGGGACACCCGCATAGATGAGAGGCAGCTCGACATTATGCAGAGCGGTGGCGCGAGCCAACAGGTTGAAGGTCTGGAAGACGAAACCGATTTCCCTGTTGCGGATGCGGGCCAGCTCGTCGTCGTCGAGTTCGCTCACCAGTTGCGCGTTCAGCCAATAGCGGCCTTTGCTGGGAGTATCGAGGCAGCCGATCAGGTTCATCAAGGTTGATTTACCTGAGCCGGACGGGCCCATGATGGCCACGTACTCATTGCGCTCGATTCGCAGGTTGACCCCACGCAAGGCGTGCACCTGCTGTTCCGAACCCATATCGTAGGTCTTCCACAGTTCTTCGGTGCAGATCATGCACGATTCGGGGGGCGCGGACACTTCCGGCTGCGAGATACTGATTACTTGCGCGGTGGCCATCCTCTTCTCCTTGTCCTCAAGGGACACTACCTGCTCCGATCCTCCAGGCTCTTCGGTTAGACGAGCCTGCCTTGTTTCGGTTATGAGGTTTCTTCCTTCTTAGGAGCCGTATTATCTATTTTGACGCTGGCTCCCGGCTTGAGTGTGCGCAAAACTTTGTAACTACCGGTAACCACCTCGTCGCCGGTTTGCAGCCCTGTTGTGACCTCAATGTCCGTACTTCCAGCGATCCCCGTCTCTATCGGGACGAATTCAGCCTTGCCTTTCTTGATGACAAAGACACCCTGGATTTCTTCTTTGCCCTTATCTTCCTTCGATGCGTCGCGCTGTGGAGCTGCCGCCTGAACGGTGCTCTTATCTTTTGGCTTCGCATTTTCCAGCTCGGCGCGACTCCGGATGGTGAGCGCCTGAATGGGAATGCTTATTACATTGCTACGCGTGGCGGTCGTAATCTTCGCCGTCGAGGAAAGACCTGGCCGCAAGTTTTGCGGCGGATCCTGAAGCGTAACTACCACCTTGAAATCTTTCGCCTCCTGGCTGGCGGAAGTCTGCTGCGAGGTGGCCAGTCCGGTGGAGCGCACAATGGCATTGTCGCCGATTTCTGTGACCACGCCCTTGAATGCTTTTCTGGGAATGGCATCGATGCTTACTTCGGCCGGCTGGCCAAGCTTCACGTTCACAATGTCGGTCTCATCCACCTTGACTTCAGCCGTGATGACCGACATATCGGCGATAGTCATCAGTGTACTTCCCGGCGAGTTCTGAATGCCGATGACTACCGTCTCGCCTTCGCGCACGGGAAGATTCGTGATCACGCCATCAAAGGGCGCTGCATAGGTCGTCTTCTGCAAAACGTCCGCCACCCGGGTAAGATTGGCGCGGGTTTGGGTAACCCGGCGCTCCGCGGAATCCACCTGGGCTTTTGATTGAGCGACCCGGGCGTTGGCTTGCGCCAGGCCGGCATCCGCTCCCAACCAGGCATTCTGACGGCTGTCAAACTCTGCCTTGGCGATTAGAGCTTCCTGGTATAAACCCTGGGCCCTCTGCCAATCGAGCTTGGTGCGTTCCGCATCGGCTTTGGCGCGGTTCAAATCGGCCAGCGCGGTCTTATATCCCGCCTCTGCGGCGATGGCATCGGTTTGGGCTGCTTCGAGGGAGGCACGCGTAGCCGCGACATCGGCAGACGACTGAACATTCTCCAGTTGCGCCAGCAGTTGCCCTTTTTTCACCCGGTCGCCCTCCTTCACATACAAGTGGGTGATCTTCCCAAAAGCATTAGCCCCGACATTGACGTAAGTCTTGGGCATGATTTCCCCGGAAGCTGTCACGAGGGCAGCCAAATCCTGGTTCTGTGCTTTTCCTGTTTGCACGGTGACGACATTTCGGCCGCTGAAATAGATCGTCCCGAGAACCATTCCTAGCACCAAAAACAGCGCCGCGGCACCGATTAAGACTTTTGCCCAAGTTTTCATTCAGTTCCTGTCACACTCCGGAGGCGATGCTCAATTAAGGGTTCCACAGGTTCTCGGCTGTCGGCAGTGCGGTGGGTCACAAGCGCAGAGCCGCACCACGATTCCCCGCCTTCCGGGATGACCGGATGCACCTCAGCAGATACGTCGCCGGATCCGGGGAAGTTCCCAAAAGCTCCGACTGCAAAGCAGGTGGTTACACCGGACCGGAAAGCGAGCGGGAGGATCAATTATATCGTGCAGGTACATCGTGCAGGGGGGGCGGGGTCTGGCGGCGCACCCGAAGAGCGCGTTTTTGCCTGGTGTAAAAATGTGTAAGCATCTGGCATTGAGAGACTTACGTGCCGGACGCGTAGTAGCGAGTTGGCTACCTGAGCCTTGCCTTGCTGCATCCGACGACTTACAATAAGGAGCAACTACGCGTGCCGGATAGGAGTACCTCCTCTATGTCCCGGGTGGCTTTGCACAAGCGTGCTGTTGTCGCCTTCTTACTTGCTTCGCTTTGCTGTTTCTCGGTCTTCGCTCAGGAACGAAAATCGAACTCCAGCGAGCAGGCCACATCCTCCGAACAACAGGAAGCAGACCCACTGAAGCGTCCGCTCAGTGAAAAACAGAAGAAGGCCAACGCCAAGGCGCTGCGTCAGGAATTGGGCAAGACCTACAAGAAGTGGTTGGACGAGGACGTTCGCTGGATCATCACGGACGAGGAGCGCCAGGCATTCAAGCAGCTCTCCAACGACGAAGAGCGCGATCAGTTCATCGAGGCATTCTGGGCGCGGCGCGACCCCACTCCAGACACGCCCGAGAACGAATACAAGGAAGAGCACTACCGTCGCATCGCGTACGCCAACGAGCATTTTGCGGCGGGCATCCCCGGCTGGAAGACGGACCGCGGGCGCATGTACATCATGTATGGCCCGCCGGATGAGATTGAATCGCATCCCTCCGGTGGCACCTATGATCGTCCGATGGAAGAGGGCGGCGGCACTACCTCCACGTACCCCTTCGAGAACTGGCGTTATCGCTATCTCGAGGGTGTGGGCCAGGAAGTCATTATCGAGTTCGTGGACACCTGCATGTGCGGCGACTACCACATGACCATCGACCGCTCCGAAAAAGATGCCCTGCTGTATACCCCCAATGCCGGGCTCACGCTTTACGAGCAGATGGGGATGGCCAGCAAGGCGAACCGCTTCAACGGCGGTTTGGAAAGACTCGGATCAGGGCCTTTCAACCAGGATAATGCCTCCAAACAATTCGATCGCCTCGAACAATTCGCAAAGCTGAACAAGCCCCCGGCCATCAAGTTCAAGGACCTGGAAGAAGTCGTTACTCACAAGATCAGCGTTAACCTGATGCCGTTCGACGTTGTCACCGATTTCGTAAAGGTGACTAGCGACACCGTGCTGGTGCCGATTACCGTTCAGATCAAGAACAAGGACATCACGTTCGTAAATAAGGACGGTGTGTCGCGCGGCACGGTGAACATTTTCGGCCGCATTACGACGATCGCAGGACGCGTGGCGCAGACCTTCGAAGACACGGTGCAGGTCGATGTTCCTCCCGAATTGCTTCCCAAAACGACCGAGAACGCGTCGGTCTATTGGAAGTCCGTGCCGCTGCGGACACCTGGCCGGTACATGTTGGAATTGGTGGTGAAAGACGTGAACGGTGACCGCGTTGGTACCTGGCGCAGGAGCGTGCCGGTTCCCGAATACAATGAGGATCGCTTGGCAACGTCTTCCCTGGTTCTGGCCGACGCCATGCATCCTGTCGCTACTCGAAACGTGGGCACAGGCAATTTCGTCATCGGCGACACCTACGTGCGCCCGCGGGTGCCACCCGCGGATGGGAAGCCGGTGAGCTTCAAGCGCAGCCAAAATCTAAATCTCTGGATGCAGGTCTATCACCTAAGCGTCGATGAGAAAACGCACAAGCCGTCGGCGACTGTCGAATACGACGTAGTGAACACCACAACCAACAAGCCGGTGATTCATACGATCGAATCGACGGATCAAATGGGTAACGTCGGAGATCAACTGACATTGAAGAAGACGCTATCAGCTGCTAACCTGCAGCCGGGCGTCTACAAACTGCAGATCAAGGTGAACGACAACATCTCCAAGCAAACGGTTGACCCTTCAGCGACGTTTACTGTCGAGTGATACCGCAGGCTGGGTTCATCCCAAGGTGGTGGAGTAATGCTCCAAAAGCTCGGGTGCGTGGTGCTGGTGTTGGGCCTCGTGCTTCCGGCAGCGGCGGCAGGGAAGCCGGGCACCATCTCAGGGTATGTGCGCGACATGGCCGGCGTTCCCCAAATGGGTGCGGTGGTCGAAGTCCTCGGATCGGCTTCGCACACGTTGCGGGTTTTTACGGACGAAAAAGGCTTCTACAGCACCGCAGGTCTGCTTCCCGGAATCTACAATCTCAAAGTTTCGGCGCCATCTTTTCTTCCTGCCCTGCGGGAGGGCGTTGGTCTGCGTCCCGGCGCCAGCACGGTGATCAACGTCACTCTGAATACCATCTTCGAAGCCTTTCAGTTATCGCCGAATCGCGGTCCTGCTGAGGAGGACGATTGGAAATGGACCCTGCGCTCGGTCGCCAACCGGCCTGTGCTGCGGGTCGTTAATAACGCGCACAGAGTGGCCGCGAAAGGCGAGAAGAACGACGATGGTTCGCTCAAGGGCAAGCTGTCGTTTGTGGCAGGTTCTGGCTCGAAGGGGTTTGGCAGCTCCTCGGACGTAAGCACCGGGTTTTCGCTGGAACATTCTTTGTTCTCCGGCGGTACCTTGGCGGTCGATGGAAACCTGGGGCATGGAGCGAGGCTGCCGTCGACGGTTTTGCGCACCTCTTATGCGCATGCGCTGCCCGACGGATCACGTCCGGAGATCGCGTTGACCGTGCGTCGCTTTGCCTCGCCGGAGGCGAATCTGCACGCCTTCGAGGCTTTGGCCTTGTCGATGTCGGACTCATTTACGCTGGGCAATTTCCTGGAGCTGAACTTCGGCAGCGAGCTTCAAACCATCGAGTTCATGGGCCGCGTCAACGCCTTCCGGCCGTTCGGTTCTGCCGACCTGCACCTCTCTCCGCATACCTTATTGGAGTATCGCTATGCGACTTCGGTGCCCAACAGCCGCATGGCTATGGGATTCGATTCGGCGCCTGCCGATCTGAGTGAGACCAATCCGCGCATGAGTGTTGCCGGATTCGCGCCGAGTCTGGAGCGCGCACGGCACCACGAAGTTTCCGTATCGCGGCGAATCGGGAACACGAATGTGCAAGTAGCCGGCTTCTCCGACCGCGTTGTCAATCCGGCCCTGGTCGGCGTCGGTGACGTCACCTCCGACAGCGGCGAGGTGCTCCCCGATCCGTATTCAGGCACTTTTACCTATCAGGGCAAGGCTCTTGAGACGCGCGGGATGCGGGCTGTGTTGCAGCGCAAGCTGAATTCCGATCTCACTGCGACCCTGGACTACAGTTACGGCGGGGTGCTTGATTTAGACCGCTCTGACAGGGATCTACAGGACGCGCGCGCGGGGCTACATACGGTGGCGCGCCACGCAGTGGCGGTAAAGTTCAGCGGAGCGGTACCGCATGCGAAGACGCACTGGATTACTTCCTATCGCTGGACCCATGGCGAGGCCCTCACGCCGGTGGATCTGTTCAACGTCTCCGCCGGCCAAGCTGATCCCTATCTGAATGTCTTCATTCGCCAACCTATCCCGCGGGTCGGATTCCTGCCCGGCCGCATGCAAGCCCTGGTCGAAATCCGCAACCTTGTGGCGCAGGGATACGTGCCGGTGCTTGGCCTCGATGGACGCACGGTTTACCTGGTGCAATCCGCGAGGTCGGTGCGTGGCGGCGTAGCCTTTACCTTCTAAGAGTCGGGGCAAGACCACGGAAATTATAAAGGGCTGCGCCTCCTGCCGAATTCTCGCTCAGGGAGCTTGATTGATGCGGTAAATGTATGGATTTTCATATCAGCCGTCACGACCTGACTTCCAAGTAACATATTTTAGTTGTTTTTGTACCTGTGGAAGTATTTATGAAGTAGTTGAAAAAAGGATGTTTTCCGGGTGAAATTCTTTTTGGAGTGCTACGTGCCAACACGGTACCGACCTGATACGTTCGTCCTTAAGCTGATCAGTCGAAGCTAGCGAGGTGAAGGTATGCGACGTCTCCAGGGAGTCATTGTTGTACTAGTGTTGGCTATGGCTGCGGGTTATGGACAAACATTCCGCGGCGCGATTAACGGCACGGTCACAGACCCATCAGGGGCGGTGGTTCCCAGTGCCACGGTAAAAGCAACAAATCTTGGCACCGGTACCAGTTACAGTATGGCCACGACCACTGACGGCCAGTTCGCATTTCAGGATCTCCCGCTGGGTACTTACAAGGTTAGTGTGTCAGCTAAGGGTTTTCGAGATGTGGCAGTGGACAAGGTGGCTGTGACGGCGGGATCAGTTTATACCCTTCCCCTCAAGCTCGCTGTGGGCCAGGAAGCTACCACCGTTGAAGTGTCCGCGGCTGCACTGACGGTTGATACCACAACGATGACCCAGACAGATACCATCCCGGACACCGCTCTACAGAACGTACCGCTAAATGGGCGGGACTTCTCGCAGCTGATCGCTGTGGCTCCCGGTTACGGCGGCTATTCGCTGAATGGCTTTGGGTCTCTGAATGGGACGCGCGCGAACCAGATGAACTGGCAGATTGATGGGACGGACAACAACGACTTCTGGCACAACATTCCGGCCGTCAACCAGGGCGGAGTGTCCGGCATCGCCGGTGTGCTGTTACCGATTGACGCCATAGACGAATTTTCGGCCCAGACTCAATCCAATGCGGAGACCGGCCGCAACGCCGGCGGTACCATAAACTTGGTTCTCAAATCGGGTACCAACAGCCTGCACGGCTCGGCCTACTATTACAACCGGAATGAGTTCTATGCGGCCAGTTCGCCCTTTGCGCCAAGTGGTACGAAACCCCCTGCCCTGCGCGACCAGAACTATGGAGGCACAGTTGGAGGCCCAATCGTCAAAGACAAGACGTTCTACTTCCTGGGTTTTGAGCGGCAGAACTACATCGTCGGCCTGTCAGGCGTAGCCACGGAACCCTCATTGCAATGGCAAGCTCTGGCGACCGATTTAATTAACAACCCCGGCAACAAATATGGAACTTACCCGACACCTGTGTCCCTTAGCCCAGTTTCGCAAAACTTAATATCGACGCTCTGGCCGGGCTATATCAACAATCTGTCAGCAACGATCAACAACTTCTTTAGTCCCGTCACTTCCACGGGCTACAGCAACAACTGGATTATCAAGCTTGATCACAACTTCAACACCAAGAACCACCTCTCGGCTCGCTGGTTCACCGGGCAGGGCAGCCAGACCCAACCCCTGGGCTCTAGTCCTGCGCTGGCAACGGCCAGCTCGAACCTCGGGTACTACTTTGAAACTGCGCCCATCCGCGTACAGAATTACTCGCTCGTGCTGAACTCAGTCCTCACATCGAGAACCACCAACCAGGTGCTGTTTGGCGTCAACATCTTCCACCAGAATTTCCACGATGCGAAGAACGATTTCAATACCAGGGCTCTAGGCTTGTTTCTAAGCCCCGACGCGACGATCAATGGCCAGCCCATTCTCGGGGCACCGAATATCGCCATTTCTGGGTTTGAGCAGGTCGGAATCACTCCTCCTGAAGGCCGCAATGACCCTACTGGTCATTTGACTGACATCGTCTCCCACACTGTCGGGAAACACCAGTTCCGCTTCGGGGGCGAGACTCGTCATGGGCGAGTGGAGGAATTCTATTACCGCCACTCGCTGGGTAGCTTCACATTCGACGGATCGCAGGGACCATGGAATGGCCCACAATCGTGCGGCTCTGTGGCTGCTCCGCCAGCGTGTGCCAGCTTGAATAAGAACATCGAAGCTCTGGCCGATTTTCTTTCCGGCAACGTGCAATCCTCTTCGATTGCTGTAGGCCATGCCGAGCGCCATGTCAGTGTGAACGCTTTCAACTTATTTTTGGAGGACGCCTGGCAGCTCACGCGCAAGCTGAACTTGAACCTTGGCCTGCGCTACGAATACTTTGGGCCACCCCACAACGATACCAAAGACCTCGTAGTCTTTATTCCTTCGAAGGGGGGCAACGTCATTCAGGGGGCTGGCATCGATTCCATTTTCCCGCCTGACAAAAATAACCTGGCGCCTCGTTTTGGCTTTGCCTACCAGCCGAAAGAGAATGGCAACACTGTCGTGCGCGGCGGATTTGGCGTCTTCTTCGACCAGATAAATATGAACCCATTCTTCGACTTCCGCCCGCCGGCCGGCGCAGCCGACGGCCTAGAGGACAACCCAGCAGGGCCTTCTCCTGTGGATAAGTACAACACGAACAGGCTAGGCAAGGGTTCTTATCTCTGGGAGGACGTGCTGGCAGGCGGGAACCCTATTTTCGCGGGGGCTACCACGTGCGTCACTGGAAATGCGGCAACCGACCCGAACTGCGGGACTCACACTTACAACGTCTATTCCGTCAACCAGAATTTCCGTACCTCTTATTTCTACAACTACAACCTGCAAGTCGAGCGCAGCTTCGGCAATGCGGCCGTGCTGCAGGTGGGTTATGTCGGGAGTGCGGGCCGCAAGCTGCAGTTGACGCAGGACCTTAACCAAAACAACGCTTACGGCCCTTGCATCAGTTCTCCAACCACTTGCCAGTTCCCCAACATAGGCTCCATCTTGCAGCTCACCACGGAAGGGACATCCAATTACAATGCCTTGCAGAGTGTCTTCAAGGTAAGATCCTGGTATGGCCTTACTTCACAATTCGCCTACACGTGGTCGCATGCTCTGGATCAGGTGAGCGAGTACCGCGGCGTGAAAGCTCCCCTCAATCTTGATGACTTCTACGGAAACGGCGACTATGACACTCGCCACAACTTCACGACCTATGTGACCTACGATATACCGGGTTCCTCGCACGGTCCCAAGATCCTGACGCATGGCTGGCAGCTGAATAGCTTGTTGTCTTTCCACAGCGGGCAACCCTTCGACGAGGTGCGGCCGGGCTCGAATCTTATTGGTGATCCTTTCGCGGGAATTTCTCATAGGTTCAATAAGGCAGGCGTGACATGGATCAACACGGCTGCGTTCTGTACTCCTTCACTCACGTGCCTGCCCAACAACCCGATCGGTGACGTTCGCCGCAACCAGTACTACGGTCCAGGCTTCGCGGACGTGGACCTCTCTGTATTCAAGAACATTCCCATTACCGAACGCTTAAAAATGCAGCTCCGTGCCGAGATGTATAATCTCTTCAATCGGATCAATCTCGTTTCCGGACCCGGGTCAGTAGGCAGCAATGGTCTCGTGAGTGATACGATCGGTGATGCCAACGGTGCGCCGGGCATCGGTCCAGGAGAACCGTTCAACATGCAGCTTGCGATCAAGATCATCTTCTAACGAGTACATTGTTCGGCTGCTCGGCGGATGGACAGAGGTCGCATTCGCCTTTTCTTTTTGCTCATTTGTCGCGATCGGAAGCGTACACGAGTCTGCCGCCAACAAACGTCTTGAGAACCCGCAAGGAGAGAATCTGTTTCGGCGAGAGCTTGGTAATGTCCTCTGCGATTACCGTGAAGTCGGCCAGTTTGCCGGCTTCGATAGATCCTTTATTATTCTCTTCAAATTCCGCATAGGCAGCCTCGACAGTGTAGCCTCGCAGCGCCTCTTCGAGTGTCAGCCGTTGTTCGGGATGCCACCCGCCGGGCGGATTACCTTCCGGATCCTGCCGAGTGACTGCGGCATAAATTCCATAGAACGGATTCAAGGTCTCGCCCGGGAAATCTGAACTGAGCGGCAGATGCGCTCCCGTCTTCAGCACCGAGCGCCAGGCGTAGGCGCCTTTCACGCGCTCGGGTCCAAGCCGCTTTTCTGCCCATCCCATATCGGATGTGCAATGGGTCGGTTGCATCGAGGCAATCACGCCTAGTTTCGTGAATCGTGGAATATCTTCGGGCGCCAGTACCTGCGCATGCTCGATGCGCAATCTCGGGTCGCGCGTTTCGGGCACTTCTCGTTCGGCTCGTTCATACGCATCCAGCACCATGTGATTGGCGGCATCGCCGATGGCGTGAGTGCAAACCTGGAAACCTTTTTTCAGCGAGCGGCGAGTCAAATCGTAGACTTCGGCCTGGGGAGTCGTGATCAGGCCCTTGGTTTGGACGTCGTCATCGTAAGGCTCCAGCAGGGCCGCACCTCGCGACCCCAGCGCTCCGTCCGCGAACAGCTTAAAGGCACGGACGGTCAGTCGGTGATGCTGGTCGATCTCAGATCCGTGCTCTAGCCACTGTTTTACGAGCATTGGGTCGGCTCCGTCCAGCATTACGTAGACCCGAAGTGGCAGCCGGTTCTCTCGGATTAACTCGCGAAAGGCCTCGATCATGAGGGAAGAGACCTTGGCTTCGTGGACCGAAGTCAGACCGTTACGGACACATTCACGGGTGGCAAGCTCGATCGCTGTCTTCACCTGATCTAGCGTTATTGGCGGAAGGTGCTTTTCCACCAACTCTTGAGCCTGATTCAGTAACACACCCGTGGCCTCCCCAGTTACCTCGTCACGGACGATTTTTCCGTTCGCAGGATCCTCTGTGCTTTTGTTGATGCCCGCCAAGAGGAGGGCCTTTTTGTTAGTCCAAGCGGCAAAACCGTGTAGGCCAACCAAGTAAACGGGATTATTAGGTGACACCCGGCTTAAGGCGTCATTCGTCGGGTAGTGGGAAGCCCATTTGCCTTCGTCCCAGCCCCAACCCAAAATCCATTCGTTCGGCGGAGTGGATGATAGCTTTTGTTTCACGCGTACGATGGCTTCCTGTTCGCTGCCTACATCTTTCAGGTTCAGCCTCGACAAACTTCTGCCGAGCTCTATCAGATGGGTGTGGGCATCAATAATTCCGGGCAAGACGGTCGCACCCTGCAGATCAATTGTGCGGACTCCAGAGAAGGATCTCCGGGCCTCATCGTTGCTTCCTGTCCAAGCCACGCGATCTCCCTGAACTGCGATCGCTTGTACCACGTCCATTTTCTGATTCATCGTGATGACGTGCGCGTTCAGCAGAAGCAGATCCGCTGTTCGATATGATCGGGAGAGACTTCCGGGGCTAGTAAGCGCAACCTGAGCCAGCACGAGAATGGAGCTAAGTACCCCGCGAATGGGGACCCTGCTAGGTGACTTGTTCTCCATGAGAACTAACCGGCATTCCCGGCGTGGACGCCTCTTTCTTGGATCACAAGCAGACTTATCGAGTCTTTGTAGCACAAAAATGGCCTGGTGGCGGATGGATACGCCAATGAAGAATGCCGGGATGATTCCCTCGCTGCCCTGGCGGCTACCACCATGCCATGCGTGGGAGCGCTAGTCCAGATCTGGGAGGGTTTTGCTACCGTATAGCCCAAATTGGGAAACGATTGCCGGTTGCTTCCTTTTATTCCCAGGGGTGAAATGCGTGTTTCCGAGGATATAATTCCCGGAACCACAAGACAGGACGTGCCGTTGCAGCCGCAAGATTGCGACTGCTGGCTGCTGGCTGCGGGGTGTGTGACACAAAGGAGAAGAGTTATGAGAGTACTGATGCTGGCCTTTGTCGTGCTGGCTGCAGCCACCTTGGCGGCGCAGACCTTCCGCGGAACCATCTTGGGCACGGTGATGGACCCGTCGGGCGCGGTAGTTTCTGGCGCCAAGGTCGCGGCGAGAAACGTCGCCACCGGGCTAGAACGCGCGACCCAGACCAGCGCCGACGGCAGCTATAGCATTCCGGAGTTGCCGATTGGCACCTACACGGTAACGGTTTCGCAGAGTGGCTTTCAAACTGCAGTGACGACTGGAGTCGTGGTCGACGTGGCGGTGGAAAGGCGGGTCGACGCCCAACTCAAAACGGGTCAGGTATCGGAGACCGTGGAAGTCTCCAGCGAGACGCTTCCGCAAGTGGAAACCACGACCGACACGCTAGGCGGTACCTACATTGCTGGCGAGGTCAAAGACCTGCCGGTCAATGGGCGTGATTATCAAAAGCTTATCTTCCTGACTCCTGGAATTAGCGGCTCTCCCGATCAGATTACGGACTCGCCCGGGTCATTCGGAATCTTCTCCATGAACGGAGCGCGTGGCCGCTCCAATAACTTCTTGCTCGATGGCACGGACATGAATGATGGGTACCGTAACGATCCGGCCATCAACGAAGCAGGTGTTTTCGGCACCCCGGCCACAATTTTGCCTATTGACGCCGTCGCCGAACTCCGCGTGCTTTCCAACTTCGAGGCGGAGTATGGGCGTAATGCCGGCGCAGTAATCAATATCGTTACCAAGAGCGGGACTAACGATTTACACGGGTCGCTAATCGAATATTTCCGCAACAGCGCCCTTGATGCACGAAACTTCTTTAACTTCGCTTCTCAACCGAAAGCAGGGTTCCACAATAATCAGTTCGGTGGGTCGTTGGGCGGACCAATTGTGAAAGATAAAACTTTCTTCTTTCTGAATTACGAAGGGCAACGCGAAAAAGTTGGGGTGGTGACCTTAGCGAACGTTCCGACCGGTACAGCACCCGATGGTTCCCTGGACCCGAGTCAAACTACGAACCCGGTGATTGCGGCTCTGTTGGCAAGGCATCCCTGGCCCGCGCCAAATGTTTCCGGTCAGAGTTTCAATGCTTCAGTGACGTCGCCTTCGTCCAACCGGGTGGATAGTGTAATTGCGAAGATTGATCACAGCTTCAATGCAAGTAACCAGATTACTGGCCGGTACTATTTCGGCGACAGCGATCAGTCGTTTCCCCTGGCGCTGACGGCCAGCGGCGGGCAACTTCCGGGATTCAACACGGCGACGCCCACTCGGGTGCAGCTGGTGTCACTCTCCTATTTAAAAGTGTTCTCGACCAATAAAGTTAATGAACTGCGCTATGGATGGAACCGGTTTGCAGAGGGATTCTTTCCCGAGGATCGCGCATTTCATCCCAGTTCGATCGGGATGAGCACAGGTTCGGGGGTGGCCGATGAGGGATTGCCGATCATACTGGTGACTGGGGTTGCCCAACTGGGCGCCACATCGGGCGATCCGCGCTCCCGCGTGGACACCAATAACCAGTTGCTCGACAACTTCTCCTGGAAGTTGAACAAGCATGACGTGAAGGTGGGTTTTGAATTTCGCCGCACCAGCGTGCAGCATAATTTTAATAAGTACTTCCGGGGCAGGCTCAAATTCACTGGGCACACGGACCCAGTGACGAAGCAACCGTTTACGGCAAGGGATGACTTCCTCTCAGGTTTCGTGGATAGCGGCTTCCAGTACTCCGGTTATTCGTTGCGCCACACCTCCGAAAACAGCTACGGCCTCTACGTTCAGGACAGCTACCGTGTCACACCGCGGTTCACGCTGAATTACGGGGTGCGCTGGGACTACTTCGGACTGGTAAAGGAGAAAAATAACCTATTCAGCGGCATCACTAACTTCGATCCTGCCAATGCCACTTTCACCCTGACCCAGGCGGGCCAGGGAGGACTGAGCCAGCTGTACACGCCGGACAAGGCCAGCTTTGCGCCGCGCCTGAGCGCCGCCTGGGACGTAACCGGCCGCGGCAAAACTGTAATCCGAGCGGGGTTCGGTATGTTCTACGACGCCGTTTCTCAGGACTTCTTTCTCGGCCATCTGCCTTATGCCCCATTCTTTGCTCCCGGGCCGGCCTATAACAATGTAGGACCGGCGCCAATTTCATCGGCTGGTGCGGTGCCCGGTGTCATCGCCGCGGGGGCACCTGTTTACGGGAGTACAAGCGGCGGCTGTGGTTTCGAGTGCGATACATTCACTTTCGACCCACATATTCACAATCCCTACATGGAAAACTACAACCTGAACGTCCAACAACAGATTGCCAATAACGTTGTGTTGCAGGTCGGGTACGTGGGCTCCCAAGGCCACCGGCTATGGCGCTTCCGTGATCTGAACCAGCCGAGTGCCGCGCAGATTAATGCCGCAGACGTCGCCTGTGGTTGCATCGAAGACTTTGGTGCCGACGCCCGCCCATTCCGTAACAATACGTACGGTGCGTATTACATGCTGAACGAAGAGTCTACAGGTAAATCCAATTACAACGCGTTGCAGACGAGCCTGCGAGTGAACCATTGGCATGGTGTGACGTCCATCGTCAACTTCGTCTGGTCGCATTCGCTAGACAACTCGAGCGACGGGGAAGACTTCGAACCGAATGCAGCTCAGCCGAACGACAGTACCCAACCGCAGCTTGAATACGGGAACTCGAATTTTGACATTCGCCGCCGGTTCACTTGGATTTTCGGCTACCAGTTCCCCAAGGCGAGCGGCAGCTGGGCTAGGCTAAAGAGCGGATGGGGTTTCGATAGCACGCTGACGTTGCAGAGCGGTCAGCCTTTCCACTTCAATTACAACTTCGAAGATGATTACAGCGGCAGCGGCAACGCCTTTGATCGACCGGATGTGGTTGGGCCGATCGTGTATCACAACGGCAATCCATTCAACTTTATCGACCTAAGCTCGTTGGCTATTCCGTGTACGGTTGATGTTGACTCCACCACATTGACCGGTACCGCGGGCGACTGCATCATTGGAACTCGGCATTTCGGAAACATGCGGCGTGGATCGCTCATTGGTCCTAATTACAAACAGTGGGACTTTGCTCTTTACAAGGATACCCAGCTAGGCGAGCGGGTGACCCTGCAGCTTCGGGCTGAGTTTTTCAACATTCTCAACCATCCGAATTTTGCTAGTCCATACCTGCCAGCGTTCATCGCAGATCCGGCCTCGGGTCCCTCCAACCCCGTTTGCAACGGCGGATCAGGTTGCGGTTTCCATATCATCGGGAATCGCGAAGTAGGTAACGGCGGATTTGCGCTCGGAGCTACCGGCGACGTCGGTGTCGGCAACCCATTCCTGGGCGGCGGCGGCCCTCGCGGTATTCAACTGGCAGCCAAGTTCACGTTCTAACAATTATTTCTTGTTGGGCTCCATCCACAATAGGACGGAGCCCGGTTTTTTGCTTGCTCCTGGCCTTAGCCGTGCCTAAGTCGTTATCGCCATCAAGCGGCATTCCCCTGACAACGATATAATTCCCAGTTCACAAAGAAGCCCAAATTCCAACGTTGCGGCCGCCAACGGGCAGCTTTGTGATTTCGTGCGCAATGAGGGGGAATTCATGACAGTGGGGAAGAGCCTTGCCTTCGTTATTGTGGCCGCGGCCACTTTGGCCGCGCAGACGTTTCGTGGAGGCATTGTGGGAACCGTGGCCGACAGTACCGGGACGACAGTTGCGGATGCCAAGATACATGCTGCCAACGTGGGCACCGGTCTGGCCCGCGACACGGTCAGCGCCGCCAACGGCGATTACAGCTTCCCCGAACTCCCGCTCGGCGACTACAAGCTGACCATCAGCAAGGACGGATTCCAGACCCAAACCCTGACCGGGATTCACGTTGGCGTGGGCAATCCGGAAAGCGTCAACGTGACCCTAACGCCGGGTCAGACTAACCAGAAGATCGAAAGTGAAGCCGAAGTTCCCCCAGTTGATAAGCTTAGCAATACTCTGGGGGGGACGCTGGAAGCTTCCCAGATCACTCAACTACCGCTGAATGGACGCAATTACACCAAGCTCCTCACCATGATTCCGGGATCGAATGCCGATCCCAGTGCCGTCAACGACTCCCCGCAATCGTTCGGTGTTTTCTCCGTGAATGGCAACCGGGGACGTTCCAATAATTTCCTGCTTGATGGCACCGACATGAACGACGGCTTCCGCAACGATCCGATCATCAACGAAGGCGGAGTGTTAAAAATCCCTGCGACCCTGCTGCCGGTGGACGCAATCCAGGACATGGCACTCCTGAATAACACGGAGGCCCAGTATGGGCGCAACTCGGGGTCGATCGTCAATATTGTGACCAAGTCGGGCACCAACGGTGTGCACGGCAGCTTCTTCGAATATTTCCGCAGCCATAACCTGGATGCTCGTAATTACTTCAACCAGAAGCCGGCTCCGGCCAATATTTTTCACAATAACCAGTATGGCGGCTCACTGGGTGGGCCTATCTTGCGGGACAGGACATTTGGCTTTCTGACCTATGAAGGACAGCAGGAAAAAGTCGGCATTCCGGCGCCCGCGACCATTCCCACCAAGGAGCAGATTGCGTTGCATACGCCCGCCGGTGGAATTAATCCGATTATTCAGAACGTTCTGAACCTGAATCCGTGGACGAATGGAGCGCCCTACCCAGCCTTCGGCGATGGTGCTCCGGGCAGCGATACGCCAAAGACCGTCGAGACCACGAACCTTGCCAGGAATCGCTTGCATAGCGGCATCGCCAAAATCGATCATCACCTGAATAAGAATGACCTGGTGACTGGCCGCTACTTCTTCGGCAAGAGCAATCAGAGCGCACCGTTGGCCATCGTGGGCGGCAATCTGCTGCCCGGCTACAACACAGTCGTTCCCACGCAGGTTCAGGTTGCGTCCCTTTCGCTAACTCACGTGATTTCATCCAGGGCGCTCGTCGAGGTACGAGGCGGCTGGGATCAGTTCAAGGAAACTTTCTCGCCCGAGGACAGCACACTCGATCCAGCCTCGCTGGGTCTGAATACGACCAGCAACCCGAATGACTTTGGCTTGCCGGTCATCGCAGTCGGCCCCTACGCGCAGATTGGCGCCAACAAGTCGGTGCCGCGGGGGCGCGTGGACCAAACCGGGCAGTTTTTCATCAGTTTTTTCTATAGCGCCGGGAAACACAACTGGAAAGTCGGCTATGAATTCCGGCGCTCTTCGGTGGTTCAGTTTTTCGATGCCAACCACCGTGGCAATCTCATTTTCAGCGACACCGTAGATCCCATCACCGGAATCGTCACTGCAACAGCTCTAGATAATTTCCTGGCGGGCAGAATCACGGGCGGCAGCCGTGTGGCCGGCGACTCTCATCGCAACACCTTCCAGAACAATCATGCTTTCTATTTGCAGGACAGTTTCCGCTACACGCGTAGATTAACCATCAACTATGGTGTTCGTTGGGATTACTTTGGCGTGATTGGTGAAAGGGACGACTTGTTCAGCATCTTCAGCCCGAGTATCGGATTGGAGCAAGTGGGCGCTAGCGGCGCGCCGAGCAGCCTGTATCCCAAGGATCAGAGGAATTTCTCGCCGCGCGTCGGGGTAGCGTACGACACGTTCGGCAGCGGCAAAACCATACTGCGGGCAGGCTGGGGTGTTGCCTACGACTCTTTCTCTCAGGATTTCTTCGCCGGGCAGTTGCCATTTAATACGTCGAATGCTGGACCGCTATTCAACAGCGTAGGAACCCGCCCGATTCTGTTCGCCAGCTCCCCGGCCGCCAATGCCCTGGTTGTAAACCCGGCACCGTGCGGGGCTGGCCAGATTCCAGTGCCCGGCACGAGCTCACTCACGTGCACGGGCCCCGTGTTTTCCGACTTCACAGCCAGTGATGTGTTTACGGTCGACCAGAAGCTGCGCACGCCTTACGTGCAAAACTATAATCTCAACATCGAGCAGCAACTGGGAGCCCGGACGGCCGCGACGCTGGGCTACGTAGGATCGCAAGGACGCAAGTTGTTCCGTTTTCGAGATATCAACCAGCCCAATCCGTTGACCGGCGTGCGGCCATTCGACCTGGGGCCGTTCACGCCCACGGGGTCAAAATTTGGCGTTGTCAATCAGTTTGAGTCCTCGGCATCGTCCGCTTACAATTCACTGCAGGCGCGGCTCAACGTGCGCAACCTGCACGGGCTTTCCTCCGCTCTAAACTACACGTACTCGCATTCCATCGATACCGCGAGCGATGGCCAGGACTATGTGCCCAATGCCGCTTTGCCCGACAATTCCTTCAATGCCAAGTCAAATCGCGGCAACTCGAATTTTGATGCGCGGCACCGGTTCTCCTGGCTGTTCAATTATCAGTTGCCCGAGAGTCACACTGCGCCTTGGCTAACTTCGGGTTGGCGTCTGGACGGCATGCTTTCGTTGTCGACCGGCATGCCGTTCAACGTTAACGACTTCAACGTCTTCAATACGATGCAGCTTACTCCCGACCACCCCGTCGGTGAATTCGTCGAGCGCCCCGATCTGGTGGGCAATCCTTTTGCCGGGACGCAGGCGCCGGATGCATTTCTTAACCTGTCGGCATTCCAAGCCCCGTGCTCCGTAGCTCCGGTATTCAAAGGCAGAGTGGGGGAGTGCCCGGGAGTGCCGCACTTTGGAACACTGAGGCGAAATGAATTCTACGGACCGCATTACCGCAACTTTGACGTGGCTTTCACCAAGGACACCAAGATTAGCGAACGGGTGAACATGCAGCTTCGGGCAGACGTCTTCAACGTGTTCAACCATCCCAATTTCTCGAATCCTCTCAACCCGAATGATGTCGTGGATTGGACCAGCAATGGCCTGGATGCGGCCGGGCGGGGGCAGGGATTCCTGCCACTCACCGTGACCCCGGATGTGGGTGCTCAGAACCCATACCTGGGCGGCGGCGGTCCGCGTAATATCGAAATCGCCGTCAGATTTACTTTCTAGGAAGCGGCCAGGATCCTGGCAGTACGGGTTCAGGTAATGCGAAAATTCGTCAATTCCGTAATTCGAAAATTTAATGCGTCGCTGGTTGGTTTTCTTTCTTTCTCGTGTTAGCCTCTTGCCCAACTTTCTATGCCGGAGCAGTCGACTGATAAGCGGGCGCGGCAGCGCGTGGCGGTGCACCTTGCTGTTTCGATCAAATCCAGCGATGGCACTGTCCAGGAAAACGCACACACGCGCGACCTGAGCTCGCGAGGCGTTTTTCTGTACACCGATTCCAAGATCGCGGAAGGCGCGCAGCTGGAGATGGTCCTGGTTTTGCCGTCAGAACTTATGTTTGGCGAAAGACGTTGGGTTTGCTGCCAAGCCTCGGTCATACGTGTGGAAAATAGTCCAGCCCAGGGAAATTTCGGCATAGCCGCCAAGATCGACCGCTTCGAAGTGCTGTCGGAAATCTAGATACCGTGGACGACTCACCCAGAGGAAAACTGGAAAAGGCTGCGATCTTGTGCTCGACAGGCAGTTGACCCTTAGAGCAAAACCCTTAGATTGCACCGGGTCTTGTGCAGAAATGTCCCTGATTCGTGACTGCTGTCCCTGAGAAAGGCTCAAAAAATAAGCCTTCCCCAGGCTTGGCAGCAGGTGCCATAAAGCGGCCCTTGAATTGCTATGGTAGCGGCTGTCTGATCTTAAGAATTCAGGCAGGCCCGTCATGTGGATGGAGAAATTATCCGATGGAGTGCTCCGTGTGCTGACCCCGCTCGGACCGCGCTACATCAGACTGACTTTTTGGCAGCGTCTTTACTTGATGTGGATCTTTCGGCACTTCGACGCTTTGCCGCAGCAGGTCCTTAGCGGTAGACAGCAGAACCTGATCGATAGTCTGTGCGCTTCGCATGGCTTCATCGTTCTGCGGCAGGGGAACGAGGCTCCGATCATTGGAACGGTAGAGCGCAGACCGCCCATCCTGGTCGACGAAACCCCGCTTCGCAGGAAGGGGACAGCGGGAGTCACCGAATCGGCACACACCTCGTTAGCGGATCAGAAGGGATAGTAGTAGACACCAGCACTCTCTCTCACGCCACCCGTGCTGCGGGACATCCCCGGTCTCGAGAGTTTTGACGAGGAGAAAGTGTCTTCGACAGAGCCGATGTCCTGCGCTGCCGCCCGGGTTGCGACGTCAGCGAACCCTACGATAATATCAGTATTGTACCTAATTTCGCGGGCAGAACTGTCTGGTTCTGCCTGGTGGTGAGATTGCAAACCATCCGAGAAGCCTTCGTCGTAAGTTCCAAGAAGGGCGCGTAGCTCAATTGGCAGAGCAACTGACTCTTAATCAGTAGGTTGAAGGTTCGATTCCTTCCGCGCTCACCATTCTTTTCAGTGATTTACGCACAACCAAGCCCGCACGGAAGCACTTGTCGGCAGTAGCAAAAAAGCCCGTATTAGCGCATATGGGCTCGAAGCGTACGGCACACTTACGGCACACCTCGCTGGGGTGAACCCTTCGTTGAGACAAACTAAATTGGCACACTCGCAATCCATGTTGGCATCCCTCCATGCGCAGTCCACTTCGCCCTTTATGCGAGATGAGCCAGGAAAAGGAAACGCGCGCGTCCGGGGAAAAGATCCTGTCATTGCCGAAAATCCCATCTGCATATATCGAACTTTCTCCGAGGAGAAACTGATCGAGGCTACCTCGAAGCAGCGAAGCCACTGTGTTCTGAATCGCAAATCCGCGGGCGCAAGTGAGGAGTTTGTAGACACGAAGAACTTCG
>Ga0209804_1000157_pt1 | contig 59258 bp, 39 predicted proteins | sample GraSoiAngelo_139_FD_185896 | JGI IMG/M metagenome (GOLD analysis project Ga0209804, IMG submission 185896) | Grasslands soil microbial communities from the Angelo Coastal Reserve, California, USA - 14_0929_12_20cm (SPAdes) (version 2) | ecosystem: Environmental > Terrestrial > Soil > Grasslands ... | reverse complement strand
GTCAAGGGAAGCCACGCCATCTACGTATCGCAGCCAAGAGCGGTCGCAGATCTTATTGAACAGGCTGCGACGAAGGCGAAGGGCGCCACCGCTTAGAAAGTTCGCTTCGCACGCGCCGAATCTACGCAAGCAGCATGAGTGTGCGGTCTATGTCGTTTCAGACCTCACGACCGAGGATGCCAGTCCGGATTACGGCAAACCGGAAACTGACCACCACGGCTAGAAAAGAGCGGGCTGCGCAGATGCATCCTGGGGGGTCGTGAAAATTGCTTAGGCCCACGCCAACGAGGCGAAACCGCTGCTGCCGGCTGAGGCCGACGCGTTCCCGCAGCGACATGACATCCAGTTCCAGAAAGCCGTACCCGATTTGCGGTGATAGCCATCAGCGTATTTTGCGTACAAGTGTCGACCCCAACGGCCGGTCCCTTGACCTCTCAAGCGGAACTTGGCTGAGACACCCTCTCCCGGCATGTGGAAGAGGGGAAAGTCGACCATGAGCGCCAAATCGCGGGGGTGCCTGGAGTCATGGATCGGAGCATTCTCATACGTTCAGGAAGATCCCCCACGACAAATCGTGGGACTGAGGAATCCGCAACTGGGAGCTTTGCACGCGATTCACGCACACTGGTCCGTCACCGACGCCACGGCGACGATCGTCATGCCCACCGGAACTGACAAAACGGAAGTGCTGTTGTCAATGCTGGTCTCGCTGCTCTGCCCGAGATTGCTCGTCGTAGCGCCGACCGACGCCTTGCGTGCACAGCTCGCGGAGAAGTTCGCGACACTCGGCGTGCTGAAGTTTCCAGGATCCACGCTTCTAAACATTAACGCCAAGTACCCTGTCGTTTGCACGCTGCACCATATTCCCAATGCGCCTGATGAGGTCGACTACATCTTTGGGCGCTCGCCGCAAGAAGGCAGATCAGGCGATCGCTGTCAAGGCCATTGAGCGTTTGAGAGCAAAACGCTGGCCTTAGATACCTTAGATATGCTGCAGAAATGGGAGTTGGCCGGATTCCGGTAGGGCGCGAAGTGATTTCATTGCCACTGTATGCGGACAAGGGAGACGGACTGTCGAGGAAGCGTAAAACTTAAGTGTGCGATGCCATTGTCGATGGGTATCCATGCTGGTGAATCCAGAAGCTGGAGTTGCCCGGCAGCCTGGAGTTGCTCAGATTGTTGAGGAGAAGGAGGTTGCGGCGAACCCATCCGGTTCCAGGCCGCGAAGGAATTGCTGTGATCGGAATCGATGCGGAAATGCTCAAGGAGCCCGTGGCTTACCGTTGAGGGCAAGCCATTGATCGTCAAGTCGATGGATGAAGAGGGAGCGGGAAGATCGTCGTCGTGATAATTCCAAACCAAAATTTCGACGTCGTGATCTCGCCGTGTGGCGATTGCGTTGATTTCGGCGTGACCACGGACTCCGTCGCGCACGACGTCTTCGGTAGATAATGCAGAGGATGATGTTAATTTCAGGCGGTGCGGCGCTAGGAGGCCGAACATTCGGAAGGCGTTTAAGACCGGCTTGTCCGCGCCGTTCGTGGCCAGTGTGCGAAAGCCTTCAAAGTAGGGTTGATCTTCGAATTCAAACGCCCAAGTGACGGCGCCAGGAAGATTAGCGTGATTGAGCCGGGTCAGGGCAAGCGTGTGGTAGAACGTCTCCGCCTCGTAAGTGGCATACAGCGGACCGTTGCGATAGGAATTTTGAGGATTGTTTCGGGCGGAGCAGGCGGCGCATCCCTCTGGATCCGACTCTCCGAGAATGATGGGTGTGCTGCGCCATTCCTTGAAAGACGAAACGATTTTGAATCCTTCTTCGATGGAGGCAAGCTGGCGCGCGATTCCCATTTGTACGTGATCGCCCATCCACTTTGGTGAACCTTTTGGGTGAAAGCTGATGAAATCCAGGCGCGCGCCTACCTTGCCGGTGGCGTAGTTCTTTTGGTGAGCACAATGCTCAAGAAAAGCGCGAAGAAATTCCGCGGCTTTCGGGTAAGCGGGGCCGGTTGAGTCGGGCCCGCCAATTCGAGCTTCGGGCAGCGCACGTAAAACGGCGTCGACACTAATGTCGTATAGCTTGAAGAACTCTTCAGCAGTGCCCTTCCAGTAGTCAATGTCCGGCTCGTTCCATACTTCCCAAAGCCAGGTTTTTACTTCGGCATCGCCGTAGCGGGTTCGGAGGTGATGAACGAATTGAAAAACAAGTTCAGACCACCTCTGATAGTCCTTCGGCGGGTAGGCCCAGCCCGTGTAAATGGAACCTTGCGGAAAATTATGGCGGTAAGGATCGGGGTGAGTGGAAAGGGCTTTGGGCATGAAGCCGATTTCCACGAGCGGCTTGACGCCGGCCGCGTGAAAAGTGTCAAAAATGCGGTCCAGAATCGCCCAATCATAAACGATGTTTCCGTTCGCGTCCTCGGTGTACACATTAGTCGAGCCCCATTTCAACGATGCAGAGCCGTCTCCCGAGGTCAGTAAATTATGCGTGCGGATGTATACCGGCTCGGAGCTTAAGGATGCCAACTCGCGAAGGAGCTTTTGTCCATTTGGCGCGTAGGTATAGTTCGGCTCGTCGTAGCCAAAATAGTTCCAGATGGGCGGAAGGCTTCCTTCCGATTGGCCCGCGAACACGCGAATCTGCACGCTCTGAGCAACTTGTTGCCCCTGGCATGGGGCCGCCGCCAAGAGGAAAAATGCAACAATCAATAACAGAGTGTGAAGCGCACGAAGAGCGTTGACTGACCTGAAAGAAATGGCAGGAGGCAGTCTTACGAAATCGTCTTCTGATAACACCGGGTGGTTCAAGACGACCACTGGATTATCGAGTACGAGCGAGGTGGCACTTCGAAACGCGTTCGCATGCCTGACCTGGAAGGTTTCTCGAATGGTCGAGGCGTCACTCGCTGGGGAGCTTCGAAGCTATTGAATGCCTTCAAGTCATCTCCCGTAAGGATTTGTGATTCGACCACCCGCGAGGGCGCACTCCCTTCCCACAGAAATTCTACCTCCCTCGCTTTCGAGAGGTCGCGATTAAGCACAAATACGGAGAAATCCTTCGATTCCGCGTTGTAGGTTGCCGCAACATCAACGTAGGGCAGGTGATCCATCCCGGGGACTTCATACTGGGGCGATTCGACCAGAAGTTTGACAGCGGCGCCGCGAGCGAATTGCAGAGCCCAGCTATAAGGATAGAAAATGGTCTGGCGCAGCAATCCGTTTGAATTGGTCACAATCGGGGCAATGACGTTCACCAACTGGGCGAGACAAGCGACCTTGACGCGGTCGGAATTGCGAAGCAAGGAATTGATGAGGCCACCGACAAGCAAAGCGTCCTCAAGGTTGTAGACTTCTTCCAATAAATGAGGAGCTTCCTGCCTCTTGCCGTCGACCGCGTCGCCGCTCGTCGTGCGATACCAGACATTCCATTCATCGAAGGAAAGCCACAGTTTTTTGGCTGAGCGTTTGCGGCCTTGGACGTAGTCGCATACGGCCGCGGTTTCCGCGATTTGGCGCTCCATCGAGAGATTCATGGCTAAGTATTTCGCGGTGTCACCATTGGTCTCTCTGGTGTTGCCGAAATAACGGTGCAGGGAGAGCCCATCTACATAGTCGTAGCACTGTTCCAACACTTCTCGGTCCCATTCCAAATAGGTTGGCATGAAGGGGCCGCTGGATCCGCAAGCGACGAGTTGAACTCCGTGATCTACATAGCGCATCTGGCGTGCTGCATCAGCAGCTTTTAGCCCATACTCCGTGGCGGACATGTGGCCAATTTGCCAAGGGCCGTCCATCTCGTTGCCCAAGCACCAGTGTTGAACACGGTGCGGTTCCGCGATGCCATGCTCGCGTCGCAAATCGCTCCAACGGGTCCCTTTTTCGACGTTGCAGTATTCAACCAGAGCCGCGGCTTGCTCGGGAGTGCCGGTGCCGAGATTTAAGCCCATAAGCGGAGCGGCTCCTACCAACCGACACCAAGCGATGAATTCGTTGGTACCGAATTGATTGGTCTCGATGGAATCCCAAGCTTTGTCCAGGACACGGGGGCGATCTTTCTTGGGTCCCACGCCATCCTGCCAGCGGTAGCCGGAAACGAAGTTGCCGCCCGGATAGCGAATGATGGGAACGGCCAAGTGTTTCACTTCGTCCAGAACGTCTTTGCGAAAACCGTTCGGGTCAGAAAGTTTTGAGCCCGGCTCGTAAACGCCACCGTAAATCGCACGCCCAAGATGCTCAAGGAAGGACCCGAAGAGGTTCCGGTCGAGAGGAGGAAAAGTTCGTCGGAAATCGAGATAGACACGGGTGGGAGCGTTTGCCCCCGAAGCCGGTGTCTGTGCCCACGAGAAGCCACCGAACATGAGGTTGGCCGAGCATGCAGCACCTGCCGTGGCGGCTTGCTGCAGAAAACGTCGGCGGGTAAAAGAAGTCATGGCCGTTTCGTCAAGCGTTTACAGCCGGCGTCCAGACCTGCATGGGTGTGGAGGCGCGGTTGGCCCAGGCATAGTAAGGGATGAACGTCAGGGTGGTCGCATGCTTCTTGGAAGTTTCCGGCCGGTAGCGGAAGTACAGCCCGGCACGCGAACTGGACTTTTCGTCAACAGCCCCGGCGCACTTCAGAGCTACGATACCTCCCAGCAGGTCATCGCGAAACTCCTCCTGAAATGGGGATGAGAATTTTTGATTTACATCGAGTCTGACATCCGCCAGTGCAACTCCTTCCGGCTGGTCGAGTTGTTCCAAGCAATAGACGAGCGGCCCACGCTGCACAGCGACGCGGCCGTAGTCGTCCACGACTCGTGGGTTCGCTTCAATGGTGTGCGTTGTCAGATCGAATTTTACGCTGATCGCATCGCCCGGCTCCCATTTTCGCCTCAGCGCAAGGTATTCCCCCGGTGTGACTCCCGAAACCGCTTTCCCATTGACCGTCACCTGCGCGTGGTCCGACCATCCGGGAATCCGCAAGTAAAGCGTGAACTCCACTGGCGTCTCCGGCGTCACAGTGATGTCCACGCCGTCTTTCCACGGATAATTCGTCTTCTGCTGCACCTTCAACGGGGTTCCATTCTCCAGGTGCCAGTCGAGCACTGAGTTGTCGTAAAGATGCAGATACAGACCGTCGGCGCAAGTGCTGTAGAAATATCCCGGAAGCGAGGCAAACGTGCGCTCAAGGTTCGGCGGACAGCAGGTCACGTCGTACCAGGGATTGCGGATTCGGTCGCCGCCCGAAGGATCGAAGCCCAACGGATTGCGGTAGCAGTAAAGCGTTCCATCAAGGGACATGCCTGAATTGATCCCGTTGTACAAGGCGCGCTCAATGATGTCCGCATATTTCGCATCTCCTGTGGCCGCGAGCATGCGCCAATTCCACATCATGTTGCCGATGGCGGCGCAGCTTTCGCCGTAGGCTGTAAAATTCGGAAGCTCGTACACGTCTCCAAAGGCCTCGCCGTCGCTGCGCGCTCCGACTCCACCCGTCACGTACATTTGGTGATTGACCAGGTCGTCCCAGAGAGTGTTCAGCGTTTTCCAGTACGTGGCATCGCCAGTTTCGAGATAATAGTCGGCCGCGCCGCAGCAAGCGTACATGGCGCGTACCGCATGTCCCTCCAGGTGCGTGCGTGACGTGAACGGGATACCGCAAAAATGGTACACGTACCCACGATGGGGTACTTTGATCCGGTCATCGCCTTGAAGAATATACCCGGCCAGTTCCAAGTGACGTTTGTCCCCCGTGGTTCTGTAAAGCTCAATGAGTGCGAGCTCCATCTCCGGATGGCCGGAGAAGATCGGTTTCTTGTCGGGCCCAGGACCGAAGTTCGGAAGGAGGAAGCCGTCGACGAAGCGGATGCCGGCGTCCAGCAGAGTGCGGTCGCCCGTGGCACGGTAGTAGGCAATGGAGCCCTGGATCATGTGGCCGATGTTGTACAACTCGTGGCCCCACCGTTGAACTTCAGGTGTCATGCGGTCTTTGGCGCGGTCTCCGACATAGTACGTGTTCAGGTACCCGCTTGGCTCCTGGACAGCGACAACCTCCTTGATGATTTTGTCCGCCAAATTGCGTAACTCGGGGCGGCCGGCCGATTGAAGCGCGAAGCCTGCCGCTTCCGTCCATTTGTAAACATCCGAATCGGAAAATACCGGCCCACGCTGAGGCGCGTCGCTCTTGCCTGCCAAGCGCAGGAAATTGTCCATGCGACCGTTAGATTCGAGCAGCTTTTCCATGGAGGGGATGCTCTTCTCGACGTTTACCTGGCGGCGCGCTGCCCAAAAGCCAGAGGCGATGGTGACCGCGTGTATGGGTACGTTTCGCAACTTGGCATGGGGAGATTTGACCAGGTTCAGCACACCCTCATCCTTCCATTCAAAACCTGTAGAGGCTCCTACAGCGGCAGAACCTGATGGCGGTTCTTTTTCTCTTGACCGCGGCAGGTTACTTAGTGGCAGGGCAGCCATTGTCGCTGCCGAAATGGCAGAGCCGACGAATTGGCGTCGTGAAATCTCAGGTCTTTTTGTCATACCAACCTCCTTGAGGAGCTGTGGACTCGCGGGGATCCGCGGAATTCATCTCACCTTTCTCAAGCCCGGCAAATGCTGACTTAAAAAATCAGCTTGCCTCCGAGCTGCCACCAGCGTGGCAACGTCTGGCTGGTTACTTTTCCAAAGTTTCCTGCACTCAAATCGGCCTGGATATTCTGAAAGTTAGGATGGTTGAACAAGTTGAAGAACTCGAACCGCATTTGAAAGTTAAGTCTCTCCGTGATGTGTGTGTTCTTGTAAACCGTAGTGTCCGTCTGCACAAAAGCCGGGTTACGGAATTGCCCCGTCTTCTCGTTGCCCTCAGTGCCGCTAGCGGGCGTAGTGAACTGCCCTGCGGTGAAGGCACCGGAGAGGTATGCCCCGCGCGAGGTGGCCTGCTGATAGCTGGTCACGTTCGGGAAGTCGTAGTCATCTCCATCGGCATTGTAATCACCGCCCGCTGAAAACGAAGCGCCAGTAAAAACCGTAAAAGGATACCCGGTCTGGTAAATGCTGGTTCCGCTGAGTCCCCAACTTTCAGTAGCGTGACCGAGGAATCCTTCCCCGCCATTCAGGCCTGGGAGTTGGTAGTTGAAGCTGAGCGAAAAGCGGTTAGGTACATCCCAGGGCGAAGGCCCGTAGTACTGGTGAGGATTTAGCGCTGTAGGGTATCTGCTGGCGTCATCTTTGGAAGAAGAGCGCGTGTACGAGGCGTCGAAGAAACCACGTCTCACGCGCGCCCGAAGATCAAAGGTGATTCCGTTATAGTTGCCGACGCGATCGTTTTGCGTATAAGCGATTGGACCAAAACTGGGATTGAGCCGCGTGGGAGCTGAATTGGGCGGCTTTCCAATCAGGTCGCCGGGCATGACGTTGATGTCGACACCATAGGAAACTACGCCTCCAAGATTGCCGTTGCCAACGAGGTTAGAGTCGTGAGACCCGCTGTAAAGCGCGCTGGCAACGAGATGGCCGGTCAGTTTGTGCTCGAGCGTCGCTGCGAAAATGTACGCTGCCGGGGACACGATGTTCGGATCAATCCCTCCGATCGAAAGGCCTGCGCCCACAATGCCTCCAGCGGAGTCCAGACAGGGAGCTAGAGGACACAAGGATGTTCCCGCCAGGGCCGGGAATGTAAATCCAAACGGCGGTTTGCTGCTGGTACCCTGAACAAAGACAGGACGATTGCCAGGTGCATTTGCCGCGAAAAACGTAGGGAGAATCAAACCGGGCGGATTGCCGCGGAACTCTTCCTGGATGTTAGCGGGAGTGAGCCAATTCGAATACATGCCGAATCCGCCGTGTAAAACCCAGGCGCCCTTTCCATTAACGTCCCATGCGGCGGCGATGCGAGGAGTGTACGCCTCCGGGGAATGGTTGACGGCATGATGTGCGGGTTTTGCGAAACCAGACGCTACTCGTTGGTCGAACGTGGAACCAGTGCCGAGATAGAAATTGCCAAACACTGTCGATGTCGAGCGGGAATACGGATTTCCCTGATCGTCGAAGCGGAAACCCAGCGTCAAGGTCAGATTCCGTCGCGCTTTCCACGTGTCCTCGGCGAAGAGGCCCCAAGTCTTGGAGGCGGCGTTCCAATCCCAAAGTTGCTGTTGGCCAGTGATGGGGTTGTACATAACTCCGCCCTCCGTGGCGGGGGCATCTTGCGCCAACGCTAACAGGTTGTTGAATCTAAAAGCCGGGTGAGACCACGGCCCTTGGAAGGGCTCCACGTCGTCACCGAACCATCCTTCGTACCCGACTTTTAACACATGGGCGCCCCGGATCTTGCTCAGAACATCGCGCCAGTGATAGTTGTGCTGGATAAAATCTCCCTGGGAAAAGCCAAGACCGTATCCGAGGCTCTGTCCAGTGACGCCGATTCCTGGAATAGTAAAATCGCCGGTCTCGTCAAGCTTCCCCTCGATGCGATTTTGGGCGAAGATGGCTTCATTTAGAAGAGTCGGGCTGAAAGTGTGCGTCCAGTTGACCTGGAAGGCGCGCTCCCAAGTGTTGTTTGTGGTCGAGAACTGCGGGATTGCCGCGGGGCCCCCGAAGCCAAGAAGAGTGCGAAAGAAACTACCGTAGATGCGATCATTCTTGAGGTACTTGTCCACCCGGACGAAATATTGCGTTCCATTGCGGAAATTGGTGGCATTAAATGTCCCTGAATCGATCATCGGAGTCGAGCAGGGCAAATTGTTCGTTGCGGCGGTTCCACACGTGCCAGGGAAGATATCGTTGGCGGTCTTCAAAACGGTGGTCCCCGCGATGTGGGTAGGCACATACGTTGTTAGAACCTTCGTTCCGAAAGTATTCGGATAGTTGGTTTGCGCCCACGACGCAAAGGCCGGATCCGCAAATGTTAGGGTCTGGTTCCCCGTCGAATTGGAAGAACGCAACGGTTCCACGCCAAAAAAGAAGAAGAATTGGTGATGTGGAAGGATTGGGCCCCCCATCGTTGCGGAAATGTTGTTGCTATGAAACGGAGCCAAGGTTTGAGCTGAGTTGGACAGCGAATATTTGGCAAACATCGGCTGGTAAAAGAAATAGTCACTGGCTAGGCCGTGGAATGAATTCGTACCAGACTTAGTTGTAAGCGCGGTTTGCAGTCCGCTGCCACGGCCGTATTCGGAGGAAAACGTGTTGACCTGAATGTTCGCTTCCTGAATCACGTCGGGGTTGGGGACAAGATTCAAAACACCCTGCCGAATGTTGCTGGTGACGTCCAGGGAGTCAATAGTCCACATGTTCGCAACAGTTCCTTGCCCGTTGGCGCTGATATCAGCGGCCGTTTCTGTGGAGAAGACGTCCACACCACTCCCGGGTGTGCCCGACGCCACACCCGGTCCCCCGGCGAGCCCCAGGCCGGATACTCCAGGAGCGACGCTTATAAGGGAGAGCATATTCCTCCCCGCTAGTGGGAATGTCGAAAGCTCTTGAGCCTCCAGTGTCTCCTGATTTCGGGTCTCGGCAGTATTCAGAAGAGGCGGCTCCGTCGTCACAACAATGGATTCTGTTGCCGCCCCGACCTTCAGAGAAATGGGCAGGTTCAGATTCTCGTTTGTTTCGAGCGTGAAAGTCGTTTCCGATTTCGAAAAGCCTTTAGCCTCGACGGTGATTTTGTAAGACCCTGGGGCGAGGCTCAAGAACCGATAGCTCCCCGTGGCGTCGGTTGTGGTGGCGGCCGAGACTTGCGTAATGGTGTTAACGAGGTCCACCTTTGCTTGCGCAATCGCGGCGCCGCTCGGATCCACTACCGTGCCTTGGATGTTTCCCGTAAACTGAGCTCGAGCAGAAACAGCAACAAGCAGCATGACAAGCAAGAGCCGAACGCAGCATGAAATGCGAGACTCTATTCGCATGTGTTTCCTCCCTCAGTCCAGCTACGTGCGACCCACCCTGGAAAACAAGAATCTAAAAGCCAGCCTGCGTTAAAAAGAAATTCGAAGCCCTAGTTGAATCTGCCGGGCGCTCAAGGCGGACGTGACTCTTCCAAACGTGGCGTCCACCAAGTTGTTATCGACCGAACCCAGGTTCACGTGGTTGAAAACATTCAGGAAATCGAAGCGGAATTGCAGGTTGCCCTGCTCGCCCAGCCAAGGCACGCGGTTGTTCTTGAGCACGCTCGCATCTACTTGCGCAAGTCCGGGATTGCCGTAAGTGTTTCGACGCAAATTGCCTTCCGTGCCGACGGCGGGCACTGGGAAATCCGACGCCGAGAAGATTCCGTTTATGTATGCCTGGCCGCTATGCGAACCGGTGAAATTAGTGCTTGGTTGGTTGGGAATATCGTAGAACAACCCGTCATTGTTGTAGTCGCAGCTGGGCGCGCCGGAGCAGATAACCCAGAAAGGCGTGCCCGTGTGGATGGCGGCAATGCTGGTCAACTCCCAGCCGGATGTCACCACCTTTCCGACGCCGCTGTTCAGTCCTGGAAATGTGTAGGTTCCAGAGAGCAAGAAACGCTGTCGGACGTCCCAGTCCGCATCTGCTTCGCCCGGCCCTCGCGTTCCCGTGCCCACTACGCCAGGCGTAACCGCCAAAACGTCATAGATATTGCGATTCAGTTGGGGGAGATCTCTGACTGTATCCGCCGATAGTGTCGCCTGAATTCGGCTTTCGTCCACGTTCAAAGGCGCTGCCTCCGCGGTTACCTTCACCGCAGCCGCGGCAGTAGCAACAGCCAAGTGAACATCTATGCCCTGAGTTTCGCCGGTGCTCAAAGTAAATGACACTTCGGCTTTCTTAAAGCCGCCTGCCTCAGCGGAAATCACGTAATTGCCAGGGGGGAGGCTGCTGAAGCGGTAGTTTCCGCTATCACCCGTTTTCATCACGTTCTGAACGCCCGTGTCAGAGTTGCGCAAGCTAACCGTGGCTCCGACAAGTACTGCTCCGCTAGGATCGAGCACAAACCCTTGGACGTTGCTCGTAAACTGGGCCTTCACGGAAACCGCAAGGAACATCGCGACCACGAAGAGCCTGACTGCCAAGTCGAAGAGCGTTATCTGCTTTACTGGCCGGCGGACCAAATCCTCTAAGCAGACCATCCGCTCATTCCTCACCTCCGCAGCTATCACCTCGACGGGAACTTGCAGGACTGGTGGCCGCTCAAGCATGGTGCAATCGCTTACATGGTTTGAATGGTGAACATTCTGCGGCAAGCAGGTACTCCAACATTTGCGCGCCTAGGCTGCTATGCAAACGCTTGCATTTCTGGCGTGTTTATCATCAACATTTTCATTCTGTCAAGCAAAATTCACGCTGGAGGGAAAATTGAACCCGGCTCGTCAGCAGGCGTTGCGGACTTGGTGTAGAAACTGTACAAGCCCAAGGAACCAGGCCGGCGGGCAGCCCACGGCATCATCCCGATGCATGCAACTGAATAGAATAGGTTTTACCCGATCTTCTTGGAGTTATGTCCTCGACCAACCGCGATTGGGCACCCGCCCAACCCCCTCTTTAAGCGTAATCAATTGATTGGCGGGGATCTGTTTGAAGGTCTCACGCAAACCGCTTGGCCAACACACGTCAATGTCCACCGCTGTGGAAGCTCCCAAGCCAAAGTGCAGCCGAGGATCGTTACAGGAATAGAAGCTAGACTGGCTCAATACCGCCTGCGCTTGCGTTCCGGCTCCATAATGGACGAGAACGCGAGCTCCCATCGCAGTGCGGTTGGACTTTACGCCTTCTAGCCTCACTTTGATCCAGTTTCCTTTTCCGCTGACATCGTTGCGTAAGAGCGAGGGCGGCTCATTCAGATTGACGATCAGAATATCTACGTCCCCATCGTTGTCGAAATCTCCCAAAGCACACCCCCGGCTGCAATGCGCCGCCGCCACTCCCGGGCCCGCCACCTCGATCAGTTCTTCAAAAGTGCGGTTGCCAAGGTTGCGAAACACTGCGCGCGGTGTCTTGTTGGCGTATTGCGGGAGCTTTCGTTCTACTTCCGGATAGACGTTGCCGGTCACCATGAACAGGTCTGGGTAACCATCGTTGTCGAGGTCGGTAATTCCGGCTCCCCAACATACGTAGCGCGTTTCGACGCCGACGCGCGACGATCGCGTCATATCATCGAAGTATCCCTTCCCGTCGTTGCGATAAAGAACATTAGCGTCGTCCGCGAAGTGTGTCTTGAAAAGATCCAGGTGCCCATCCAGATCATAGTCGCCCACACCGACGCCCATTCCCGCCTGCTCCATGCCGTCGTCGCTAAGGGCCACTCCTCGCACTACGCCTTCCTCACGAAACGTTCCGTCATGATTGTTCATGAACAGCAAGCTAGGTGTAGAGTCCGAGGCCACGTAGATGTCGGGCCATCCGTCTTCGTCAAAATCGGCGGCAACCACAGTCATGCCATAGGTTTCGCTTTTTGCAATTCCTGCCTGATGGCTGACATCGGTGAATGTTCCATCACCATTGTTTCGGTAGAGCGAATGCCTCCCCATCGGCAGCCCACGCGGTCCACATTCGACGGGAATTCCTTTCCAATTGCAGTTGCTATTGTCCCCAGGTACGGGCGCGTGTTCCAACGAAAACCTCACGTAGTTGGAAACGAACAAGTCCAAATGACCGTCGCGGTTGTAATCCAGAAAACTGCATCCTGCTCCCCATCTCGGCCGGTCGTTTCGCAGCCCAGCGGACTTAGTGACATCCGTGAACGTTCCATCGCCGTTGTTGCGGTAGAGAACGTTTTGTCCGAAATAGGTGCAGAAAATATCGTCAAAGCCATCGTTGTTGTAGTCCCCGATACAAACTCCGCATGCCCAACCCTCGCCGTGCAGCCCCGCTTTCTCGGTGACGTCAGAAAAAGTTCCGTCCCGATTGTTCTTGTAGAGCCGGTTGGTTGCCCCTGGCGGACTGCCCACAAGGCGTGTCCCAGAAAGCAAAAAAATGTCCATCCATCCGTCGTTGTCGAAGTCGATAAAGGCGCAGCCGCATCCTGTTGCCTCCAGGATGTATTTCTTGCTTTCCACACCTCCGTAAATCACGGGATCCTGCAATCCCGCCTCGGCCGCGACATCGACAAAACGGGCGTTGAAGGGCCGGCCCGAAGGTGCCGGTCTGGCGAGCGGCTTCGCGGTGTGCGTTGAAACTCCTTGAGCGGCCAATCGCCTAGCACCCAGACAGGCCGCAGCGCCCATACCATAAAGGACAAACGTACGGCGCGTGTACTTCATCGGAGGATCAAGCTGGAAAGTTTCATATCTTTTGCGTGCTTCACTCTGTCGTGGCCACGGTCGGAAACGGGGCCCGCAGACAGACTTGGCGTTCGTTTCGGACAACGACTTAGCCGTCGCTGCGAGTTTTACGGCTTCGCCGGCTCTCCTTCCTCAATCAACTTATATCGATACTTTTCTCTCTCTTCTTTTGTGGCTTCCTCGCGAAGCGACGCGAGGCGCTTCAGCAAAGCCGGGATCTCGTCCTTGTCTCCCATCTTGCGGAGTGTTTGAATCAAACGGTACAAAGCGGTTTGGTCCTTCGGATCGCTGGCAAGCGCTTTTCGGCATTGGTCTGCCGCTTCTTTGTATTGTCCCGTCTGCATATAGAGTTTGGCCAGTACTTCCCGACCTGCTGCGAGTGTTGGTCGCAACTTTATGGCTCTCTCCGCGGACTGCAACGCTAGCTGAAATTCCGGCGTTCCTGAATCCGCGCCTTTCTGCGTCAGCACGTCCGCCTGAAGATACAGCAACATGGGATCGTTCGGATTCTGCTTTAGCTTTGACTGCACGGTAGCAAGAGCATGGTCGAGATCGTTCTCCTGCACTGCTGCTAGCCCTTGCGCCGCGGCGCCGAGAGATTGCGCCGGGTCCAGCTCCTGCGCCTTCTCGAAATCCGCTTCTGCCTTGTCGTACTGCGCCAGTTGCACGTACAGGACACCACGCGCCAGGTAGAGGTCCGCTGATTTCGGCCGTAGCCTCAACCCCTCGTTGATCACGTCGATACCGACCTGAAACGATTCATGGGAAAACGAAATATTTGCAAAGTCCAAGTACAAGCTCACGTTTAGAGGATCTCGAAGGAGGGCTTGACGCAGCGTTTCGACCGCTTTCGGAGTGTCCCCCAAATCTTCATATGCAGCGGAGGCGAGTTGCAGCGTATCGGCAGAGGGATCGGCGTCATCGAGGAGCGGCTTCAGTGTGGCCAGAGCTTGTTGGGGCTTTCGCGTCATGATTTCCAAAGAAGCTAAGAGGTGTCGCTCGCGGCGGTCTTCGGGGCGAAGCGTGAGCGCTTGACCAAACACCGACTCCGCCTGATCGAGCTTCTTTAGCTTGACCAGACACATGCCAAAGGCATTGAGGCCATCCATTTGTGAACGAATCACTTCTCCAGCCTTTTCAAAATGCGTGGTCGCACCGGCGCAGTTACCTTCGCGGTATTCCAAGACGGCCAGCATCGCGTGCGCCGTAGGTTCGTCCGGCCGCCATCGCAGCAGGCGATTCAACAGCGGCACTGCCTCGGCGCTTTTGTTTGTTGCGTAAGCGCTCTGGGCTGCGCCCGCCAGCGCTCCCACATTGTTGGGATCTATCTTCAGCGCATTCTTGAACGAGACTAGCGCGTTGGAATTGTCACCCTCTCCTGCAAAAGCGAGGCCTTGAAACGTCCAGAGTCGTGCGTTATTCGGCGACGTGCGAAGTGCCGCACGAGTGAGCTCGACCGCGTGGTCGAAATCTCTGTTCGCTAGTGCCGCTCGGATGGCGTCGAGTGGATTTTCCTTCTGTTCCTGCCCGAAAGCTGAAGAAACGCAAAGAAGGATCGCACCGATAAATTTTGTCCGCATCCGCATAAGCTCTGTTCTGCGGAGAATACTGCATCCTGAAAGATGATTACAGCTTGCTCCGCAACTTCTTTGGAGTTATAGATTATCTTGCAAGCGCTTTCAAAGCCCGAAAGGAGCGAGGATAATGAGACGTACAACCAGGCGTCAGTTTGCAAAGACCGCCATGATTTCGGCGGCGGGCGCGTGGATCACCCGCTCGGTGCCCATTGGGGCGAAGAGCGCTATCGCTGCGATTTCGCCTCCGCTTTCCACTTTTCCCTATTCCAGCGTACAGCTTCTTGACCGTCATTTCCGCACTCAGTTTGAGCAAAATCATCAAGTGTTTCTCCATCTCGATGAGGATGGCCTTCTCAAGCCATTTCGCCAGCGCCAAGGAATGCCTGCCCCGGGGCCGGATCTCGGCGGCTGGTACGACAATGCTGACGATTTCAACCCCGAGAACAATTTTCACGGATTCATTCCCGGCCACAGCTTTGGCCAGTATTTGTCGGGGTTGGCGCGCGCTTACGCCGTTACGGGCTCAAAGCCAACGCAGGCGAAAGTTCATCGCTTGGTGCGCGGGTTCGCTGAGACGGTGGAACCCAGCGGAAAGTTCTACGTTGATTACCGGCTGCCGGGCTATACGTTTGACAAAACCTGCTGTGGCTTGATCGATGCGCATGAATTCGCCAAGGATCCAATCGCTCTGGAAGTGCTCAGGCGGGCAACGGAGGCGGTGCTGCCGCATCTCCCCGAGAAAGCTTTGAGTCGCGCGGAACAGGAGGCGCGGCCACACCAGGATATCTCCTATACCTGGGACGAAACTTACACGCTTCCTGAGAACTTCTTTCTGGCCTATCAGCGCAGTGGCGACAAGCGTTACTTCGATCTCGGAAAACGCTTCATCTACCACGAATACTACGACGCGCTGGCAGAAAACAGGAATGCGCTACCCGGCAAACATGCTTATAGCCACGTCAACACGCTTAGCTCTGCGATGCAGGCCTATCTCATGCTCGGCGACGAAAAGTATCTGCGCGCCGCGGCCAATGGCCTTCGCATGGTGCAGGAACAAAGCTACGCGACGGGAGGGTGGGGCCCCAACGAAGCATTTGTGGAACCGGGCAAGGGACACTTGGCCGCCAGCCTGGGCACCACGCATGCAAGCTTTGAAACTCCTTGCGGCGCCTACGGACATTTCAAAATCACGCGTTACTTGCTGCGCGTGACGGAGGACTCTCGCTATGGCGACAGCCTGGAGCGCGTGCTCTACAATACCATTGCCGGCGCAAAGCCAATCCTTCCGGACGGCACCAGTTTTTACTATTCGGATTACAACTTGGACGCGGCAAAGAAGGTCTATTACAAGGACAAATGGCCCTGCTGTTCGGGCACGTTCCCGCAGCTAGCAGCGGACTACGGAATCAGCTCTTACTACCAGGGCAAGGATGGAATCTACGTCAATTTGTTTCTCCCGTCGAAACTAACCTGGACCCAAAACGGCAGCCACTGCAGTCTGACGCAGACCACGCAATATCCGAGACTGAATACGGCGGAGCTTCGTTTTCAACTCCCTCGGCCCGAAACCTTTACCGTTTATCTTCGAGTGCCGGCTTGGGCCGATGCCAAGACGCGCATCTCAGTCAACGGCAAGCGCGCGGAGGGCGACCCGACGCCTGGAAAATTCTTCGCGGTCACACGAACCTGGAAAAACGGTGATCACCTGGAGTTTGAGATTGGTATGCCGTGGCGCCTCGAAGCGGTCGATGCGCAGAACGCAGATCTGGTAGCCCTGATGCACGGACCGCTCTCCCTCTTCGGCACGGGTGAGTTGCCGGCCCGCTTGACGCGAGCGCAATTCTTAGCTGCCAGTCCTTTGGCGGCCGACTCGGATGATTTCGTCGTGACGGCCGATGCTGGAAAGTTGACATTTCGTCCCTTCGCTCGCATCGCCGACGAGCCTTACCATTTATACCAGCGCATCGGTGGCTGAAACTCTGGCAAATACAATTTTTATCAAGCGAGGAGGTTCTGCCAAAAACTTATGCCCTACTTGCATACCGGGGCCATGCCCAATGTTGTGCGGAGCAATCGCACGCACGGTGATCCGCGTGTCAAGCTCGTGATGTATTCGCACGTGATCGCTGAAGACCGGCGCAATGCGGTGGACCGTGTCGTGGGCGTTGTTGCACCCAAATGAGCTTACCTAATTGACGCTGCCCGCAACGACCAACGAGCGGCACAGCTCTCGAGCGTCGCGCGGAGGTTTGTGCAAGCCCGATTTCTTCCAGATCGTCCTCTACAAAAATACGGCAGGGTCCGGAAACATTTCTCTTCGTTTGTCCGCAGTTTTGCATTCGAGAAGGGGCTTACTGTGTCCGGACGTTGTCCACGTAAAATTCGGCGCTGGGCATACCGCTGCCACCCGTATTGAAGAACACCCATAAAGCTCGCAAAGCGCTGAGGTCCTTCGGCAGGGAACCAAGGCAAGCCGAGGTGGACTGGAACAGCGCCATCAGATCAACCGTTACGGTTGTGCTGGTGTTGGGATTGATGAGGCCGAAATTGGTTTGGCACCAGTGGAAATCGCTACCCACTTGAACGGCGACCGATTGCGATGTTCCGGTCGTGGTGGTCGTGACATCCAACAGAATTTGATGAACGTTGGCCAGAGGAACGGGAAGCGGAGGCGTAGAGAGGTCGGGACCAAACCAGCCGCCGTTTGCGGTCGCGGTGATCTGCAAGCTGTGAGTGCAGTGGGTAGCGAACAAGGCGCTTTGCGACGTTGTGCCCGCGTTGGGATTGAAACTGGCGGCCGTCCAGGTGTCCGTGCCATCTTCGAAATTGTAAAGCTCGCCCGGGATGCCCTGAACGGTGACGATGATATTTGCCGGGTTGGAGATGCGGCCTTTCATGTCCATATCTATATACGTTGTGGCGATCGTGCCGGAAACGCATGGCGAGGCTGGCGTGAAGGTTACGTTTCCATCGGGCTGCACCAAATAGGTGCCGAACTGTGTTGTGAACTGCGTTTGTTGACCGGGAGTCGTCGGATCCAGGTCTACGGAATCGAGGTCGAGCGGAACATTCTGATAGGTGATGTCATTGGCGGTAACGTTCAGAGTTACCGGAGTGTCGTTGGCGGTCGTGGCCCGGTCGTCATCGGCGACGGGATTGGAGCTAACCGGCTCGAGGTCTTGCGCGCGCCTGGCAAAGTTCGTAAAGGCCATGCAAACCGGAGCAGGGCAATAGACGGTAAAGCCATCAAAATCGGGATAAAGCGAGCCATTATCCTGTTTGTCGGACAAGAGCCAATACAGCGCTCCCGCGCCACGTTCCTCGAGAATCTCATCGGTCCAGCTTTTATAAGTTGGATTGCGCGTGGCTTGATCCAGCCAGCCAAATTCGCCGAGGATTGCCCGCTCACGGATCTGCCGGGCGGCGCGAATGTGCTGTTCGATCCATTGCCTGCCGAAAGCCGCGCGTTCCGGAATCGAGAGGAACCCCTTCCAGAAATCGGGGTACAGATGAAATGACACGGTATCCATGGCGTCGAGATTCGCGAGAGCTATCGCGTCCACACCCTGGCTGCAATTTACGGTGAAATCGGAAGAGGCCGGATCGTTGCAGAAGAAGCCTTCATCGCCGCTGGCGACCAAGTGTTTTGTGTCCATCGTTTTGATGAACTTACTGACATCGTCGGCCCAAGCAAGCAAGGTCTTAGTGTTACAGCCGGCTGAACGCGGATAAACTCCGGAACCGCCGCAGCGCGGCTCGTTGGCCAATTCCCAAACCATGATGGCGGCGTCATCTTTGTATTTGATGCCGGTGTAGAAGTTGGTGTGATTGAGCACGTGGAAGATCCAGTCCTTGTACCACTGACGAATGGTCAAGTCAGTGTAGAAGTCATCATGGAACTGGCCTCCCTTCCAGCGCACATATTGATCCATACCGCCAAAGTCTTTCCAGTTGTTGACGAAGGGAATGATCACCTTCAAATCTAACTGGCCCGCTTTAGAAATGACGTAGTCGAGATGCTGAAGGCCAGTGGGGCCATCGTTAAAGTCGGGAGCTGTGCCATTCCAGAAATGAAAATAGACGCCGTTGTGTTTTCCGGTGCCGTCGACGGAATTGGAGCCATCCTGATTGCCGATATCGAGGAAACCCCAGAATCGGAAGACGTTGAAGCTGCTGGCCGCGGCCTTATTCAGAAGGGCGTCGACCATAAACTGGGACACGTACATGGGATAGTAGTTGTTGGACCCAGCGACGCGGAAAGGGCGGCCACCATGGAAGAGTTCACGACCGCTGCGATGAACAAAGTGGCGCCCCTTTGCATCCACTTCGTCCTGAATCTGGAGCTGTTGCGCTGCGGTTGCGCGAGCATGGAATCCGAGCAGGAGTATAGCCGCAATGAAATTGAGAGACGAACGCGTGCACATGTGCGAGAGTCCTTTCTCTGCAGGCGAACGATCCGCGAGTTTGCGGCAGGGCGAATTGAGCCGCTGGGCCGGCCGGACAATCGGTTCAATAGCCGGAGCGGAGGAGAGCCGAATTATGCGTCTCGCAGATCATCGGGTGATCAAAGCTGCTTGCCTTTGCAGCCTACATTCCGCAGTTGAGGCGGGCAAGTTTTCCGGTGAGATCCAGCCTGATTTCAGCAAGATAGCATACTCATGACTCCTTCCAGGGTGCCTCTGCCAGCGCGGATTCCACGAGGCGATCGAGTTTGCTCTGCAGGGCTCGATAGTTTTTGATCCGGCGCTCGCATTCTTCGGCCGTCCCTTTACTGATGGTCTTGGTCGTTCGTTTTCCCTCCACGAACCCCGTCCATCGATAATAGGTGCCGTGGAGCTTGGGCGGGCTGGCCTTGCAGGCGCAGTTGGGCTTGCCGCATTGACTCCTGGCCGTGGACACCGAGCCCGGCAGAATCGGGCCCTCCGCCACGATGGTGATTTTTATCTTCGGGGTTGCTTTTGTTCTTGACATCCTAATACCAATATACATTAGGATAGAGCTCCATGCAAGAGGAGCCCTTTCGTCTGGTTCGCCAAGTCCTGGGTCCCCTTCCCATCCTCGATCGATTCATCGAACGCATCGGCCTCCCTGAGCATATCACCGAGGCCACCCGACGCGCCCCCTACGCCCGGGCCCTCCTTCTGCTACTTAAAAATATCGTGCTCGAACGCAATGCGCTCTATGCCATCCGTGAGTGGGCGGCTCCCTATGATCCGGCCCTGGTGTACGGCGGAAACTACAGTGACGATGTGCTGGCCCGGGCTCTGGACTGTCTCTTCGAGGTCGATCGCGCCAGCCTGCTGACCCGCGTGGTGCTCGCTTCGGTCCAAGCGTATCAGCTGGATGTAAGCCAGATCCACCAGGACACAACTTCGGTCAAGCTCAGCGGGGCCTACACGGGACAGCAGCGGAGAGCGGTGCAGCTCCGCCGGGGCTACAGCAAGGATCACCGTCCGGACCTCCTCCAGCTGGTGTACGAGCTTTCCGTGACGCAGGATGGCGCCATCCCCTTGCTCTTTAAAGCGCACGATGGCAACCGCACCGATGACACCCTGCACTGGCAAAATTGGCAGATGCTGCGTGGGCTCCTGGGCTGTTCCGATTTCTTGTACGTAGCCGACTCGAAACTCTGCGTCAGCGAGACGCTGCTCAACATCGATCGGAGTCAGGGCCGGTTTATCACCGTTGTGCCACGCACGCGAGGCGAGGTCGACGAGTTCCAAAGCAAGGTCGAAGCCTCCTTCGTTCGCTGGGAGAAAGTGTGGGCCAAGCGATCCAGCCGGAAGCATAGGCGCATCGATTTGTACGAAGCGGCCACGGGGCTGTATCAGATGCGCGAAGGCTTCCGGGTGTACTGGTTCCGATCGAGCGAAAAAGCTCGCCGGGACCGACAGGAACGGGAGGAAAAGATCGCCGCGGCCCTGGGGCAGTTAGGGGGCCTGGCCGACCCAGCCCGCAAGAAAAGGCCCAAGACCGACAAAGCCGTGCGCCGGAAGGTGGAGGAGATCCTGGAGCACTTTGCGGTGAAACCTTGGGTGCGCGTCGAAGTCACTTGGGAGTCGGTCGAGCAATTCCGTCAAATCAAGCGCGGTCGTTCTTCGGCCAACACGTTGTATCGCAGAATGGTGCGCCAGGTGCCGCACATCCACTACTCGCGCGATGAGGAGGCCATCTCGAAATCCGAGCACATGGACGGGATTTTCCCGCTGGCTACCAATACGAGCCTGAATGCCTTGGCCGTACTCCGCGCCTACAAGTATCAACCCCAACTGGAAAAGCGCCATGCCCTGCTGAAATCCGTCCTACAGGTCGCCCCCATCTTCCTGAAAAAGAACGAGCGCATTGAGGCCCTGATGTTCGTCTATTTTTTGGCCCAACTCGTCTCTGCCCTGCTGGAGCGGCAACTGCGCAACGCCATGCGTGCACAGGGCCTAGCGCACATTGAAATCCTCCCTGAGGAAAGGCCCTCGCCCTCGCCCACCATCCAGCAAATCGTCCGTGTCTTCAGCTCTTGCGCCCGCCATCTTCTGCTCTCCCAGAAGGGCGAACTCGTGCAGACCTTCTCCGACCCTCTCACTCCCATTCAAAAACAGATCTTGAGCCTTCTCGCGATATCGACGGCTGCCTATACGTAGACCCAATGCCAGGAAATCTGCCGCCTTCTACTGCGGAATGTAGGTTGCAGCCCAACCTCGGGAACATATCGGTCGCTAATCATAGATCTAAACTCCTTCGCTGTCAGCGGGCTAGCGTCTGTTGAGAAGGCTTATTAAGATGTCGCGGATGCGGTCAGTTTTGTCGGCTCCAAAGGGAACTTTCAGAGGAACTGGGTGTTTGCTTCGGGAGCATTCATGAAGCGGAAGGAGGTCCAATTGACTAAATCCGACTTTTCTCGCAGGAAGATGCTTCAAGCGGTGGGTGCCACAGCCTTGTCGGCCTCGATCCGCGGCAATTCAGGTGTGAGCTTCGCCATAGGCGCGCGGGACATCGCCAGCACTGCTGGCGTTCCCAAAATTGCCATCGAGATTTTCAGGGCCAGCTCACAAGCTTTCGCGGCAAGCGTAGACGACTCGGCGATCCGCCGCGTCAAGCAACTTGGCGTCAATGACGTTCTAACGGGTGGTCCTCCCATTCCTTGGCAAGAAGACGACCTGCGCGCGTTTATGGACAGGCTCAAGGCGGGGGGGCTCACTCTGGGCAATATGATGATCGCGGGTTTCCCCAAAACGCTCTATGGCAGACCCGGACGCGACGAGGAGATTGATAAGGTTCGCGAATCCATTCGCGTCGCTGGAAAAGTCGGACTGCCCGTTATCGAATACAATTTTTATGCCCACCGCCTGGTCGAAGGCTACTATGCCGAAATCGGAAGGGGTGGTTCCGGTCTTACGTCTTTCGATTACGATCGAGTGAAAAACCTCCTTCCTCTCCCCGAAGAAGGCGCGCACAACCTCGAAGAAATGTGGAGCAACATCACCTACTTTCTCCAGGCGGTGGTTCCCGTCGCCGAACAGGCCGGAGTGCGTTTGGCTCTCCACCCCAACGATCCACCGGCGCCATTGAGTCGCGGATCGCAGCAGATTATGGGAGGCGTTGAAGGTTGGAAGCGCCTAATCAACATTGTCCCGAGCAAATGCAACGGCATTACCTTCGACTGCGGCGTGACCCGCGAGATGGGCCACGACCCCGTGGACGTTTGCCGCTATTTTGGAAGCAGGGACGTCATCAATCACGTGCACTACCGCAACGTTTGCGTCGAGCGGCCTAACGAAAAATACACCGAAGTCTTCATCGACGAAGGCGTGAACGACATGTTTTTGATGATGAAAGAATTAGTGCGTCAAAAATATTCGCGGCTCGTTTACCCCGAGCATCCTCGCGCCATCGACTATGACCGCGAGCGCCCGGACTTCAAGCCCTACTACCCCGGTGGCGGCGGCTACGCTGCGCTGGCCTTCAATGTGGGATACGCCAGGGCAATGCTTCAAGCCGCCTTAGCTTCGTAATAACTCTTGACACGTCGCCGTGACCGGATGACGGCAACTCTTCCGTAATCAGATAAAAGGAAGGGTTGCCGACGATCTAAGTCCTGTCGAACCTCGACAGTCCAGGGCGTGTCAGATGCCGGCGCACCAGGCATAGCCTGCTTCTGAAGCCGCAGAGCCGAGGCCTTTACCAAACCCTTTCAGGCTGTCTGTGACCGTCAGGCGAGTGATGAATCTGGAGAGCCCCCACTCCGCGAAACCTCTGGCCTGAAGACGCTTAAAGTCTTCCGTGCGGGGCGCGAGATCGTTCGGGAATGGACGCGGCGAGCTTGTCTTGGCATTCTTCTCTTCGCTCTCAGTGGTGAACCTACTTTTTCCGCCCGCTACTCGCAGCGCAGGGCTTCCATGGGATCCACCGAAGCCGCCCGCCGCGCTGGCACCAGGCACGCCAGCGCCGCGGCAACAACCAGCAGCAGCGTCACCCCGCCAAGAATCATTGGATCGCGCGAGCTTTCCGTCACCCATTTTGTCGCCAGCTTATTGAACGCAACGCTCAGCGCAATCCCCGCCGCAACTCCGCTGCTCACCTGAATCGCCGTAGACGACAGCACAATGCGGATCACGTCGCCGGCCTCCGCGCCCAGCGCCATGCGAATCCCAAATTCATTCGTCCGCGTCGCCACTCCATAGGACACCACGCTGTACAGCCCCACCGCCGCAAGCGCCAGCGCCAGCACCGAGAAAATCCCAAACAGCGCCGCCACCAGCCGCTGCTGCGCGTACTCCTGCATCCCCTTGATCCATGTCTTCAAATCCCGGACGAGCATCACTTGCTGCTCCGGATCGATCTTCACGATCTCCGCGCGAATGTCCCGCAAAATCGAAAGCGGCGCCACCCGCGTGCGCACGAGAATCTGTGTGAACATCCACATCTGCGCCGGGTACGGCACATACACCTGCGGCTTGATGGGATTGCGCAGCCCGTCGTCGCGCACATCCGCCGCGACGCCGATAATTTGGAACCACCCGTCCGCTCCAGCGGCCGCGCGCTGATACGGCGGCTGATCCTTGAGCGACGGAATCTTGACCTGATGCCCAATCGCGTCACCGTTCGGCCACAACTGGCGCGCCATCGTCTGGTTGATTACCATCAGCGCGGCGCCGCGCATATTTTCCGTGTGGTCCCAGATGCGTCCCTGCGTCAGCGGAATCTTCAGCAGCGGAAAATACTCCGGGCTGACAAAGTTCACGCGCACTTCCGGGTTTTCCGCCGAGGTGCTGCCCAAAATCTCGACGTTCTGTCGCCACCCATTCGAGGGCGGCGTCGCATTCGTCGAAATGCCAGCCGCAACCACCTGCGGCATTGCCGCAATCCGCGCGCGGATCTGCTCAAAATATTCCTCGCGATCTTTCCACTCGACGTGTGTGTTTTCGTGGATCGGAATCGGCACAGACATGGCATTGTGCGGGTCGTAGCCTAAATCCGTATTCACCAGCTTGAGGAAGCCCTTCCCCGCCGCGCCTGCCGCGGTCAGCATCAGCAGCGTTAACGCCACTTGCGCCGCCACCAGCGCGCCATGACTCCGCCGCGCGCCCACGCTGCCCGCCACCCGCCGCGAACTGCTCTGCATCAGCCGCGCAATTTCCGGCCGGGAAAGCTGCAGCGCCGGCCACAACCCAAACACAATCGAAGTCACAAACGCCAGCGCCACGCTAAAGAGCAGCACCGGCACATTCATCCTGATCACCGACTCCGCTGGAAACGAATTTTCCGGCAGCGTCGCCACCAGCAACGAAAGCCCGCGCCACGCCAGCAGCACGCCCAGCAGCGCGCCCGTTGTGGCGATCCCCAGCGACTCCGTCAGCAGTTGCCGGATCATCCGCATCCGGCCCGCTCCGATGGCCGCGCGTACTGCCAATTCGTGCTGACGCTCCGTACCGCGCGCCAGCAGCAAAATCGACACATTCGCGCAGCCAATCAGCAGCAGCGAAGCCACCGCGCCTAGCAGCAAGCACAGCGTCGGCCCCAGTGGACGCGCATACACCTCCACGATGCTGCGCAGCTTCACCTTGAACTTGTCCGGATAATTCGCCGGCGCTGCCTTCGCGAACTCCTCGATAATCGGCTGCAGCTCTGCGCTGGCCTGCTCGGGGTTTACGCCGGCTCGGAGCTTGATGGACGCCGCGTAGCGAATGTTCGGGTCCTGCGTGACCTTCAGCGGCACGTAAATATCCGGGTTGCCCCACTTGAACCGCGGCGGCATCACTCCAACCACCTGGTACGGCTTGTGTACAAGCCGGATGGTCCGCCCAATCACGTTGGGATCGCCCATGTAGTAGCGCTGCCAAAACGCGTAGGTCAGCACCACCACCGGCTGCGGCGTTTGCCCCGGCGGCGCGTCGGAAGGAATCAGCCAGCGGCCCATCAGCGCACGGATGCTCCAGTGATTCGGCGCGTTCGGGTCGATATACATGGCTTGGACGTCTTCGGGGAGGTCGCCGTCCGTGGTGGTCAGGTTCCACCAATCCATCAGGACGACGTCTTCGGTGGACCGGGCCTGGCGCAGCACGCCCGCTTGCGGACCCGTCGGCCCGGCGAAGCGGTCGTGGCCTTCCCTGTCCACCAGCCGAATCTCCATGATGCGGTCCGAGCCGGGGTAGGGGAAGGGGTCGATGAGCACAGCGTAGATCACGCTGAACACAGCGCTTGTCGCGCCAATGCCCAGCGCCAGAGAGAGCACTGCCGTCAGCGTGAACCCCGGCCGCTTCCGCAGCTCCCGCACCGTAAACCGCAAATCCGTCCAAAGCGAAGCCATCTCATGCCTGCTTCCCGGGCAACCTGAGACTCCTCAGAAACTCGACGTTAAGTCTTGTGGAATCAATAGGCGTCGAGATCGAGTTTCAGGGTCACATAACCGCCCCGAAAGGGGCGGCAGCTGCTCTCCACTCGCTTTGTCCGGCGGCCTGGAGTGCCCCAGGCTCGTTTTCAGAGGGTGGGCGGGCCCGTCGTAGCGGCGAGGTTGTCTCGCCACATTCCCGCGCTTGTAGTACTCGCTTTTCTGCTTGGCCACCGTGCGCGGGAAGCGGATTACTCCTCCTAGTGCTATGTATACGTACCTAGACGAAAGTCGTTCCCCAGAAGTTAGGTCGCGAAGACAAACTCGGCGCTTTTTGTAGCGGCCGCCCACTCATGTGTTTCCTCCAGGCTCGCCAATCTGCGCGAACCATGGGCGGAATGCAGGGCCAGAACGTTCTAGTACGCTCACAAAATCGGACCCGACGATTAGGTGCGAGTGCCGACTATCGGAGAATTGAACGCTTCCATCAACACTAAAGCCGCTGACAGCCGGTGAGTTGCGGGTTGACCAGCCACTCTGCTTAAAGTATTTTTCGTTTCTGGTGCCCGAGGTTTCTTGTAGTGTTACTGCGGCCGGCTGTCATTGACCGTCTTTGGTTTCGCATTAGGCGGGCCCGGACGGTTTTGTCCAGGTCGGTCTAACTGAGTTTGACAGCCGATACTGTCTGTCGTTTTGGTCGAATGTTGGCCACATCGCAGTGCGATCGCAGAGACTAGACCTGCATTGGGGCGACCAGACAAAGAAGAGGAAACAATGGCAGCACCGAACCTGCTCCAACTTAGCCCACCGACCTGTGATGACCGTCTGATTTGGGATGTCGAGAGATCCTTCTATCATTTTCCGACGCTCGCTGCTGCGGACGAACTCGGATTATTCCCTCTTTTGGATACCAACCCCATGACGGCGGCACAGGTTGGGCAGGCCCTCTCGCTAGGACCTCGAGCGACCGAGGCGCTCCTTGGTGTTCTGACTTCATTGGGTTTCCTGACCCAATCTCACGGGCACTTCAGTCTCTCTGGTGTATCTCGAACGTACCTGCTGCCTGGCAGCCCGTATTACCGCGGCAGCATCATCAAGTTGTTCGGGAACGTGCCGCTCACATCTGCGACGATCTTGGAGGCACTGAAAAAGGAAAGAGCTTCGGCCTACGGTGGCGGCGAAATGTGGGAAACCCATGAAATGGACTCGGCCCTGGCAGAAGGGTTTACACATGCAATGCACTGCCAATCGCTTCCACTGGCGATGGGAGTCGCCTTGAATGGCGATTTTCACGGCATCAAACGCGTCTTGGACGTCGGAGGGGGTTCCGGTTGTTTTTGCATCGTTGTGGCTCAACGGTGGCCGGGGACGACGTTTACAATCATGGAACTGCCCGCTGTCAGCAAAGTGGCACAGCGCTACATTGCCGAACATGGCCTCCAAGATCGCATCAACACCGTGGAATTGGATATGTTCAAGGACCGGTGGCCAAGGGAGTATGACGGAGTCTTCTTCAGCAACGTCTTCCATGATTGGGATCGCGACCGCTGTCTCTTTCTGAGCCGCCGCGCCTTTGAGGCGTTGCCGTCAGGCGGACGGATCTTTGTCAATGAGATGTTGCTCGATGAAACGAAGGACAGACCGCTGGCAGCCACATCTTTTTCCATGACGATGATGGTGTATACGCAAGGTAAGCAATATTCGGCGAACGAGTTGAGGGAGATCTTGGGCGAGTCTGGGTTTGAGGACATTCGCGTGACCCCTACCCACTGTTACTACTCTCTGGTCACCGCCAGAAAGCGCTAGGCGCATCGCCCGACCTTGTTCGCAAGGGACCATCGGGACCTTGGGATTGCGAGCCGTTGACGGACAACTCTTCCATAATCCGCTAAGGGAAGGATTGCCGTTTCAAACCATCGATAGCGTTAGTTTTGTCGCCTTGTTACTATTTTAGAGCTTCGAGAAAATCTTCTATTCATCTGTGAAGGGAAAGGGTGTTCGTGCGCAAAATTACCGTTCTTCAGCAGGTTTATTCTCTAGTGCGGGCAGTCCACTTCAATAATTTCGCCGCCCATAACCAACTCTCGACGGAAATCCGCAGGCCAGAAATTAGTTTATAGTCTGGCCAATCCTAGAAATTTCCACGCGCCTAGCGCCCTTCGCAACCCTATACTGGAATCGTCGAGTGTATGAGACTCTCCCGCGCGATCACCTGGGGCTTAGGAATATGTCTTTTCGTCCTGGCCCTTTACGCTGCTGTGTCCTTGTCACACCCTCGCGGGTCACAGGGGCTGGTAGTGTTCGGAGATTTGGTACAGTGCATCCTGCCGTTGATTGCCAATGCCGGGCTGCTCCTGAACGCTGGCACTCCCCACTGGCGGCGCAATATTTTTTGGATGCTGCTCGCCCTAAGCTGCACGCTTTGGATGATCGGACAGTTTCAATGGAGTTATTACGAGATTTATCTTCATAAGCCGCTACCCGCAATGTATCCGGGCGATATTTTATTCTTTCTGCGCGGCATCCCGATTATAGCTGCGCTTACGCTCCTACCACACCAGAAGCGCGGCGAGGTGCATGCGCGCCTCGGATATCTCGATTTCAGCCTGTTGTTGACCTGGTGGACCTATGTTTACGTTTTTTTCGTTTTGCCGTGGATTTACGCGACACCCACGGTTTCGCAATACAATCATAGTTTCAACCTCCTCGCGATAATTCAAAACAATGTCATCGTCATTGGGTTTACCGTTCTCTGGCTGCGCAGCAAGAGCGCGTGGAAGACCGTATATATCCATCTTGTGGGCGCTTCCGCGCTCTATATGCTTAGCGCTCTGGTGATCGATGTAGGAACCGACACTGGCGACTACTACACAGGCAGTTTGTACGACCTTCCGCTTATCTCTTCGTTCTTGTGGTTCGCGCTCGCCGGCTTGATTGCTTATTTGAATCGCCACCAGCTTGACGCCGCTTCGCTGGAGGAAACGTCAGGCTCGAGCGACAACTCCGACCTGAACGTTCACGGCTGGTCGAGCCGTCTGGCCATGGTGGCGGTGATTTCGTTGCCGCTCCTTGCGCTCTACAGCCTGCATTTTGATCAAGGCGAGCCTAATGTCCGTGATTTCCGGCTGGCGACCACGATGGTGGCGGCCCTACCGTTGGCGGGATTGATTTTCGTGCGCAGCTATTTCGCCGACGCGGACAGAGCCCGGCTATTGGTGCAATCGGAACAGGCGCTGGAAAATCTGAAGCGGCTTCAGGCGCAGCTTGTGCAAACAGAAAAACTTGTCTCGCTCGGCCAGTTGGCTGCCGGCGCAGCCCATGAAATCAATAATCCGCTGGCTGCCATTCTCGGTTTTTCGGACCTGCTGGCTGATGATGAAACCCTGCCGGACAAGGCGCGTTCCACCGCTTCAAAAATCCGTGAACAGGCCCGACGAACGAAAACGCTCGTTGTGAATTTGCTCAGCTTCGCCCGCCAGGTACCCTCTGAGCGCACGCTGCTCGATATCAACACGGTAGTGAACAATGCCGTCCAGCTTCGCGCACTGGATCTCCGCTCTTCCACCACCCGGATCGAACAGCAGCTCGAATCCGTGCTCCCCGGAGTGCGAGGCGACGACAACCAGCTCATGCAGGTTTTTTTCAATCTCATCAGCAACGCCATAGACGCCATGGAATCGCACAAAGGCGGCGTTCTGACGATCAAGACCATGCGCGATCGCGGCAACGTTGTCATCTTATTTTCAGATACCGGCCCCGGGATCAAAGAACCGCATCGCGTGTTCGATCCCTTTTACACCACGAAGCCTGTGGGAAAGGGCACGGGCCTGGGCTTAAGCATCTGCTTCGGAATCGTTCAGGAGCACAGCGGAAAAATTCTATGCTATAACCGCCAGGAAGGCGGCGCGGTTTTCCGCGTCGAGCTGCCTGCCGTTCTTGCCGCGTTTCCAGCCAAAGAATTGCAGCAGCTCACTACTCAAGGATCGAATCCCAGGAAATCCAGCTGAGAGCTCCCCGCTTCGGCGTTCAGGTGCCTTCGCGAAACTGCCTCCGACTCATGTTAGAGTTTTCCATCCCCGCATGCTTCCATAGGAGCCAGGATGCCGGAAACTGCGATTCGCACGCAAAAGTTGTCCCGCAGGTTCGGGAACCTCACTGCCGTTGACGGGATCGATCTCGAGGTAGCTGCGGGGCAGTTCTTCGGTTTCCTGGGACCGAACGGAGCAGGCAAATCCACCACCATCAAAATGCTCACCGGGCTGCTTGCGCCAACTTCAGGAAGCATGGAGCTTCTTGGGCTGGACTTCGCCGCGCATCCCGTCGAAGTGAAACGCCAGATTGGAGTTGTACCCGAAGGCATGGGCCTTCTCGAACGGCTCACGGGCTCGGAATATTTGCAGTTCGTCGGGCGCATGTATGGGTTGGATCGTGCGACGACGCAACGACGCGCGAATGAGCTGCTCGACTTCATGCAACTGGCGGACCGGCCAAAAACCCTTATCGCGGATTATTCGCATGGCATGCAGAAGAAACTGGCACTGGCAGCCGCGGTCATCCATGGGCCAAGAATTTTGTTTCTGGACGAACCCTTCGAAGGCGTGGACGCTCTCGCGGCGGGCGCTCTGAAGGCCCTGCTCGGCCGGATGACCGAGCGTGGGACGACCATTTTCCTGACTTCCCATGTACTGGAAATCGTCGAGAGGCTTTGCAGCCACGTCGCCATCATTCACAAAGGCAGGCTTGTGGCGCAGGGTTCGCTGGAAGAATTGCGCGCGGGCATTTCCGGCGAGGTGGGCGGCAAGACAACGCTCGAGGAGATTTTCCTTTCGATTGTGGGGCAGGACGGCACGGAACGGCCGCACCTGGAAGAACTCTCATGGCTGATGTAGGCCCTTCGATTGGGATTCTCCCACAGATTCGCGCGGTGGCCGGTCTGCGCTGGCGCATTCTTCGCAACAGCCTGCGCAAGGAGAGCCATCGCTTGCACGTGCTTGGCGTGGTCCTCGGCGGAATCTTAAGCGGCATTGTTGTACTGGGCCTGTGTTTCGCTTTTTTTGCCGGGGCGTATGCGTGTCTTTCCGAGGGCCGACCCGGCTGGATCGGCCTGCTCTTCTGGGGAATTTTTCTTTTCTGGCAGTTGTTTCCGATATTTGCCGCGGGGTTCGGAGCCAGTTTTGAATTCCGCACGATGCTCCGTTTTCCAGTGAACCTCACAGCTTTTTACATCATTGGTCTGGCCTACGGCCTGGCGGATTTTTCCGCGGTTGCATCCGTTTGCTGGCTCGCTTCCATGACTCTTGGTGTGGCAGCGGCAAAACCGGGAGTGTTACCGGCGATGCTGCTGGTTGTTGCGCTGTTCCTTTTGCTCAACGTGACGTTGGAGCGACTTGTAGGTTCTTGGCTGGAACGGCTGCTGTCGCGGCGCCGGACGCGCGAGCTATTTTTCGCCTTGTTCATTCTCTCAATGGTCTCTTTGAATCTGATTAACCCGATTGTGAATCGTTATGGCGCATTGTTACGGCCGCTGGCGTCCCGGATCATTCCTTACTTCTCGTGGTTTCCGCCTTCGCTGGCGGGGAAAGCCGTGGCCGCCGCTGCTCAAGCTCACTTTGGCGGAATTCTCGCGGGTTCGCTGGGGCTTTTACTGTATGCGGCGGTGTTCAGCTTTTTTCTCTGGCACCGCTTTGCCGCGCAATATCGCGGCGAACAGCTAAGTGAGACGGCCGCTCCAGCTCCTGCCGTCGCGCGCCCGGTTGCGAATGCAGGGGATGCTCCGGATCGCCTGAGCGCGCTGTCGCCGCAGGTGGCGGCGGTGGTTCGCAAGGAATTTCGGTACCTCACGCGCAACAGCTTTGCTTTTTTTACCTTGATCATGCCGCCGGCGCTGGTTTTGATCTTCAGCTCGCAGTTTACCGGCAAACACCCAACGGTATCGGAACATCCCATCTCGCCGGAGATGTTTTTTCCTGGCATCATGGCCTACCTTGTCCTGATCCTGATGGCGCCCGCATACAACTGTTTTGCATTCGAAGGCCGCGGCATTCAAACCTACTTCATGGCCCCACTGAGGTTTCGCGACGTGTTCCTCGGGAAGAACCTGATGCTGCTGCTGGTGCTCGCCGTGGAAATCGGTTTGTCGCTGGCTATGCTCGCCTGGCGAATCGGCTTGCCCCCGCTTCCTGTGCTCGTGGCGACACTCGCGGCGATAGTCTTTGCCGTGACGGGACAGCTCACGGTCGCCAATTGGTCTTCGCTCAACTTTCCGCGCAAGTTGGAATTTGGCCAGATTCGCGGACAGCGGCAATCCGGCATGGCGGTGCTCATGGCCTTCATCGCGCAAATCGTATTCGGCGGAATTTCAGCAGTGGTCCTTTTCAGCGGGCGCTGGACGGGAAATCGCTGGCTCCCGGCGGAGGCGTTTGCGCTCCTGGCCGCCGCGGCCGTCGGAGGTTACTTTTCCTCGTTGGACGCCCTGTCGCGTCTCGCTGAACAAAAGAAGGAAGCGCTAATCGAGGCCCTTTGCCGGTGATGCGAACTCCCGTAAGTCTTTTCGTATCAGCATCTAAGGAGAATCTCAGGGGCCTGGTTTTGCGTCAAGATCCCATGAGGCGGGCGAAGCTATGTAGGTGGCCGGGCTATGCAGATAGCCGCACTCTCTGGATAGCGGCGCGATGTAGTTTTCCTGACGAAGTACTCTCGGGCAGAAAAGTTGTTTCGCAGACGTGTCTAAAGGGGCTCGTGCTTCTTTTTCAGGAATTCGACGTACCCCGCGGCAATCACATTCCAGGAAAAATAGCGCTGTTGGGTGATCCAGCTTCGCTGCGCCAGCCAAGCGCGGTAGTGTTCGTCCTCGAGGACGTGAAGCAGCACCGCGCCCAGATCGCTCTTTTTTTGAGCTGAATAAAACGCCACGCCCGCTTGCGTGACGAGCGAGGAGGTTTCCCGGGAACCTCGTCTGACAATCGAGCGCGGCAGACCTGCGCTGTTGCCTGCGCGGATCTTGTTCGGCGAATTGAAACTGGTTGCCAGAGTGGAGACGGTACGATGTCAGTGGCTGTTCCAGAACAATGCAGCCAGAAAATGCCGTCCTCAACGTGGCAAGGAATTCGTCGGCCTCGACAAGCAGCGCCCCGGGCAGTGGAACCATGCGGACAAGAACCGCTCTGGAAAGGGGCGCAATTCCACAAACTGGCGTGCTTCCTGCAGGTTGCTGAAGCGACAAGAATAGCGGCGGTCCGGAACATTTACGAAGAGTCGCCTGCCCTGTTCATCCACTTCGTAAAGGCCGTGGCCGACGGTTCCGATTTCCGGGTAAGTCGCAAACTCATTTACCACCACACCAAGCTTCCGGCTTTCCCACCAGTCGTCGCCGTCCAGGAACGCCACAATTTCGCCGCTGCATTCGGGGATTCCGGCATTGAACGCCGAAGCTGGCCCGCCGTTCTCTTTGCGCAGGAGCCGCACTCGGGGTTCAAACTTGCGCACGATTTCCGGCGTGCGGTCGGAGGCGGGGAAATCCTGTTCGAGCACGCTGACAAACGGTTTTCCCAAGATCACAGGCTCCGCTTTTGGTGGCCGCGGCCGTGTTGGCTTTGGCCGCCACCAGGGTCTTTTGGGAGGAAGATCCCGCGCATTGCTTGCGCTTGCTCGGGGCATCATCGAACCGATGCAGATGATAGCCCAAGACCAGCGCCGCGCAAGCTCTCATGTAGCGGCAGACCCGGTGCCGGGCGGTCATGATCTCGCCGAAAGGTTTGTGGCTTGCCTGCCGCTACGGCAACGGCTTCCGCTGGGACGCGATGATCTCTTCGAGGATCGCGTCAAGCCCGCGCGTAATCTTCCATTGGGGATAATCCTTCTTGAATTTCGCGAGATTCGAGATGTAACAGATGTGGTCGCCCTTGCGGGCTTCCTCGACATATCGCCACGTCAATTTCTTGCCGCTCATTTGCTCGATGCGTTCGACGGCTTCGAGGATCGAGATGCTGTTCGCGCGCCCGCCGCCGAGGTTGTAGACTTCGCCGGGCCGCGGATTCGCCGCAAACTCTTCGATCGCGCGCACCACGTCATGGCTGTGGATGTTGTCGCGCACTTGCTTGCCTTTGTAGCCGAAAACGGAATACGTTCCTCCGCTGAGTGTGACCTTTACCAGGTACGACAAGAACCCATGCAGCTCGACTCCCGAATGCGACGGGCCGGTCAAACAGCCGCCGCGAAAAACTCCCACCTTCATCTTGAAATACCGACCGTACTCCTGCGCGACGAGATCTGCCGCCGCCTTGGAAGCGCCGAACAAAGAATGTAGCGTGCGGTCGATCCGGCAGGTTTCGTCAATGCCAGCATAATCTTCAGCTCGCGCATAGTCGTAGCGCTTTTCGAGTTCCTTCAAAGGAATTTCGTTGGGTGCGTCGCCGTACACTTTGTTCGTGCTTAAGAACACAAACACTGCCTCCGGCAAGTGTTGCCGCGTCGCTTCGAGCAGATTCACCGTTCCCAAGGCGTTCACCTCGAAATCCAGTAACGGAATCTCTCGAGCCTTGTCATGCGAAGGCTGCGCCGCGCAATGCACGATCAGATCGAAATGCTGCGTTCGAACGAGTTCTTCCATGGCGACGCGATCGCGAATATCCAGCTCGGCGTGGGTGAAACGCTTCGTCGCGCGCTTCAGCCTTTCCAAGTTCCAGAGTGTGTCTCCGGCGGGCCCGAAGAACTCGCGCCGCATGTTGTTGTCTACGCCGGTGACTTCATGGCCCTGGCGGTCAAAATACTCCACCGCTTCCGAACCGATTAAACCGCTGCTTCCCGTAACCAGAACCTTCACGTAGCGAATCTCTTTCCCGGCCCGTGGCCGCGGAACAAACTCCGCGCTGACTGAGCAGGCAGTTCCGCCTCGATGAAATTGCCTGCGAACAAGGACCGCTTCTCCGCAAGGAGGATAGCAGCAGACCAGGCGTTTTCTTAACTCTTGCAGGGTTTTCCCCACGCAAGCGAAATCCACTCTGGAGGTCTCCAGTTCTGAGAGGATGCCGTCCAAGCCACGCACCTGCACCCGCCCTGTCGCAACGGGCTCGGGGGTGGCCAGCAGTGGTCGCAAACTCACCTCTATGAGTTCTTGTATATTATCGATACCTATTTCTATAATTCCGTAAACCGCGTGAAGTATGTTCAGATATGTGCTGTGTTTTCAGCCAGTTGCGAATTGATGTCCTTGGCCCATGAATTGCCCCAAAGAATTCGAAGCCGTGCTTGTCGAACTCAATTTTCCAGGGAATTGAGTTTCCGTCATGTTTGGTTTATCCGGGGCAATATCGATAACAGCCAGGCCGAACTGCACTGAAGTCCTGCTACTGCGTGTGTCGAGGTGTGTTGGGCCATTCCGAACGTCCCCGTGGGCCAGGGCTCGCCGATTCCAGGTGTGCGATCAAGGCAGCAAACGTTCGACTTCGCAAGGAAAAAGGGTAACTGCAGCTTTTGGCTGCATAAGGGGAGAGGCCAAGATGAGAAGAGCTATGTATTTGTTGGTGCTAGCGGTCTTGCTGTTGAGCCTTGGAAGCAGCAACGCTTTTGCCCAGGCCACCGCCAGCGCGACGATCCAGGGCACAGTCACGGACAAATCGGGAGCAGTTGTGAGCGGCGCCGAAGTCGTCGCAAAGAACAAAGCAACCGACATTACGCGGACCGCGTCGAGTGACGACACCGGTTTCTACCGTTTTGAATTATTGCCCGCAGGCACCTACACCGTAACCGTCAACAAGACGGGATTTGCTCCCATTGCCCAGACCATCGAAATCCTGGTGGGACAGACGGCAGCGGTCAACGCCGAGTTGAAGCCGGGCGCGGCAAGCGAGCTCATTGAGGTCACCGGCGAAGCCATCCCGCTTATAGACCAAACGAAGACGGACGTAAGCCAGAACATTACGCCCAAAGAGGTCGAAGAGCTTCCTATGGTCGGACGGGACGTCGCCAATCTCGCTTATCTCGCCCCGGGAGTGAAGCCCGCCGACTCCTACGACCCTACAAAAAACCGCTATGCAATTCTCTCCGTGAACGGAGACGGGGGCCGCAACGTCAACGTCACCGTCAATGGTGTGGATAACAAAGACAATACGGTGGGTGGACCTGTGATGCAGCTTCCCTTGGAAGCAGTTCAGGAATTCCAGATCAGCACGCAGCGCTTCTCGGCGGTGAACGGACGCTCGGAAGGCGCGGCGATCAACATGATCACCAAGTCGGGCACCAACAACTATCACGGCTCCGTTTTTGGCTATTTCCGCGACACCGCTCTAGACACCGATGAGAAGGATCCCACTGGCGTCGGGCCAACGCCAACTCACCCAAGCGGCACGATTCCCTCTCATCCAGACTATACACGTCAGCAGTTCGGCGGGTCTGCCGGAGGCCCATTCAAGAAAGATAGGCTGTTTGGCTTCTTGGCCCTCGAACGCGAACGTGAACACCAGGCTCAGGCGGTGGACGCAATATCTTTTACTCAGCTTACCATAGCGAAGGCGAACGGTTTCGCGGATCAGCCCTCGCCTACAATTCCGCGTCCCTTTTTTGAGTGGCGATACAACGGCCGGCTCGACTGGGTCATCAACAACAAGAACAGTGCGTACCTCAGCTACACCTCGCAGGTCAACGACAGCCTTAATGATCAGTCCGACGCCACCATGGACCTTACCGAAGGCAACTTCACGAGGAACCATCTGATCGTGAGCAACTTTACGTTGAACTCCAATCTATCGAATACCACCATTAACCAGTTGACAGCAGGCTACCAGTATTGGAATAACCTGATTGATAGTAATCTGCGCGCCCCTAACATCATATTCCCAAACGCCTCGTTCGGCACCAACACCAACGTTCCTCAACAATCCTTCCAGAAGAAATGGCAATTCAAAGACGACCTCTCAAAAAGCGTCGGGCATCATACCTTTCAGGGGGGCGTGGACTTCATTCACAACCCCGTCGAGGGCGGCTTTTTTGAGTTCAATCCCACGCTTTTGATTCGCTTTGGAGCCAACCCCAGCGTGATCACAGCAAATCCGTCAGCATATCCGCAAGGATTCGCTACTCCAGGCTTGGTAACGGAAATGTCCATCGCCAATGGCAATCCGTACTTCCTCGTGGCCACCAAGCAGCTCGGTCTCTACGCTCAGGATAATTGGAAAGTTATCCCCCGTCTTACGCTTAACCTTGGCCTCCGGTGGGATAAAGACTTCAACTTGATCGGCCTATCGGACATCAAGAACAGCCGCACGTATCAGGAACTCGTGGCGCTAAATAGTCCCATCTCCAATCCTTACGTCAGCACAGTCCCGCATGACGATAACAAAGACTTCAGCCCGCGCGTCGGTTTCGCTTACGATTTGACCGGCCAGAGCAAGCACGTTATTCGCGGGGGCTACGGTCTCTACTTCGGAAATGTGTTTCAGAACATCCCGTTGTTCATGGAGCAGCAGGCCAATGCGACTATCTTTCAGACCTTATTCGACATCAGCGACCCCGTCAAAGACACCGTACCGGGAACTAACATACCACTGGGCCAATGGCGTTACGGCGTGGACCCCATGCCCACGATTGCGGCTCCGTCCGCGCAGCTCAACCCGGGTAGCATAGGCCGCCTGATGGATCCCAATTATCGCAACCCTGTTACGGAGGAGTTCAACGGAGGTTATAGCTGGGCTCTGAATTCCAATACCGCCTTTGAGGCGGAATTTACCCACGTGCTTGGTTTGCACGAAAACAAGACCATCAATATCGATCAGAAGGTGCCGGTGAACGGAACCTGCTGCACTCGCCCGCTCGATGCGGCGTTTACGGCCTCGAACCCGCCGCTGCCGGAACTGGGGAGCGTTCGCGTCGATGCGTCCATTGGCCGTGAGCATTACGACGGGGTAAACTTCAGTTTCCGCGAGCGAATGAGCCACCGCTTTCAACTCGCTGCGAACTACACGCTGGCCTGGGCGTATTCTTACGACGGCGGAGGCACTTCCTACCGGAACTACCCGAGGCTCTCGACGAATCCGTTTGCCAGCTACGAGTGGGGCCCTTCGGTCAACGATGAACGCCACCACGTCACCGTCAGCGGAATCGTGGACTTGCCGAAGGGCTTCCAGTTCTCACCGATCCTGCAGTTCGGTTCCGCACGCCCTTACAACCTGACCAATTCTTCCAACACGCTAAACACCGGTGGTGGAACGGCGAATGCGGTTGTTGTTCCAACCAACGATCCTACAAACTGGCTAGCTTTTGCGCCCGCTGGCTTTAGCAGTGGCTCCGCTGCGAACACGGCGGCCCAGAACTGCTTCTATGGGTTGAACGGCGTTACGCAAGGATGCACGATTGCAAAGTACGATCCTCTCCGCGGCGATCCCTTCTTTGAACTCGACACGCGCCTCGCGAAGAACATCAAATTCGGAGAGCGCATGAACCTGCAATTGCTCGCGCAAGCGTTCAACCTGACGAATCGCGCCAACTACGGCAACAACTACAGCAATAGCATTGCCAGCTATACTCCAAATAACTCGGGTACCAATACATTCGGTCATCCTGTCGGTTTCATCGCCCCGGCAAGCACCATCATTCCCCATGCGTTATGGGGAGAACTCGGCGTCCGATTTACGTTCTAGACTGGGAATCTCTCGGAACTGAACCGTTCAACCGCGGGCTGACGCAAACCACGGTATTAGCCTGTGGAGGCACAGTAGGACCTAAACGCGAGTTTAGGCGTGTGCCCGGGAAGCAGGAAACATCGTCGGAGGTATGTGGCCATGTCGCATAGTAACTCCGAAGAATCCCCGCGTTTAGGCGTGGGGAGTCGTCAAGGGAAAGCCGCTTGACTATCGCGCGCAAAGGGGACTCAGGTCACACCATTCAAAAAAGGTCAAAATGGACAATAGTATCTGCTTCGCTAATTGTTTTCCCCTGAGAATTGGAGGATGCTAGCTGTGCTTTATTGGGGGTCGGAACAAGTCTGACAACAAGGCAAGAAATCGCGTCTCGGCGGATAGATCAGCATGCACTGGTGGATTCTCATTTCGATTGCAGCGGCAATTTTGGTTGCTCTGAATGTGGTGTTCCGCTGGGCGTCCAGGGATGGCGGGATGGATGCGGACATTCCCAGGCATCATTTTCGCGCCGAGCAGGATTGGCGAGGCCTGCACCGCTCTCCCATCGACGGCCCGGACCGGCATCGTTGACCAGCCGCTCGGCCTTTTGCCTGCCCCCTTGCGGCGCCCAATTTTATTTCCTGAATCTCTCTCTACCTCCTGATGCTCTCGGTGATGATGTCGGCAGTGCAGGGCATCTTCAACGCCGCGCTGTGCCGTTACGCCTGCTTCAAGCAGGTTCCGGCAGCGTTCGATGCCAACCTGAACCTGGTCAAGTCGATCTGGACTGCCAAGAGCTGAAGAGCCAACTTCCAGCTGTCTGGAGGAAAAGGGCGAGCTTCGGCTCGCCCTTTTTGTTGGAACCTGACGTATTCAGTGCTGCGTGGCCGTGAGAGGACGTCCCACGCATCCGTGTAACGCGGACGGCGCGCCGCACGTCTCACGAGCAAGCGCGTGTGTTGGCTGCTTATCAAGGTGGCCAGGTTTCATCCTGGAGGGACTCCTATCTCCTGGTCTTCTCCAGAGTTTGCCTGGCCACCGTCCATTTCCGGCCCCCCTGTTGACCAATCCCGCGGCGATTCTTACCCTGTTGCAGAAGGGGCTGAACCTGGCAAGTCCTGATCCATGTGGAATAGCGTTCGAAAGCGCATCGTCCTAATCGTGATTCCCTTTTTCTGGATCGTCACGTCTGCGCTCTTTTCTTCTTCGCTGCAGGCCCAGAACCCGCGTGGATCGCTCCTCGTCGCCGTGCAGGATTCGAGCGGAGCGCGCATCGCCGGGGCGAGCATTTCGGTGACACAAGAAAAATTTGCGCTGTCGCGCTCAGCCAAGGCCGACGCCCAGGGCGAAACACGATTCGAATCGCTGCTCCCGGGAAGCTATACGGTCACGGTGGACGCCGCCGGCTTTGCGGAAAAGAAGACTGCGGTAGTGGTGGCGGTGAGCAGCCAGCCCGTGCTGGTAGTGACGCTGAAACCCCAAACCGTAGAGGAATCGGTGGAGGTGCGCGACCGCGGTCCTTCGCTCGCCAGCCAGCCCATCGAGACGACGAGCAGCACGATCAAAACCGTTATCACTTCCTCCGACCTCGACGAGGTGCCGCTCGCCACGCGAAGTTTCGCGAATATTTCTTACCTCGCGCCTTTCACAGCGCCGGTGGAGCCTTCAGATCCGACCAAAGCCCGCATTACCGCAGTTTCCTTTGGCGGGAGTTCGGGCCTGAACGTCGATCTTTCCGTAGACGGTGGGGACAACAACGACGATTACATTGGCGGCTTTTTGCAGAATTTCTCGCCCGAATCCGTGCAGGAGTTTGTCGTTCGAACGTCGCAATTCGGCGCCGATACTTCCCGGACCAACGGCGGAAGCGTGATTATCTCGACGCGCCGGGGCACCGACGATTGGCATGGCAGCGCTTCTTATTATTACCGCGGCAGCGGCTTGAACGCGCGCAACGCCCTCGACAATCCTGAGCCGAATCCTAAACAACCATTTTCCCGCCAAAACGGAGTCGCCGCGCTTGGCGGACCGCTTAAAGCCAAAGAGCTCTGGTTCTTCACCTCTTACGAATACATCGATGAAAACGCCAGCGTGGCCTACAGCGCACACTCGCTTTCCGAATTCAACGCGCTGGCACAAATGGCTGCGGCCGGCGACCTGCCGAATGTTTCTTCGATTGGTGCGATTCCCTCTTCCGTGCCAGTGCCTTTCCGCGACACGCTTTTTTCCGCGAGAACCGACTGGATGCAATCCTCGCGCTCGCAATGGTTTGCGCGCGGCTCGCTCGACCGCAACCACACGCAGAACGACCTCCTGCAACAAGGAGCGCTGCCATCCTCCGGTGCGACTGGCACTTCGAACTATTACAACTTGTTGGTGAACGATCAACTGCAATTCTCGCCTTCCTGGCTTGGCACTCTCACTCTGGAAGCCAGCGGCTTTCATCACACAAAAGTGCGCAACTCCAATATTGGCGAGGCTTTCAATTTTCCCTTCACCGTGAGTTTCCTCACGACTTCTGGGCTCGAGACTTTTGGCGACAATCAGTTTGCCACCGCTATCACGGCATTTCCGATTCAGCGCGATCAGCAGAAATACCAGTTCCGCTATGACGTCTCGCGAGCCGTGGGTCGGCACGCAGCGCGCTTCGGCGTCAACCTCATTCACGAACCGGTGCTTCGAGGGGAGTTAGCCAGCAACGTCGAGACGGTCTATTCCTATCCCCGCGACCCGGGTTTTTACATCGCGAATCCAGGTGTGTTGCCCGGATGTCCGAATCCGCCCCCTACGGCTCCGAATCCTAGCTTTCCAGACTGCCCCGCTGCCAGCCAAACGGGTGGTGACGATGGCTCGTTTTCGCAAAGCATCCGCCGCCTCGGTCTCTATGCGGAAGATTCCTGGCGCGTCACGCCTTCGTTTACACTCAACGCTGGCTTGCGGTACGACACTACGTTCGGCTTGTTCGTCGCCTCGGGCCACGATCAAAGCGTGAATCCTGCCCTCGCTGCCCTGCGAGCGTCCGGCAGCAAACTGGTCTCAGGAATTCCGCGCGACTATCGCAAGGCGATTGCGCCGCGCCTCGGGATCGCTTACGCACCCCAGGGATCCTCGACTACGGTATTTCGAGCCGGGGCAGGCCTCTACTACAACGACTTGGCGCAAAACGGATGGGTCAGAGCATTCCAAGCCGTCAACAAGGACATGTTGAATTCGCCGTTCAACGGTCAAGGCGCTTTGATCGATCCCAACTACCACACGCCCTACGCGCTGACCGCAAGTGCAGGATACGAACACGCCTTTCATAATGATTGGCGCTTGAGCGTGACCTATGAGCACCAGCAAGGTGTGCACCAATATCGCCGCTACGAATACACTCCGGGGTTCAGCCTGCCACCCACAGCGCCGAGCATCTCGCTCTTCCGCACCGACAACCGCTCCATCTATAACGGCGTAGCGCTGCAAATGCAGCACAGCTTTGCGCAACACTTCGAACTCACGGCCAATTATGTGCTCGCGCACGCGACCACGTGGGGCGCCACCGTCGGCGAGCTATTTGATTATGTCAACGGCGTTTCGAACGTCCTCCATCCCTTCGGTCCGGGAGATCATGGACCTTCGGGCGAAGATATCCGGCATCGATTTGTTCTTGTGGGCGTGCTGCAGCTTCCGTGGAAATTAGAGGTTTCCACGCTGGGGCAATTCGAGAGCGCGCGGCCGTACACGATGATGACGCCGGTCGATGTCAATCACGATGGTGTCACGGGCAACGATCGAGCGGTGGTGAATGGCGTGCAAACGGCGCTTGACCAGTTCCGCGGCTCGCCCTTCTCTCAGGTGGATCTGCGGATCAGCCGGAATCTTGTCCTTCGCGAGCGCGCCACCCTGCGGCCTTTCGTCGAGTTTTTCAATCTTTTCAACCGGCAGAATCCGGGCAACAACTACGTTCCGGACATCTCGGCGCTCCCCACTCCAGTCAATGACCCGCTCAACGCCACGAGCCTTTGCCTCGATCCGCCGGCCTGCACACAAAACCGCCCGATTAGGAGCCTAAACCAGCTCCGCACGCCTGCCGGCGCCCTGGGCGATTTCTTCGGCCCCGGCACGACCGTGGGCATACCCTTCGCCGCGCAGATCGGGCTCAGACTCAGCTTTTGAAAAAATTGCTCCGACACCAAGCCGACCGCACTCATGCCGTGGCTTTACGAGTCGGTGCCCGCGGTCTCGCCCCGCTGAAATTCCAGGCAGGTGGATCACTCGCGGGGAAGGACTCCAGGGAAGCCTCTTCCACTATATCGAGAGTTTCTTCCGGTGCGGTCCTCTCGCCTAGTTTTCCGGCTTCCGACTGCTTTTCCTGCGCCCTCTGATCCATAACAACACCAATTTTACTCTCAGGGACTGGAGAGTTGTGACCCAGCTCTGCACATGCTCTCATTCCTCCTCCATCGGAACCACGGGCCCCTCGCCATTGTGAGGCTATGGTTGGCTCGCGTTGCGACTTTTCCTGCCGATGTTATTCTTGAGGTTGCAACAAGCCATGGGACTACGGCGATTATGTTTGAGAACCTGACAGAGAAGCTGCAACGCGCCTTCAAGAACCTTCGCGGGCAGGGCAAGCTCACCGAAGAGCACCTGGACACGGCGCTCGGCGAAATCCGCGAAGCGCTGCTGGAAGGCGACGTCAACGTGGGCGTGGCCGACGAGTTGCTCGCCAACATCCGTAAAAAGGCCATCGGCAGCGAAGTGATGCTGCAGCTTTCGCCGGACCAGCAAGTCGTCAAAGTGGTGCGCGATGAGTTGACCGCGCTTCTCGGCAAGCACGCGAAACCGCTCTTCGCATCCAAGCCTCCTTCGGTTTGGATGATCGCCGGTCTGCAAGGCTCCGGCAAAACCACCACGACCGGAAAACTGGCGAAATGGCTTTCGCAGCACGGCCACCGGCCCATCGTCGTTTCCACGGACGTGTACCGCCCCGCTGCGCGCGAACAGCTGACGCAAGTGGCCAAGGCGATTGGCACGGCCATCTGGCCAGGCGCTGGCACGGACAAGCCGCTCGAAATCGTGAAGGGTGCAATCAAGGAGGCGAAACTTTCCGCGAGCGACGTGATTCTCGTAGACACCGCGGGCCGTTTGCACATTGACGATGAATTGATGAATGAGCTGAGCATGCTGAAGAAAGAGTTGCAGCCCAGCGAAATCCTGTTTATCGCCGACGCCATGATCGGCCAGGATGCGGTGCGCTCTGCCGGCGAATTTCACAAACGGCTTGGCCTTACGGGGGTGATCCTGACGAAGCTGGATGGCGACGCGCGTGGCGGCGCGGCGTTGAGCATCAGCAAAGTTTCCGGCGCTCCCGTGAAGTTCGTGGGCCTTGGCGAAAACTACGACGCGCTGGAAGGATTCTATCCGGAGCGCATCGTTTCGCGCGTTCTAGGCATGGGCGACATCCTGTCGCTCATCGAGCGCGCCGAACAGGCCGTGGACCGCAAAGCCGCGGAGGAGCTCGAACGCAAGCTGCGCAAGTCCGAATTTACGCTCGAGGATTTTCGCGACCAACTCCGGCAAGTGCGCAAAATGGGACCGCTCGAGCAGATCATGGACATGTTGCCGAAAATGGGGCCGCTTGCCAATCTGCCGAAAGACGCGAGCGTGGATGAGAAAAAACTCAAGCAGTTGGAAGCCATCATCAATTCGATGACCAATGAAGAGCGGCGCGATCACAACGTCATTGACGGCAAGCGCCGCAAACGCATCGCCAAAGGCAGCGGCACCACCGTGCAGGACGTCAACACCGTCCTCAAGCAGTACCTCCAAATGCGCACGATCATGAAGCAGTACGGCGGCATGATGGCGCGCAGCAAAATGAAAGGCCTTGGCAAACTTTCAGGATTGTCCTGAACGGCTTCACCTGACAGATTTGTTCCACGCCGCGGAATTCGCATTTTGCAGACGAATTCAATTCTTCGCGGGCAGAAGCATATCTGCGACTTGAAGCGATAACCTTTCTGGATCGAGGTCAGTGCGGTTGCAGAGAATGACGATGGTGAGATTTTCGTCGAGGAAGCGTTCGATCACAGTGCGAAAGCCCATCGTTGAACCTGTGTGCCACATCCGCCGGTGCCCTTTGTAAGGATCGAGGAACCAGCCGAAGCCATAGGAAACGGGCTTGCCGGGATGAAGATTGTCGTCGTTTGATTCCCTCGGCCAGTGCGGTTCGGAGCCGTCGTTAAGTCTTACCGGCGTTAGCGCAGGCTGCATTTCTTTTTCGCTTAGAAGCGTGTGATTTCGCAGCGCATCGTCCCATTTTGCGAGGTCTTTCAGATTGGAATAGACGCCGCCATCGCCCGGCGTCGCCGAAGTTGGACTTTGATCCGTTTCCTTGAATGCATCATTTTCCTTGGAATGACCGAAGGCACGATTCATGACTTGGTTTTTTCCTTTTTGGTAGACGACCGTGTGATTCATCTTGAGGGGTGCGAAAATGCGTTCCGGCAGAAAATCGCCGTACGATTTTCCTGAAGCTTTGGCGACGATAAGGCCGAGAACAACATAGCCTGAATTGCTGTAGGCCCAACTCGTCCCCGGCGCGAATTTGCCGCTTTTTTCTTTCTTCAGCAACTCTAAAACTTCGGCGTCTTGAATTTGTTTTTCCGGCGACCAGATTGGTGGACCACCGTTTTCGCCTCTGCCGCTTGCTTTTTCCTCGGCTTCCATCAGGTCCTCATAGTCCGGAAGCCCGGAAACGTGACTTAGGAGGGTTTGAATGGTGATCGATTTTCCATAATCGGGGAAATCCGGGAAGATTTCCACGAGCGTTTCTTCGTAGCGGAGTTTCCCGTCGCGCACCAGAAGCAGGATGGCCATCGCAGTGAATTGCTTGGTGAACGAAGCCAGACGGAAATTCGCATGCGCATCGATTTTCGTCTTTTTGCGGAGATCGGTGACGCCGTAGCCGTGCTCAAAAAGTGTCTTGCCGTTCTGCCGAACAAGCACCGCAAGACCCGGCGCATCCGGAGAAGTCACTCCAGAAAAAACTGCGTCGATTTTCTTTTCCATCCAGCTATCGGACCGTTGCGTTTGTGCGCGCGTGTACTTCGGCGTGGATAGGACGAGAAGAAAGAACACGGAGCCGATGAGCTTTCCGATCACCGATCCTCCTCGAAGCGGGCCGAAGGATAACACGCGTTTGTGCAAGACACTTGCCGAATTTGTCCTCGAAGGCCGCGCTTGCGTTCTGAAGCGTGCAATTTACGCCCCGGAATCCGCTTTTCGAGTACTGTTCCTTGCCGACTCCTATTCTTCGCCGGACGAGCAGAAGAGACCGCGCCGCCGTAGATCAATGGGTGTTCCATCTACCCCTCATCTACCCCTCGACGCTTACCCCTCAGTTGTGTTAGATCTTGGGGACGAACCGAGGTAGCCGATATGCAAGGCCATGCCGATGGCCGGAATTGAGGGATATAGATGATTTTGGGCGAAAGGCTGCGCACTGTGCGGGAAATGAAAGAATTATCGCAAGGGGACGTCGAGAAGCGCTCCGGCCTCTTGCGCTGCTACCTCTCTCGCGTGGAGAATGGACACACCGTTCCGGCAGTGGAAACACTGGAGAAGCTGGCGCGCGCGCTGGAAGTTCCGATGTACGAACTTCTGTATGAGGGTGAAGAGCCGCCGAAACCGCAGATACCGGGCGGAAAATCCGGGCACAGGTTGTGGGGTTCTTCCGGGAAGGACGCCAGGTATTTAAGAAAGCTGCAGCAATGCTTGGCGCGCATGGATGAAGAAGACAGAAATCTCCTCTTGTTCACCGTAGCAAAGATGAGCAAGCCAAAGAAGGGCGAGAAGACTCAGTAACAAGAGCAAGGCGGCCGATCCGTCAGGGCGGCAACCCACGCGGATCAGTTTTGCCACTCTCCAGACTCTTGAATTTGCCGGATCATTTCATCATAAGACTGCCTAGCCTCGTCCACGAGCGGCTTGGCGGTCTCGATTGCTGTTGGCAAGTTGTCTCGGTAATGGACGACATCCTCCGGATTGCGCAAGAGGCGGCCACATCGGCCATTAAAGCGCTCAACGTAGCGTGCAGAGACTCAAGGGAACGATAGGGACACTCTTCCAGCATGACGATTGCCGTCGCCTTTTCTGCGTGCTTTTGATACAGTCAGCCGACCGGAACGTTGAGACCCTGTTGACCGGGGGAGGTTTTATGGCGGATCTCGACTTGCGTCCTCTCTCGCTCGGTGAAATCCTCGACCGCACCTTTTCCCTCTATCGCAAGAATTTTTTGTTGTTTGCGGGCATAACGGCAATTCCGCAATTGCTGGTCCTGGCGCTGCGGCTGGCGCAGACGTTGTTTATGACATCTCCAGCGGGCCGCATGAATGTGCCCGTCGAGCAACTGCAAGCAGGCCCCTCCGGCGGGCTCCTGGCGTTCGGAATTGTTGGTTTTCTCATCGGCGTGATCGTGTACCTGGTCGCGTACCTCTTTGCGCAGGGCGGAACCGTATTCGCAGTGTCCGAACTGTATCTGGGGAGGCCAACCACCATTGGCTCATCGTTGGGCCGGATGCGAGGTCAACTAGGTAGTCTGTTTGGAGTCCTTTTGCTCAACGGACTAGCGGTAATGTGCGCGTTTATCCTTCTCATCATTCCGGGAATTTACCTGGCTTGCCGGTTGCTTACGTGCGTGCCCGCCGCTCTTCTGGAGGATCTTGGACCGCGAAGCTCTCTGGAACGGAGTTGGGGCCTTACCAAGGACTATGCCGGGCGGGCTTTCGTGATTTATTTGCTTTATTTCGTGCTCGTTTACGCTGCGGCGTTTCTGTTTACGTTTCCTTTTGGAGTTGCCGTCGCGCTCGCGGCCAAGAATCCGGAGGCACTACGCATGTGGTTCGCAGTGAGCCACGTCGGAGAATTCATTGCGGAGGTTCTGGTAAGGCCCATTCTAACGATCGCCACGGCCGTGTTTTACTATGATCTGCGGGTTCGCAAGGAAGCGTTTGATTTGCAGTTCATGATGAATCCAACCGGGTCGATTGCGCCAGGAGCTCCGGGCGTGGCGAGAACGCTGTCCTGAATTTGCAACCCAGAGAGTCACTGCTACGGCCTCACCAGGTGCTCATGCGTCGTAGTCTCTTGCGCTTTCTTATCCTTCTGGTGTTTGCGGGAAGTCCGCCCAGCAATGGGCAGGAACTTAGCCCTGCGCCACAGACCACCGGTTCAGCGACCGCGACCTACGATCGAGGCTCGTTTGCCGCAGAACTCCATCGCATTTCAGACATTCTGAAGAAAAAACCTTCCAAGCGGGAGTTGGTGGCCCTGCGCAGTTCTCTCCCCCGGCGCTGGACGGTAACCAGCCGAGAAGGCTCGTTCTCAGTTTCTTCCGAGCCGCTGCGGGATCAATTGACCACCCCTTCCCGCGAGAACGCGGAAGCCTGGGTCAATCATTTGGCGGAAGAAGTCGAATACTCAGCCAAACCGGCCACCAGCTCGCCTCCAGCGCGCGGCGAGCTGGAGCGAATCCTGAAGCGCCCCGAGTTCGAAGCCGTCCGGCCACCAAGCCCGTCAGAACTTCTTCGGCAGCGCGTGGAGGCCTGGATCGAACAGATGCTGTTGAGGCTTTTGGGCGGCATCGGACAACACCCGCTCGGCGGACAAATCCTGTTCTGGTTTCTGGTGATTGCCGCGGTGGGGGTCGTCGCCATGTGGGTGTTTCGTTTCTTCGCGAGCAGGGACCGCGTGAATGCATTGCCGCCAAGCGCGGCGGTGACCGCGGTTCGAACCTGGCAAGAGTGGATTCGCGCCGCACGCGAAGCCGCGAAAGGAGGCAACTTTCGCGAAGCAGTGCATTCCGCGTATTGGGCGGGAATCGCCCGACTTGAGGACTTGGGGGTTGTCCCCATGGATCGTACGAAGACTCCGCGAGAATATTTGAAGATGGTGGCTGAGCCGGACTCCGGCCAGCTTGCGGCGTCGCCGGTCCATCGCGAGCCCCTCACAGCGCTGACCATGGGACTGGAAAGAGCCTGGTACGCCAACCGCGGCGCGGGACCCGAGGACTTCCGCGAATCACTCTCCCACCTGGAGGCTCTGGGATGCTTGCTGGAATAGCTCCCTCTGACCGCAAGATTCTGCTGATTGGCGGCACCCTGCTTCTCTTGCTGCTGACGGCAAGCGTGGTCTTGGCGCCTCCGGGAGGGGAGAACAATTCGATCCCTTCCAGTTACTCGGCGCAACCGGGCGGAGCGGAGGCGGCCTACCTGTTGCTATCACAACTCCATTACTCGGTAAGGCGATGGGAAAATTCGCCGGCGGAGTTGGAGGCTATTCCGAAACGCGCACTGGTTATTCTCGCTGAGCCTTTTCAACGGCCAAGCGAGAAAGAGAAAAAAGCGCTGGCTAGTTTTGTCGAAAATGGCGGGCATGTGCTTTTCACGGGAGCAAGTATCCGCACGTTCTTTCCGGATGCCAGCGATCTGAAAGTTCAGGAGAACGCTCCCTTAGAAACCTATCGCCCGATGGTTCCCAACCGTCTCGTGCGGGGAGCGCAAACCGTAAGTTTTCGGCCGCTGGCGTATTGGGGCGGCTTCCGTTCCTCACAGCTGGCACTTTATGGCGAACCGGACTTTGCCGCGGTGGTGAGTTGGAAACTGGGACAGGGCGAAATTCTTTGGTGGGCCGGCTCCACACCATTGACGAATGCAGGGATCACGGAGTACGACAATCTTTCTTTTTTCCTGAACGCTCTGAAAGACTGGTCCTCAGGAAAAGCCTACGAAATCTACTGGGACGAATATTTTCATGGGCAACGCAGCTCGCTTTGGAGCTATGTGGCGAAGACCTCCATGGTTTGGGGTCTGCTCCAGATCGGGGTGATTGTCTTTGCAATTCTTTTCACCTACAGCCGGCGGAGCGGCCCGATTTATGTGCCCGCAGAAGTCTCCCGATTGTCCCCTCTGGAGTACGTGGAAACGCTTGGCGGCTTGTACGAGAGGGCGGGAGCGGCGCCATCCGCGGTTGCCATCTCCTATCAGCGTTTTCGTACGCTGCTAACCCGGCAACTGAGCCTGCCTTCGAACATAACGGACCAGGAACTCGGCCAGGCTGCCGAGCAACGACTCGGCTGGAAAGAAGGCGGCATTGTCGATTTGCTCCAGAAGGCCGCAACGGCAAGCCACGCGAGCAAGTTGCCGCGGTTGGAAGCTTTGGATCTCGTGCAGAAACTGGAACACAATGCGGCGAGGCTGGCCGTACGCCCCTCGACCCGGAAGGAGAAAGCTTAACGTGCAACATCTCCCGCAGCTCGCATCCCATGTCCGCCAGGAACTCGCAAAGGTTATCGTCGGGCAGGGCCAATTTATCGATCAGTTGCTTCTAGTGCTGGTTTGCGGCGGGCACGCAGTCATCGAAGGAGTTCCGGGGCTTGCGAAGACGCTTGCGGTGAAGTCCCTGGCGCGCATTTGCGGGCTGAGCTTCCAGCGCGTGCAGTGCACTGCCGACCTGATGCCCGCGGACGTGACGGGGACGAATGTGTTCAACCTGAGCGCCAGCACTTTTTCGTTGCATCGCGGGCCGGTTTTTACTGACCTGCTGCTGGTGGACGAAATCAACCGGACGTCGCCGCGCACGCAAGCGGCCCTCCTGGAAGCCATGGAAGAACGTCAGGTGACCATCGACGGCGTCCGCTATCCGCTAACAGAGAACTTTGCGGTGTTGGCGACACAGAACCCCATCGAGTTCGAAGGCACGTACCCGCTGCCCGAGGCGCAGCTCGACCGCTTTCTCCTCAAGATTCGCGTGACTTACCCTTCCGCACAGGAAGAGATGGACATTCTTTCGCAGTATGAGAAGGGATTCGACCCGCGGCGGTTCGAGGAGATTGCCCTGACTCCCCTGGATGGGGCATTGCTTCCGCAAGCGCGCCGCGAAATCGCATGCGTGCGCGTCGAACCAACTCTTCATTCTTATGTGGTTTCGCTCGTTCGCCGCACGCGCGACTGGCCAGCCATTTCTCTTGGCGCCAGCCCCCGAGCCGCGGTCGGTCTTTTCTTTGTGGCGCGGGCGCTGGCGGGAATGGAAGGCCGCGATTATTTGTTGCCCGATGACATTAAGGCAGCGGCCCTACCCGTTCTGCGGCACCGCATAATGCTCAAGCCGGAGGCCGACCTCGAAGGTCTGACTTCCGACCAAGTCATCAGCCAAGTTATTGCCGCCGTCGAAATCCCGAAATGAAGAGCCGGGCAAGGATCGGATGCAGCCATTAATCCCACAGGAAACAGGAGCTCGTGGGCGACCTCTTCGAAGGCTGCCCTTCGGGTTCGGCCCGCGTTTTTTTGTGATGCTGCTTTTGGGCTTGCTGTGGCTGGCGCCGGCATGGTGGTCACCGCGGCTCATCAGCGCGATGATTCTCTGGGACGTTGTCATGGTGTTGGCATTCGTCTCGGATCTGCTGCGTATGCCAAAACCGGAGGAAATCGAAGTGCGCCGCTCGTGGGAACGAGCACCTGCGCTGGCGCGGCCATGCCGAATAACGCTGACCGTTCGAAACTTTACCGGAATGGCGATCCGCTGTTTTGTCGCGGATGAAACGCCGACATCTTTTCGGACCGCTCCGCCCAGTCTGGAGCTGCACGTGCCAGCGAAAGACAGGGCCTGCGCGAGTTACGAGGTTTTTCCCCGCGAGCGCGGTGACCACCGCCTGGGACGTTTGTTTCTGCGCTATCAGAGCTGGTTGGCGCTCGCACAGCGTTGGGCGTTCGCGGAGATCGCGCAGACCGTGCGCGTTTTTCCGGATCTTGAGCAGGCTCGCCAGCACGCTCTTTACTTGATTCGCAGCCGGCAAATTGAAATGGAAAAGCGCCGGCGCCGCCAACGCGGCCAGGGGCGCGAATTTGAGAGCCTGCGCGAATATCAGCAAGGCGATGACATGCGGGACATTTGCTGGACCGCCACGGCGCGGCGCCACCAGCTCACTACGCGCATCTTTGAAATGGAACGCAGCCAGGCGATCTGGATTGTCATCGATGCCGGGCGATTGTTGCGCGCCGAAGTCCAGCAAGAGCAGAGGGATTTGCGCATCTCCAAGCTCGACTTCGCTGTGAACGCAGCCCTTTCCCTCGCGCAAGTGGCGACGCAATGCGGCGACCGCGTCGGCTTGTTAGCCTACGGCCGCGCCATCCAATTCCATTTGGGGGCCGGCCGCGGCCCGCTCCACCTGCGATCGATTGTGGATTGCCTCGCGCAGGTTCGCCCGGAAGCTTCGGAGGCCGATCACTCCCGCGCCGCTCGCGTGCTGCTCACGGAACAAAGCCGGCGCAGCTTGGTTGTTTGGATCACGGATTTTGCGGAAACGCCGACGACGCCCGAAGTGATCGAGTACGCCATGCAGATGACCGAGCGTCACCTGGTTGTTTTCAGTGCCATGAACCAGCCAGACCTGACGGCGCTGGCAGAAGCCACGCCGCAAACCTGCGAGGAAATGTATCGGCACGCTGCGGCATTGGAAATCGCCCATCGCCGGGATTTGCTCTTGCGGGGGCTGCGTCAGCGGGGCGTCTTTGCGTTCGAACTCGTTCCCGGTTTGCTGGCTTCCGCCCTGGTAAATCAATACCTCGACATCAAAGAGCGGAATCTGCTTTAGCCGTTCCATGCCGCGGCCGATTTACAAAGAACAAATAGGAGAGCAGCGCCGCAAACAAAACGGCCGCTAGAAGAAACTTCATCTTGATTGGCGCTGAACTCGGAGAAAAAAATCCTTCTATCACGCCGGCAATCACGAGCATAGGAATTGTCCCCAGCAACAAGCGGGCTCCACGGCCACCGGCCTGTGCCAGGGATAGCCGTCTTGGCAGAAAACCAGGGAACAAAAGGCCTCGAGCGATCTCCACTCCGGCGCCTCCGGAAATAAATATCGCGGGCAATTCCAGCACGCCATGTGGGGCAATAAAACTCCAGAGCTGCAAAGCCATCCCCGCCTTCCAGGTAGCTGCGCCAATTACGCCGATGAGCGCGCCATTAAAGGCTAGCATCCAAATCGTCCCGATTCCGCCTGTGATACCGAGGGCAAAAGTGCTGAATGCCACGGAAAGGTTGTTGGTCATGATCCCGGAGGAAGCGAGAGGCTTCACGGTGACGATGGAGTGCGTCCACATCTCGCGGCGTTCGATGGTTTCCATCATGCCTGGACCGAGCACGCGATGCGCGAATCCGGGGTCGCGAATCGTGACCATCCAGGCGGCGAGTCCGGTTACCGCAAAGATGGCGAGGGAAAGGAGTGTCGGCGGCAGCGTCTCGCGGAAAACGCGCGGATAAGTCTCGCCGTAAAAGCGCACGATGCCGCTGACTTTCGCTTTATGACCGTGGTAGATGAGATTGTGGCTGCGGCCGAGAAGCTGATTTAGGTAAGTCGCCAGTTGCTTGCAGGAAGGATCTTCCCGTACCGCCGCCAGGTCGGAAGCCGTTTGACGGTATAATAGCCCAAGCTCTTGCAATTCGCTGTGGCGAAGGGCACGGACACCGCGGCTCGATACTTGCACGAGCTGTTCCAGGCGCGCCCAGTGGGGTTTGCGTTTCTCCAGCCAGCGGATGGATATCATGTCCTCGAACCTGCCGGACGGCGGCTCTCCCGGCTCTTACACCGAGAAGCTTACCATTGAAACGCCGGAACAAACCTCGCTCGATTTTGCGATTGCAGGCATCGGCAGCCGTTTTCTGGCTTTGGCGTTGGACACGCTGATTCAGGTTTTGGTCGGCTTCCTGGTAGGCATCGGCGGCACCATGGCGATTGGAGCTGTGGAAGCGGTATTGCCTAAAACCGCGATGTGGGGGTTCGCCCTTCTGGTTCTGTTTTACTTTTTGCTTTTTTTCGGCTACTTCTCGTTCTTCGAGATTATTTGGAATGGGCAAACGCCGGGCAAAAGGAAAGCTGGAATTCGGGTAATCAAAGACTCGGGCCGTCCGCTTACCGCGGCGGAATCCATCGCCAGGAATTTGCTGCGAATCGTCGATTGGCTGCCTGCATTTTATGCGGTTGGAATAGCGAGCGCGCTTCTCACGAAGGAAAACAAGCGGCTCGGCGACTTGGTGGCCGGCTCCCTGGTCGTGCGCGAATCCTCGTTTGGCGAACTGAAGCCCGTTTGGCAAACAGCTCAGGCACCAAGCAGTCCGTCTCTCGCTCCTCTTGGGGCCGCCAACCTGACTGCTGAGGAAAGTGCGCTGATCGATTCGTTTTTAACGCGCCGGTCGGAGTTGGACTACAACGTGCGCGTTCGAATGGCGGAGCAAATTTTCCAACGTCTCAAACCCAAGCTCACCCTGCCCGCCGATAACACCCTGCCCACCGAAAGCATCCTCGAAGGCCTTGCTTACGAGCGGCGCGCCACCCGAGGATATGCCTGATCCTCAGGTATTTTCTGGTACGTCCAAGGACTGATGATGGATGACAAAATCCTGGCATGCCACATAGCCAATCCGCGTCCCTAGCCGACCAAAGAGTTGGTATTCTCGGATCGACTACCCCCGGGAGCGCCGGAATTTGGCACTGCGCTTAGATTGTCTCATTCCGGCATTTTTTAACGCCTCCGTTGGCTTCGTCCAAAGCGCGCATGCCGGTGTCCAACATGATTTGCGCCCTCTCAAGGCTTCTCGAACTGCGGCTGATTACGTCCCGCCTAGCCGCCCGTAAGTAGAGTGCGGCTCGGTAGAAACCTAATCGCGTCGCAAACCTCGGATGCTTGGAGATCCAATAGCTTTTCAGGAATATTTGTACCGCTTCGTCCAAGTCGTGAATGGAGGAAAGTTCCTTCAGGGCAAGCCGTTCGAGCGAAACAACAAATCTGGCCGCATCACGACACGGATCGGCGGTGTCATAGCCGTCCCAATTGAAGGTCACCGTGCGTTTCCCGGAAAACAGGACCTGGTAGTGGGAGTAGTCGCCGTGCCCCGCGCACCAGTTGTTTCCTTCCAGCATCGAGGAAAAAACCAACAATCGCTGGAAGAGCTCTTCCGCCCTGCTCGCGAAGGGAACCTTTGCATCCACGATCTGGCGCAACCTGCTTTCGCTCCGCCTCAGTAACTTTCGAACCGTCATAACTTTGCCTTGCTGAGGGGCAAGAATTTGAAACCACATGAGCCAGTGCCCGCAGCGCTCCGCGGCCTCGGCACGCTCCGCCGGACTGCCGGCGAGAAAAACCTCCTTGGCAGGCTTGCCGCTCACTTTCTCTTGGATGAGCAACCGCAGCGACGGGACGTACGCTAACGGCTCGGGAATTGCAAATTCCGAGTCCCTGTCCAGGCCCACCTGCCAGATCTTTTTCATGGCATCAAAAACGTTGTAACTCTCCTGGGAGAAAACCTTGCCGATAAGGTTGTGCCAGCCCGTTTCGGTGGTGGCGGTAATTTCGAAGGTGTACCTGCTGCCTTTGCGCCAATTGATTAACCGCGTCCCAATAACCTTTACGCGCCGTGATCGCCAAAGAGAGGCCGCGATCGGGTAAAGGCAATTGGTCAATTCTGCGGGGTCAAGCGCACCGCGAAGCGTGGGAAGATCCGGGTCCCATTCCGCCCGCGGTTGTGAATACTCTCCAGCAGCCATTTGTACCACCTACAAGGTGAACATCTTCCTCAAGCAGCGAGCCCCAGACCTTCTCGAAGTAATCTCGGTCGAACCCACTGGGACGACACGGGCAACATCCCGTCCCCAGGTGAAAGCTTCACTTGCCTTCCTGGCGTTTCGAAGGGTCGTTTCTGAGCTCGCCAAGACAGCTCCATAGGCTGCTCGGCGCGCGATATCCGCCGTGAACTGGCTCGTGACCTAGTTCTTTGGTCCAGAATATGCGCAGCGGGACGCCGCGCCCTTCAAGCTCCAGCACCTCCGTCAGTACGAACGTCTGCGAAAGACGAGGCCAGGGTGCTAACGATATATCCGAGTGTCGCCTTGGCCGCGTTCCCGATAACAAGCTGTGGACGAGACGCGGGTTGCGGTGAGCTGCTCAGCGAGCCGGTCTGCCGCCTTCCGGCTTCCGTTTGTGTCAAAGGTTGGGTCATAGAGTGGATAGTCCGTTCGCTCCAAGTCGTCCATGAATTTTTCGGCCAATCTCTTCGGAGAAAGCTCTCCCGGTCGCACTACATCGACGAGGCCCCGCTCAGCGAAAAGCCGAGCACGGGTTTGTTGCTCTGCGCTCGGGCCGGGTCTCGGAATGACCAGCCCCTTCTTGCGCAGCCGTATAAGCTGATACAGAGAGTTGTAGCCCGCCATGGTAACGACCAAGTCCGCGGCGTTCATGTAACTCAAGTGGTCGTCTACGTGGACCAGCACCCGGGCTTGGAGCCCCTTTGCTAGTTCACGCAGGTGCTCGCGTTGCCCGCCCTCCATCAAGGGCCCGGTTATAAAGATGACTTCCAAACCGGAGTTCCCTCCCAACACCTGCAAAGCCTTCATGCACTCCAACATCATGGGAAAGGCATCTGCTCCGCCCCCTCCGGTTATCACTACTAATTTGTTTTCAACCTGAAGCTCCTGGCGCATCTCTTGCTGGCTCTTGTACGGCTCCTGTTCACAAACGTATCCGAGGTAGTGCAGTTTCGAAGCAAACTCGCCGTCTAATCCATAGCTGGCGCCGGTGTCGAAAATTTCCTTGTGGCCATAGATGAAGATTTCGTCGTAGTATCGGCGAATCGCTTCGTAAGTTCCATCGCGTTCCCAGAGTGTCCGCGTAACTTCCGGAGCATCCAAAATGTCCCGCAGCCCCAGCACGATCGTGGGCGCGTCGCTTCTCCTTTTCAGCATTTGCAGAGAAGGAAGCAACTCCCCCCAGATGCCCACGGGAACGTGATCCACGAGCAGCGCCTGCGGGTGAAACACTCGAACAGCTTCTTGGATTGTGGCAACGCGCAGGGCCTTCGTTTTTTCCAGCCCGATCCGCAAGCGCATTGGGAGCCAGACCCCCGTGTTGCGTTTGATCACCGAAGGGAGCTTGATAAAGTCCACACCCGTCGGCAGCTTGAATACCGCTCCCGAGGGACACCCGATCAACATGAGTACGCTCGAATCGGGGACCTGGCGGGCGAGAACGGAAGCGATAGTAGTGTTCCTTCTCAGGTGTCCGAGTCCAAATCCGTCATGAGAATAGGTCATGACGCATGTTGAGTTGCCTTCTGTTTCGAAATAACTCATTCGCTGCCCCATTCCGGCTGGAGAATCGCTAATGCTCCCTCTTCCCGTATTTCCGCCCAGAACCCGTTGACTTCATGCTCTGCAGCCGGCGCCTTTCTTGGCGACACGCATTAACGGGCTCTCGCACATGCGAACACGGAAAGCCTGCTTCGCTCCCGAAGATGTGCACTGCAAAAAGGACTTCAGCGACAGCGATTCCTTCTTACTCGCGCTTCTCCGTACGAATCCGTTCTTGTTTTTTTTGGTGCTGGGTGACCGCGTTTGACTGGGCAAACCTGGTGTTCTTTCTCCGCTCACCCGGCCCATACCGCAAGAAACCTCCCCGAAAACGCACGCATCTCTGCCTTCGCGTTTATCCATCATCAGGCGCCATATAGCTGAACGTGCAGCGGTGGGGGGCACTTCCCAACGCGGTCAGGGGCGGGACAACAGTTGAAGGTAAGAAGAACATGAGCTTAAACGGCTTCCCCGGCCGGACTCTACCACAGACCCTTTCGCCCTCCTCAAAGTGCGTTCCTGTCCAATGAGAGTCGTGTTACATTTTTGCGAAAAGGCTGTTAATAACAATCGGGTAATAGCCTGAAGAATCAGGCGGAAATGCCCTAAACCTCACGCGGGCAGAAGGCAACCCCGAACCCTCGGACGGCGGCGCGGCACCGAAGGTGCTGATGGTAATGGATATGGGCGCTTCTTGTTTTCTGTTGTGCCAATCTTGGGTCCCCCCCTTGAGTCCCCCCTGGACCCTTCCTATTTGGATGCCGTTTAGGTTAAGTGGATATCCGTGGCAGCAGATTAGCTTTTGCAAATGATCTCCGTGTTGCGCAAGTGCCACCCCCGAATGCCCGAAGAATAGTTCACCGAGATCAAACCGCCCCAACACTCGCCAAGAGCTGGAGGCCACGGAGCTATTCCCGGAATTCGGCAACCGAAGCAACGGCATACCTGTATAGCTTTATCGTGTCTTCCACCGGATTCCAGCTCTTACAAAGCATGAATTCTTGTTGACAAAAAACCGCATGGGCATAGAATCCCCGGATAAATCACACTCTTCCGTGACCGGGGTCACAAACTGCTTTGGGGTGGGACGACATGTCTAAAATTCAGCGCACTTGCATTTTCAGGGTTCTCGCGCTAGCTCTTCTTTTCTCCGCTTCCTCGTTGATGGCCCAAATCATCACCGGTGAGATCACCGGGACTGTGACCGACCAGAGCGGCGGCGCCGTTCCTGGCGCTCAAATCTCCGCTGTGTGCACGGCCACAAACGCAACGCGTGTCGTCACTACGACGCAAACGGGCACCTATCGTCTGACAAATCTGCCCGTGTGCCTCCACAAAATTACGGTGTCGGTACAAGGCTTTAAGACCGAAGTCCGTCAAGCGGAGATAGCAGCTGGCATCGTGCTCAAGGTCGATTTCCAGTTGCAGGTTGGCCAGAAGTCGGAGACAGTGAACGTCGAGGCCGTTGCTCCCTTGGTGGACTACTCTCCGGGTGTTACGAATGAGGTAGACACCAAAGCCATCGTGGATCTCCCCAGCGAAGGCCGCGATTTCAAGTCTATTTTGGCTATCACCCCCGGCGTGCAGCGCTCGGCGGGCGGCGGCTTCCTGGACGTTAGCATCAGCGGCTTGCGAACCACCTCCAACAACTATCTGATTGATGGCATGCCGAACAATGACCGGTTCTATGGCAGCGAGGTCGTAGGCCAGCCCGGTGTCCTAGGAATTCCCGCCTCCGTGCTGGGCAATGACTCCATCGAAGAGTTTTCGGTCCAGCAGCTCCCCTCGGCGGAATACGGGGTGAAGGGCGGGGCGGCCGTCAATGTGGTTCTCAAGAGCGGCACCAACGATTTCCACGGCACGGCCTTTTATTTCGGCGACTACGACTGGCTCAACGCCAAGAACTTTTTTACAACTCAAACAACGCCTTACCACAACCACAACTATGGCGGTACGTTCGGTGGCCCCCTGGTGAAGAACCGTTTGTTCTTTTTCTCGGACTTCGAGGGGCAAAGGAACAAGTCCCTGGAGCCGTACCAAGTACTCATCCCCACCCAGGGCGACTTGGCCAAGGCGCTCGCCAATTTCTCCGATCCCACCATAAACCCCAACGGGTTGCCGCTCAATCCTGCGGGCTTGGCGCTGCTGAAGTACTACCCTTGCTCGGATGGTGCACGGGCCATCGTATCTTGCACTCCCGCTGCGGCTAACTTGGCCGTGGCCACAGGCGGGATCAGCCAAACCATCGCCTCCCCCAACACAGACTCACTGAGCAGTTTCAAGATCAAGCTCGATTTCAAGATGAACGCGAAGATGCAGCTCACCGGCCGCTATGTCTTTGCCGACAGCCTGCAGTCTGCGCCCCTTGGCGGCTACACGATATCTCCGGCTCCCGGCAGCGGCCTTTCCCCCGCGGGGTTCAACAGCATTGCCCCGACGCGGGTGCAGGTGGCCGGGCTCGGGTGGACCTACACGATTTCCGCCAACAAGATCCTGGACGTTCGGTTCAACTGGAATCGCTACGCGCAGATCTTGGATCCCAACAATAAGGTCAATCCGTTAAGCCTGGGCATTGATACCGGCCCCCTGGATCCGGCCGATTTTGGGGTTCCCCCTGTTTATGCGAGCTCCGTCACTGCTGGCAACATCGGCGGCATTTTCGGCTACCCACTAAGCACTCGCCCCACGCAGAACTACGACGCGTCCACCCACTTCACCTGGGTCAAGGGAGCGCATTCTTTTAAGTTCGGCGGCAACTACGACTATGCCTCTACGTTCAGCTTGCGGAACCGCGCGCGGTCATCGATAAGCAGTTTCCAGACTGACTATCCGACGTTTCTTACCCAATTGCTGCTTGGCCGAATGGATGAGTTC
>Ga0209804_1000155_pt1 | contig 59351 bp, 59 predicted proteins | sample GraSoiAngelo_139_FD_185896 | JGI IMG/M metagenome (GOLD analysis project Ga0209804, IMG submission 185896) | Grasslands soil microbial communities from the Angelo Coastal Reserve, California, USA - 14_0929_12_20cm (SPAdes) (version 2) | ecosystem: Environmental > Terrestrial > Soil > Grasslands ... | reverse complement strand
GCCGATACAGCGCCCAAGGTGCGACCCTGGCAGACAACAAAACGCAGCGCGGACGGGCTGTGGAAAAGCCGCGAGGTGGAAAAGTCCAAAACCCGACTTTCCCACCTCGCTTGGAAATCCCGCAAAAAGCGCGGGATTCCCACGCATTATAAAAGGGCGCCCCTTTGAGGTAGGTTTTGTGTGTGACGCAGAACTCTACCGAAAGGAGCACCCGTATGGACATTAAGTATATCGGCATGGACATTCACAAAGAAACCATTTCGATTGCGGTGATGAAAGGCGATGGAAAGCTGGTGATGGAATCCATCATCGAAACCAAGGCGAGCACCATCCTGCAGTCTATCCAAGGAGTACGCGGGGACTTGCATGTGACGTTTGAAGAAGGGACCTGGGCAGCTTGGTTGTATGACCTACTGAAGCCCCACGTAACGGAGCTGGTCGTATGCGATCCACGAAAAAATGCGCTGATGAAGGAAGGCAACAAGAGCGACAAGATTGACGCCCGCAAACTCGCCGATCTGCTGCGCGGCGGATATCTTCGCCCGGTCTACCATGGCGAGAACGGGCTGCGAACGATGAAAGAACTGGCCCGCAGTTACCTCACCATCAGCAAAGATCTGACTCGGGTGATGAATCGGGTTAAGGCTCTGTATCGAAGCTGGGGCATTGGCTGTGCGGGTCAGCAAGTCTACGCACCGCGGCATCGCTCGGAGTGGCTGAACAAAATCGGAGAAACGGGCGTGCGCCGGCGGGCCGAGTTCTTCTACCAGCAGCTCGATGCCCTGCGACTGTTGCACCAAGCCGTGCGGCGAGATCTGTTGGCGGAGAGTCGAAAACATGGCGCCACGAAATTGCTGCGGGAGATTCCTTCGATCGGCGCGATCCGGGCCGCTCTGCTGCTCGCGCTGATCCAAACTCCACATCGGTTCCGCACCAAGCGGCAACTGTGGACTTACAGCGGTCTAGCCATCGATACGCGCGGCAGTGCGCAACACCGCTTCGTGGACGGACAGCTGCAACGGTGCAAGAAGCCACAGCAACTTCGTGGGCTGAATCAAAATCACAATCATGATATGAAAGCCGTCTTCAAGAGTGCAGCCACCATGGCCAGCGGCGGGGAGGGGCCGTTCCACGATTTCTACCAAGGCTTGCTTACGAAAGGCATGGAGCCGACGATGGCTCGCCTCACCTTGGCGCGAAAGATTGCGGCGATCACTCTAACCGTCTGGAAGAAAGGAGCACATTTCGACGCCAAACAACTGAAGCCACAAGCAGCTTGAGCGTTTCGGACCAAGAGTCCGCTCCCATCCCTTGGCGATCCTTCCTTGGCGGTGGCCAGTCGGGTTCTTATTGAGACGCTCGGTTCGAGGGCGAGTATCCATGGGAAAGTTAGGCCGTAAGCTAGTTCCAAGTCTCCATTCCCACCCTATGCCACCTCGGATAACCGAAGAAAGCTGTAGGCCACGAGTCTCAGATAGGACCATGGTTGACAACTCTGCAACCAGGTTAGCTTGTGAGTTTCAGAGAGCCGAACGGCGCCGTCATGACGAACATGAAGCCTTCGCAGGAAGGAAGAAACACGGGGGCCCCGTCGCTCCGCGGCTTAAAGGGCCGCTCCGCGACAGAGTTAAACGGTCAAGCAGCTAGAGGACGAGGTGTCAGCAGTGTGGCAGGGGGGGCTGGATGCCGGAAAATATTTCTGGCGTTCGGCAGGGAGAAGTGTTTTTCACTTGACATCCCCTTTTATAGGACTCTTCCCAGATGTCCTTGCCCGTGGGATCGAAGCCCCCATGGTTCCGGGCCACGATTCTGTGCAGCTCATCCTTGGCGGCTTCGTTTTCTTCGAAGCTACGCGGTTGGTAGTTGATGAAGGAGATTGCATTCCCTTCTTTCGAGTTGTCACCCTTCAACGGGAAGAGCTCACGCATGGTGTTAAACGGCACGAAAATTCGGATGTTCGTGGCGTTCTGTTCTTCGTGCCCGATCTTGGACAGTACCCCGATCACTTCAAACCGAGCGCCGTTCAGTAGAATGCCGTTGCCCAGCGCGGGGCGTCCGGGGAACATGTTTCGTGTCATCTCGCGGCCTAGCACGCACACCCGGCGGCGCTCGGCATTGTCCTGGTCATTGATCCATCGTCCGGCCTGCAAGGGGATCGTCCGCACCTGGCTGTAGATTGGCGGGACGCCGGAGACCTGCCCGTTGGTGCTGGTGTAATCGCTGGCGCCTCGAATGTCGTCGCGCGCGATCACAGGAGAGATATTGATTGCTAGTTTTGATTCGTTTCTTATCGCGAGGTAGTCGTCGTAGGTCAAATTGAACCACTTCATGGCGCTGAAGCTGCCTTCGACTGCCGGGGCACGGCCGCCGAAAAAGAAGATGATGTTCTTGCCGAAGGTTTCAAGCTGCTTGCGGTTGCCGTTACGAAAACCTTCGCCTACTCCGACCAGCAGCAGTAGCGAGCCCACACCCCACGCGATTCCGAACATGGTGAGGAACGAGCGCAGCTTGTGCACCCAAAGGGTGCGCAACGTCTGACCGAAGGTGTCGAGCAGCATGCGCATATTGGCGGGATGAGTGGTCGGAGCGCTGCTTTAAGGAGAGACGCTCGTGAGCCAACCATCGAACAGTTGGACTCACGATCACGCGAAGGGTTAGCGGTTGAGAACGCAGCAATTCGCCCAGCGGGTTACTCTGCTCGACTTCATCACTGCGGGTGTGTTATGTCAATTGTGCTGTGAGAGTGATCCTTGTTCGCCTTACTTATTTCCGGGAGCAGCGCGTAGTTCGAGAATCCAACTGTTGTCACTGCCCGGAACCATCTCGTACGTAAGTGGCCGCGTCAAGTCCACAACTACACGCGTGGTAGGCGGAACCTGTCCGTCCATGCCCACACGCACCGCCTTCGCGCCGTCCTTACCTACGGCAATGCGGTGCTGAGGCATTACTGTCACTGTGTTCGGCAGGTCCATAACAACTCGGCCGGGCGAATCCAACTTGCTCAGTTGGGGTAAGACAGGACCGCTGAGCATCAACTCAATGGAGAGTCCTCCGGGCTTGTCGGTCACAGCCAGTTGGCGCAATTCTACGGCTGGCAGCCGGCGAATGGTTGACAGCCTTTGAGCCGTGTGATTTGCGGCGGGAGTGCGCGATAGTCTACTCGTGGGCCTGACCGTAAGGTCCGCGGGCGGATTCACAGCGCTGCTCGCTCCCTTGCCCCCACCCGTGACCGTCGCGCCAGGGGTCGACTCCGGAGCAGGCTCTGCCTGTGAGGGCTGTGCCGCCGGCGGATTCACCGCGCCCGTCCCTCCCTCCGCTCCTCCGCTGCCTGCGGCAACAGCGGGCTTTGCCTCGGGAGTAGGCTGTACTTCGGGGCTCTGCGCCACGACCGGATTCGGAGAATTTCCCTGCGCTCCGGTTGATCCAGAATCCGGCGCTACGCTCGGCTTGGACTCCGTTGACGCCGACTGGACCTCTGCAGCCTGGGAAGACGCCCTTGGCAACGCACCCTCCGACACCCGGGGAGCGGACTCGCCTTCTCCTTTCTCTTGGGCCTGGCCGCCAGGACCGGCACCTGGATTGATCGGTCTCAAACCGAGTTGCTCGGCAATCGCTTTTGCCTTCGTGTGCATGGGTTGCAAAGTGCGCAGATAAAAAACAAGATCCCATGCCTCATCCGGCTTCACGTTATCGGCAAACGACGGCATCGGCGTCCCATCGAGGCCAGTCATGAAAATCTTGTAAAGATCCCGATCGGTGGAACCGCATTTGAAGCGGGTTCCGTCGTGGAAGTTGAACGCCTTGATCGGGCGATTCTGATCATCTGTGAGCGTCTCGGCTGAAGGGCCGTTGCCCCGGCCTTCCGCGCCATGGCACTTCCAGCACTCCAGCTTCTGGAACAGGGCCTGGCCTGACTTGATCCTCTCTGCTGTCACCTCGGGCTCTGCCGGGATCTCAATCGGAGTGCCAGGCTTTTCAGTTTTCCATCGAGGCGAAAAGGTCTTGATGTACGCCACCAAGTCCCTGCGATCCTGGACGCTGGTCGGCCGCCAGGATGGCATGTTCGAGTTCACGATGCCGCGCTCGATCGTGCTCTCCAGGTCCTGGTCGGTCGGCAGCGTTCCGGTGGGGGTGGAACGGCAGCGGAAGGTCGCGGCGATGAAATTCCTGGGCTTGGGATCGATGTAGGGTCCAGTCTCGCCTTCGCCGTCGCCGAGAACCCCGTGGCATCCCACGCAATAACGCAGATAGATGCCATGGCCTCGTTGTTCTGCAGCCGTGAAGTTCCCTCTTGGAGTGTGATAGCCCGAGCCAGTTCCCGAATTCTGCCCGTGCGCAAGAACTGGTGCGAGACTTAGCAGCAAGCTGCCGAGAAGAGTCCATCTGTTTACGGTTTGCATTCGTTTGCCTCGCTCTCTTCAGAACGCAAAATCAAAACCCATGAAGTAGCTGCTGGTCCGCTGATTCAATCCTGTATCGGAGGTGTGCTTGGTCAGCTCGGTGGCGAATTCCTGGTGCCACGCGAGTCCCGCCCGGCTGTGCATGAAGGGGTAGTAGCGATAGCCCACTGTGACTACGTCGGCATTTCCAAAATCGCTGGGCGCAAATCCAGCGACCGGCTGCCTCCGCATCCGGGCCAACTCGTAGCGGGTCAGGAAAAACAATTTCGGAGAATAGGTGTAATGAGCTTCAATCGTCCCCGTGTCCCACATCGCGCCCTGCGCCCCGGCCGGAAGCGCCCCTGGATTGTTAGCCGCCACCCCCGGCAGCCCCCCATTGGCCAGAAACACGTTATCTGAGGCGCGTTGGAACACACCCGTCACATCAAAGCGTCCGAGGTAAATGCTGGCGTAAGCTCCTGCCCTGTAGAACGAGCGGTTCCCCTGGCCGGTACCGGGAATAGGTTCGCCTCCTGAGGTCAGGAAGAACGTCGGTCGCATGCCCGATAAGAAATATGCCCCGACCCGTTGCAACCCAAGATTCCCAGCCATGAAACCTTGACTGACATGGACGTAGCCGTCGTAACTGCGGCCTCCTGCCAATCCCAGGTTGCCGTTGGTGCTGCTGACCATGGAAAGCGCAAAGCGGGTATGGTCATCCAGAGAGTGGCCCATCAATTCCACTCCCAGCTGGTTCTCGCCGAAGGTGAAATCATTGGTGTCGCCGAGGGGAACGAAGTGAAAGTACAGATATGAGCCGCCCACATTGGAAAAGCTCATCATTCGTTTTTCTGATAGCGGCCCATCCAGCTCAAATTTGCCAAACTTCACGTTTAGCCAGGGCGAGCCGTGTAGGTTGTCGAATCGAACGTTGGCTGATTCGAAGCCCACCGTGCCGCTGTCTGACTCGATCGAGGGAACCAACAAGAAAGAAATATTCTTAGCCAGCGTCCCACCGGTTAGAATGTCAATGCCCGTGAGGTCAAAACCAGACGTATTGATGGTCTTATCGATCGGTAGGCCGGTCGGATCTGCAGGATTGTCCACCGTCTGGTGGCCGGCACTCTCATAATGCCAGTGCGGCGTGACCCGCATCGCGATCGGCCAATAGGACGGATTCTGCCAGATCGGCTCATCCCTATCGTTCATCAACTGGTAACCGTTGTCCTTGAAGGTCTGACCGAAGCTGTTCAGTTTCGGCCAAGCTTCGTGGCATGCTGAACACGGCAGCCCGTACTTGCGGGCGAAGGCCGGAATAGCAACTGCATTTCTTAAGGACCCAACGACCACGAACGCCAACAGAATCGCAGCCCAAACGCTTCTCGGAAACCGTAAAGCCATCCTGTACGCTCCTGAGAAGAATCACCTTATGTTTCTGACTGTGCCGCGCGCACGCTCGGCGCGGGCTTGCCACAATCCTTTGGCAATTCTTCTGCGTTATCAGTCATTCAGGGGAGATTTGCAGTGAACACTTGATCGATGGGACTCCGCAAGGCTCGCAAGCACTCCCTACGATCAGCGGTGTTTGCACATACTGGACACTCTGGACTTAAGATACTTTGCGCCGGCGCAATTACGATGTTCGGTATCTGTAAATTTGTTGCAAGGTAGCTGTAAAGACGTCCTTGCGAACATTACGCACTGGCTCTTCACGACGGGAGATTTCAAAATTCATGTGTCTGATGACATCCAGACGCATATCTCAACGCATATCGATAGAGCAACACAATGTCACCGCGCCTCAAATTCTGCCTGCTCTGAGTTTTTCCACAGCCGCTTCCAGTTTCCCGAACGAAGAAACAACCTTTGTCCTGCCAATCGCCTCTACCACTCGAAGATGGGTCTCAAAAAGATACTGCTTGTTTTTTCTGGGCGATATTCGTGTTGCCGATAACCTGCAGCGCGCAGGTCACGATCGCGCAGATTAGCGACACACATTTGGGTGAAAAGCGTACGCCGCACGCGCAGAGAACTTGCGCAAAACCGTCGAGCTGGTCAACGCGCGCAACGTCGACGCTGTCATTCTCACCGGCGACATTGGAAAAACCCGCAGTATCGGCAAGAGGCTAAGGCAATCCTGAAAAGCCTGAAGGCTCCGCTCTATTACGTCCCCGGAAATCACGACGTGCACACTCATGACGTGAACCAATACCGCGCCGAGTTCGGCAAGGACTATTACCGCTTCCAGGTAAAGTCGGTGGGTATCATAGTCATCGATTCACAGCAGCTGGGTAGCTACGACAAATACGAAGCGGCGTCTCCCGCCTCTGCCTCCCGACACCCGAGCGGACTCGCAAAGAATGCTGGCGTCACTTGCTCAACAACAGCTCGCAGCGGGCCCGCATTCTGATTAGCGCACAACACATTCCGGCAGTCCGCGATAACGGCTTCCCGCCGGACAACAAGCCTTGATTAGGTGATCAGCGAACCTTATCTGTCGGACGAGCTCGATCCGCTGCCCAAGCTCGGCGTAGAGCAGACGCTGGCTGGCCACTGGCACAATGCCCGGGTTTTGTTTGCAAAGGGAATCAGCTGGCACGTGGCTCCTTCTACCTACGAGCTGGCTTCCCTGGGGCGGCGAACTGGGTTTGGCTCTGCATCGGGTTTTGCAGGACGGAAATGTGAACACAGAATTCATACCCATTCCCAATGCTCGCCCTTAGACCGGGGCGGTAAAACTCCAAATTTCTATACGCTTGGCTAATGTCTACAGTAATTACCGTATGGACCCTCGGGGCTTTTCCCGCGAAATTGTAAGCTGTTAAATGTATTCTCAAGGCAAGGCGGCAAAATGGCGAAGGACACTCCTCTGTTGGAAGGCGTTCTCAGGAGCAAAGCAGTCCGTTATTTCTTGCCGCTGCTTCTTACCGCAGCTGCCTTGGTCATCCGTTGGCTGCTGAACCCGTTTCTCGGCACCGACGAATCGCTCGTTAGTCTTTATCCCGTCATAATTTTTTCTGCCTGGTACTGCGGAGTTGGGCCTTCGCTGGTGACTCTCGCCTCTGCGATCGCTGGCGCAAACTACTGGTTCGTCATTGCTCCCCAGTCTCTTCGCTTCATCAATACAGCCCAGCTGATCGGTACCCTCGCCTTCGTACTGGTCGCTGCCCTAGTCATGGTGATGGGGGAATCGAATCGCCGCCGGAACGAAGCCTATCGTAAGGCACAAGGCGAACTGGAAGAGCGGGTGAGGCAACGCACCATCGAGCTCGATCAGGCCAACCAGAGCCTGCGCGAGCTCACTGGACGCCTGCTGCAGTTGCAGGACGACGAGCGCCGCCGGATCGCGCGCGAACTGCACGACAGCGTCGGACAGATGCTGGCTGCTCTGGCCATGAATCTGTCAGCCGTGAATTCCGACATCGAGCGGCTGACCAACACTGCCAATGCAGTGAGCAGCAGCATGAACATGGTTCAGGAAATGACCAAGGAGATCCGGACGATCTCTTACTTGCTGCACCCGCCCTTACTCGACGAGGCAGGCCTGGACTCGGCCTTGCGCTGGTACATTGAAGGCTTTGCCGAACGCAGCAACATCCAGGTTGAATTGGATTTCCCGGAGGATTTCGGACGGCTCTCCCGCGAGTTGGAAACCGCAATTTTCCGCACCGTCCAGGAATGCCTTACCAACATTCACCGACACTCAGAGAGCCCGACGGCCAAGATTCGGCTTGCCCGCAACGGCGCCGAGGTTCACGTCGAAGTTGAGGACGAGGGAAAAGGTATCCCGCCGGAGAAACATTATGAGGTTGCTTCTCCTGGAACTCCGGGCGTCGGAATCAGGGGAATGCGGGAAAGGCTTCGACAACTTGGGGGCAGCCTCGAGATTCACTCCAATGGCAAGGGCACTCTGGTGAAAGCTCGTTTGCCGATGGGAAGTACGTCTTCCATGTCTGCAGCCGACGCGGCCTGAAAATTCATTCCTGCGCCTCATGAGCTTCCAACCAAGACTCCGGTAACAAACACCAGCGCTCCACCCAGGATTACTTGCATCGCGGCCGAGAGGGCAGGCGTCTCCATATAGCGGTGGCGCACCCAGGTGATGATGCCCAGTTCGGCGAGAACGACAATCATCGCGATGGTCATGGCAAGGCGGAAATTCGGGATCAGAAACGGTAGCGTATGCCCGATACCCCCCAGAGTAGTCATGGCGCCTTCGATCAATCCGCGCATCCAGGGATGTCCGCGCCCGGTGAGGCTGCCATCATCTGACAGTGCCTCGGCAAATCCCATGCTGATGCCGGCGCCCAGCGAAGCGGCAATGCCGACTAGGAATGCGTCCCAGGTACTCTTCGTAGCCTGGGCTGCGGCGAAAACCGGGGCCAGAGTAGAAACTGAACCATCCATCAACCCGGCAAGTCCAGGCTGAATGACCTGCAACACAAATAAGCGACGTCGGGCTTTTTCTTCATCTTCTCGTACTTCGGTGCGCAGCTTTTCTTCCGCCAGTTCCTGAGCCCGGTATTCGTGCGAGCGTTCTTCCTGCGCCAGATCGTCGAGCAGCTGCCGTATGCTGGCATCTTGTGCTCGGGAGGCGGCGCGCTCGTAAAAGCGGCGGGTCTCGACTTCGATGGCACTGGCCTGCTTGCGGACTTCCTCCAGCCGCAGGGGATGCACCAGCCACACTGGCTTTCGCTGCACAAAACCCTTCACGTCCTGGCGCCGAATCAGAGGAATGTGCTCGCCAAACTTCTGCCGGTAGAGTTCGATTAAACGCCGCCGATGCCCTGACTCTTCCCCGCGCATCCCGTCCAGCACGGCGGCAGTGGCAGGATAATCCTGCCGCAAGCCTTCAGAAAAATCCGCGTAAACTCGCTCGTCTTCCTCTTCGAGCGAAATGGCTAAGGCCAAAATCTCGCGCTCCGATAACCTTTCGAAGTCTTTCATGGGACGTTAGATTATTTCAGCGAAAGCACAGGTTCCACTGTTTTATTGCGGCAAGTGCTGTGTGGCTCCGGTCGCCGGCCCCGGCAGGGTTGTGGAATCGCTCAAATGCCTTACTGCGGCACTGATTGATCCTGCAGAGTAGGATTCCTTCGACTCGGGCTGAAGCCTTCGCTCGGGATGACTATCAACAGGCGGGTCAGAGCCCCCCCTCTACTCATGTCTGGATGGGGCTATGCCATTTTGCGGCCCACAGCCGGGGCGATCATGCGGAGTTCGTCCATCAACTTGGCAAATTGCTGCGGAAAGAGTGACTGTCCGCCATCCGATAGCGCCTTGTCGGGATCGTGGTGTACCTCGATCAACAGCGCATCGGCTCCGGCCGCCACCGAAGCGCGCGCCATAGGAGCCACCTTGTCGCGACGGCCAGTTCCATGGGAGGGATCGGCCGTCATCGGCAGGTGAGAAAGCTTCTTCACAATGGGGATGGCGGAGATGTCCATGGTATTGCGAGTGTAGGTTTCAAAGGTGCGAATCCCGCGCTCGCACAGGATCAGGTCGTAGTTGCCGCCCGCCATGATGTACTCGCCGGAGAGCAGTAATTCTTCTAAAGTGGCAGCAATGCCGCGTTTCAGCAGCACAGGCTTTTTCACCTTGCCGAGCTCGCGCAGCAAGTTGAAATTCTGCATATTGCGCGCCCCCACCTGGAGAATGTCGACGTAAGGCAGCATCATCTCGATCTGGGAGATTTCCATGACCTCGCTTATGACCAGCATGCCGAACTTGTCGCCCGCCTCGCGCAGCAGCTTCAGCGCTTCCAGCCCGAGACCCTGGAAAGAATAAGGAGAGCTGCGCGGCTTGAAGGCGCCTCCTCGCAGCACTCGTGCCCCCGCATTAGCAATCTGCTCGGCCACCGTGAAGAGCTGCTCGCGTGACTCCACCGAGCATGGCCCCGCCATCACCACGACTTCCGCATTGCCAATGGCTAATCCATTGGCGAACTTCACCACCGTGCCTTCGGGACGAAACGTTCTCCCCACCAGCTTGTAAGGAGCGCTGATGCGGTGGACTTCCTGCACGCCAGGAAGCACTTCGAGGTTGCGCGTATCGAAATCAATGCGCGCGCCCACGGCGGCCAGAATGCTCTGCCGCACGCCGGTGGTGCGGTGCACAGCGAAGCCCATCCGAACCAGGTGTTCAATGACCTGCTGGATCTGCTCCTCGCTTGCGGTTTCCTGCATTGCGACGATCATGGTAGATACAAGCTCTCAGTTATCAGCTCTCAGGTCCTCGGCTCAAAGCGGATAGCCGACAGAGGACAGCTCTTAGTCATTTACCTCCGAATCCAATTCCGTCTTTCCCGGATCCGGCGGAGTCGCCTCGGCTCGGAGCGTCTCGGGGGCAATCTCCTCTTGCTGGATCTGGCGCATGATGTCCATGATGCGCTCATAGATCCGCATTAGATCGCGATCCGGCAACGGGCCGGGATTCACTTTCTGTACGTGATCGAATACCGCCCGCTCCCGGTCCGGCTCGTAAATCGGCATCGCCAAGCCGCGCTTTAGCTTACCGATCTCGTGGGCAGCACTCGCCCGTTCGCTGATCAAGTGCACCAGCTTGCGATCGATCTCGTCAATTTTCTTACGCCAGTCTGCGATGTCCATGGGAGCTTTCAGTCGCTCAGCTATCGGCTTTCAGCTTTATCATGCGAGATTGACGATAGTACCCGATTTCGCAGGAATGCGGCGATTTCAGCTTTGCTTTGCTGAAAGCTGATGGCTGAGAGCTGATGGCTGCAATAGCTCTTTAATGAATTGTGCCACAGACTCCGATTCTTTCCCCGGATTTCGTTCAATCGTGTGCACAATAGCGCTGCCGACGACCGCCCCTTCGGCGAATTCACCGACGGCGGCAAACTGCTCCGGAGTTGAAATGCCAAATCCGACGGCAATCGGCAACCTTGTGAATTTACGCAGCCTCGAAACCAATATCCGTGCATCTTCGGGAAGCTGCTGTTGTGCTCCGGTTACGCCCGTGCGCGAGACGGCGTAAACGAAGCCGCCGGAATTCCTGGCGATCGGCCGCAAACGTCGATCGGTGCTGGTGGGCGCGGCCAGAAATACGGTCGCCAGGCGACGCGCGCGCATCTCTCGAAGGTACTCGTCGGCTTCCTCGACCGGCAAGTCAGTGACCAAGGCACCGTCTATTCCCGCCCCTTCTGCCTGATCACAGAAGCGACTCAGTCCCATGCGCAAGATCGGGTTCAAATAAGAAAAGATGATGAGCCCGACTTGCGAGCGACGTCGAATCTCCGCAGCCAGCTTCAACACTTGTTCGAGCGTAGTCCCAGCCCGCAAAGCTCGCTCGCTGGCCCTCTGGATTACCGGACCATCGGCCAGCGGATCACTGAACGGTACTCCCAATTCAATCACGCCTGCTCCTGCGTCAATGGCTGCCAGCACGATCTCGCGCGTAGTAGCGAGATTCGGGTCGCCGCAAGTGACATAAGCAACCAGCGTTGGCCGAGATTGGAAGCAAAGGGGCACGGTCAGAAATTGTCGATCTAAAGTCGCAGCGCGTTGCAATCAACAATCGAAAATCATGAATTCTTCAGGTTCTCTCGCAAGATTCCCATGTCCTTATCGCCGCGCCCGGACACGTTGACGATCACGATTTCTGACCTCTTCATGCGAGGGGCGCGCTTGAGACATTCCGCCACCGCGTGCGCCGATTCGAGCGCTGGAATGATGCCCTCGATCTGCGCCAGCAGCGTGCAGGCCGAAAGCGCCTCTTCGTCGGCTGCGGAGACGTACTGGGCGCGGCTAGTGTCTTTCAGCCAGGCGTGTTCCGGTCCAATGGAAGGATAGTCGAGCCCGGCAGAGACGGAATGAGTGGTCGCAATCTGCCCGCCGTTATCCTGCAACACGTACGAATAGGTCCCTTGCAGAACGCCCGGCTTGCCACCGTGAAATCGCGCCGCGTGCTCGCCGAGGCTTTCGCCGCGGCCGCCGGCTTCCACCCCAATCAGCTGCACTTGCTTGTCTTTCAAGAACTGATGGAAGATGCCAATCGAATTCGAACCGCCACCCACGCAAGCGATAATTGCCGTCGGCAGCTTCCCTTCCGCTTTCAGAATCTGAGCCTTCGTCTCGCGCCCGATCACTGCGTGAAAATCGCGCACCATGGTCGGATACGGATGTGCCCCCAGCACACTGCCCAAAAGATAGTGCGTCGTGCGCACGTTGGTGACCCAATCGCGCATGGCTTCGTTGATCGCATCCTTCAGCGTCCGCGAACCGGAGTCCACGCCACGGACCTCAGCTCCGAGCAATTGCATGCGGAATACGTTGAGCTCCTGACGCCGCATGTCTTCCGTGCCCATGTACACGACGCACTCGAAACCAAAAAGCGCGCATACAGTGGCCGTCGCCACACCGTGCTGGCCGGCGCCGGTCTCGGCAATGACCCGATGCTTCCCCATGCGCTCGACCAGCAGCGCCTGCCCCAGGCAATTGTTGATCTTGTGTGCGCCGGTGTGCAGCAGGTCCTCGCGCTTCAGGTAAATCTTGGCGCCAGCCAGTTTCTCAGTGAGCCTCCTGGCAAAAAACAGCGGCGTCGGACGGCCCGCATAATTCCGGAAGAGATCTTCTAGTTGCCGCTTGAATTTAGGGTCGCGTTTTGCTTTCTCGTATTCGTGCTCCAATTCCTCCAACGCAGCCATGAGGGTTTCGGGTACATAGCGCCCGCCGTACACACCGAAGCGTCCGGGCACACTCTTCCCTGACGCTGTTGGTTTGTGCTTCGAAATAGGTGCGGTCGCCATCGGGTTATGCGGTCTGCTCCGTTTCGCGGGCTGCTCTTACGAACGCATAGACTTTCGCAGGATCTTTCTTGCCAGGCTTCGCCTCCACGCCTGACGCCACGTCAACACCGTACGGTTGAAACAATTTAATAGCTTCAGCAACATTAAGCGGATTCAGCCCGCCCGCCACAATGACGGGAACAGTCACGCTCATAAGCTGGACCATTCCGCGTGCTTCATTCCAGTCAAACCTCTTCCCGGTTCCGCCAGGCCGTGCTCCTCGACCAGAGTCAAACATCAGAGCGTAGAGCATTTTTCTAAAATCTTCAGAGATTAGTAAAACTCCTTGCGATAGCTTGTCCGCCGGGCAGGCCAGGATCAGCTTTAACCCAGAATGATTCTCCTTGAGGGCCATTAAGGCTTCAACGGATACAGAACCTGGTTCCGAATAAAATTGGACGGCAGTTAACTCCGCTCGCTCGACGACATTTTGAACCTGCTCGATGGGGTGATTCACAAATACGCCAACTCTCTCCAGTTTCTGAGGCAGACCGGCCGCGATTTCCCGCGCCACCTGAGGATCAATGTTCCGGGAGCTCTTCTCACAAAACACGAACCCCACCGCATCGGCGCCAGCGTCCACTGCGACCTGTGCGTCTTCCAGGTTGGTTATTCCGCAAATCTTCACCCAAGTCACAAAGCATCTCTCTAGGTACTCGGTACCGGGTACTGGGTACTGGGTACCGCGCTCAGCAAGGCGCGCAGTGCACTTCCCGGAGAAGGAGCCTTCATGAGCGACTCGCCGATCAAGAACGCCCGGTATCCTTCGGCCCTCAGCCGTGCAATGTCGTGTGCAGATTCAATTCCGCTTTCCGCGACTGCCAGCACATTTTGGGGAATCAGCTTTCCAATGCCCAAGGCGGTCTTCAGATCTACCTTAAAGGTGCGCAAGTCGCGGCTGTTGACACCGATCAAGTCGCATCCCGCATCCAAAGCACGTTTCAACTCGATTTCGTCATGAACCTCGCAAAGGACATCCAGTCCGATTCCCCGGCTGCGCGCTGCGAGGGAATTCAGATCCTTTGGCAATAAGGCCGCCATAATCAGCAGCACCGCATCGGCACAATTCGCACGCGCTTCTACAAGCTGGAACTCATCAACAATGAAATCCTTGCGCAAACATGGCAGTTGGGCCGTCTCGGAAGCAATACGCAAATTCTCCAGCGATCCCTGGAAGAACTCCTCATCGGTGAGAACCGAGAGCGCTGCTGCTCCCGCTTTCGCTAATTCCACCGCCAATTGTCGCGGTTCAAAATCCGGACGGATCACTCCGCGAGAGGGCGAAGCCTTCTTCAACTCCGCGACGACTGCCACGCCCTCCTGAGAGGCCTTTTCCAGGGCACGCCGAAACCCGCGTGGCGTGTGCTTCCGGGCTTCCTGCTCCAGGCCGCGCGCGTTGGTTCGAGCCGCGGATACACGCTGGCGTGTGGCAGCAACGATCTGGTCCAAAGTGGCGGCCATAGCGGATTCTGACGATTATACGGGAATTGCCGGAGATCGTGGTTTACGGCGATAATGAAGTGGCAGTGCCGGGTTATTTTTCTGAGACTCGAGAGCATTCCGGAAACTGATACGCAGAACTTAGCCTACCACTTCAAAACATATGCGTACCGTCGCAGCGCTCATTCTGTCATGCACATTCGCCCTTGCTGCTGATGCCCACCCGGGAAACGCGTCCGCATCCATTCCTACGGACGCGCTCATCCAGCCGGAAGAACTGGCGCGGACTGTTCAGCCTGAGAAAAGTACGAAGCCGCTTATCCTTCAAGTCGGCTCGAACGTTCTGTTCGCACAAGCCCACATTCCGGGTTCCGAGTACGCCGGCGCTGCCTCCACCGAGAGCGGACGGCAACAACTGCACACGCGGGTAGAACGTCTGCCTCGGAACAAGTTTATTGTTCTCTATTGCGGCTGTTGTCCCTGGAACCACTGTCCTAACGTGAACCCTGCTTATCAGGAACTCCGGGCGATGGGCTTCACCAAGGTAAAGGTACTTTACATCGCTAACAATTTTGGCGCGGATTGGGTTGATAAAGGCTATCCCGTAGCCAAAGGCGAATAGCTCGTAGCAAACCAGTGAAAAAGACACTAGTCCCGATACTGGCGGTGATAGTTGTCCTAGCGGTTGTCGGCCGCCGTGCAAGTCGTGACTGGAACCCTGTCAAAGTTCCCGGCGCTAAACAATCAGACAACCGCCGGCTAGCGCCGGACTTTTCCCTTCCGGATGTAAGCGGGCACACGCTGAGCCTTTCCAGCTATCGCGGCAAGGTAATTCTGCTGGACTTTTGGGCCACCTGGTGCGATCCCTGCCGTGAAGAAATTCCTCGCTTCATAGAATTGCAGAACAAATACGGTGAACGAGGCCTGCAGATCATAGGCATTTCGATGGACGATAGCCCGCAACCGGTCCGCGATTTTTACCACGAGTTCAAGATGAACTATCCGGTGGCCCTGGGCGGTGCCAAGACTGGCGATCTTTACGGCGGAGTTCTGGGCCTGCCGATTGCCTTCGTCATCGATCGCGAAGGACGCATCTGCACCAAACATATCGGCGCAACCGACATTTCCGTTTTTGAAAGAGAAATTACGGCCATGTTGTAAACACGTTCCATGAACTCGGAGCGAACGCGCTCAGCCACGCAACCGACGATGGCCAGACAAGATTGGCGTTCCCAGGACACACCCGAGTACTTTTCCGACTCGATTGGCTACCGCGTTACCTTGATTTCGCTTGATGCCGAATAGCCGGCACAAACAACGCCTAGCGCCTTGAGGCGATTCATCGTCTCCACCGCGCGGTGCATGCCTTGAAAATCGATCGCTCTTTCGTTCAGGACCTGGGATTGAAACCTGCGGGTGAAGCCATGGTTCACTCGCTTATCACGCTAACAATGAATATTGGCATGGACGTCATCTTGGAAGGCGTGGAGAAACCCGAACACCTGGAACTGATCAAGAAGTTTGGAGCTCACGAGGTACAGGGATTCCTCACGGGCCGCCCAAACCCAGACGCGGCCGGCCAAATTGCGCGTTTTCTCCAGAGCCAGCCCGAAGAGTCACAAAAGGAAGCCGAGCTTCGGGTCTAAGGCGACGCAATCTGAAAAATTAACGAATGGCATTGTGGTCTAAGATGGTTGCCGGGGACGCAGACAGAAAAAATCTGGGCTGTTTCCGGTCGAGCGAAGGATTCTCGCAGGCTCCCCGACTGTAGCGCGGGGCATTTCCCGCCTGATTCTGCTCCTATTCGGCGGCATCCCTAACAGCCCTTCAAACTTGCGCAACTTGGATGCTATTCGGGTGCGGAGCGGACCGAAAGTAACCGAGGTCGTAAGACCGAGGAGAGAACTAACAATTAGCGGTGAATTGGACTTGGCTGAACATCAGTTCTATTGAACTTACGGAGATCGATCCTTCCTGCGTTGCAACAGAGTGCCTATGACCCCTCCAAGAGAACCACAGACCAAGAGCCCGACCAAAAGGATGAGCGTAAAACCAGCCAGTCCTGCAGGGGATGCCATGGCCGCAATCAGCTGTGGCGCGGCTTCCGGATCGGCAAATCGGGCGCCTCGTTCTAGAGCATTCATGAAGGCCGCGCGAAGCTGGCCGCCGCTGTGGAATAGCCAGACTCGCAGGCAGATAAAAACTGCGACAAGACCCACTTCCACCAGAGCGCTCAGAGCACCCAGCCTGGCTCCCATGCCAGACGTAACCGGAGCCCCCAAGGTCTGCCGGCGGTAGAACAATGCAGACAGAAAGCCTCCGGAGAGCATCCCCAATCCAAGACCAAACAGCGGGATGATGAGCACGGCGGCGATTAGCCCGGCTGCTGCCGCCGCCCACAGGGCCGCCGACCAGCGGACGGCTGGCTCGGGGATTTTCGAGGTTCTGTCCAGAGGTTGAGGAGACGACTCAACTCCAGAAACTCGAACCTGAGGAGCACCACATTTCTCGCAGAACAGGACTCCGTCTTCGACGGGCGCAGCACAACCATGGCAGGGATGTTCCATTCGAATTCAAGCTACTGCGAAGAGGTACACCTGCGCAAGAATGGCATCTGGCGCCAGTTGAATCCCGGAACCAAAGTTCGGCCTGACAATTGGCAGCCGGGCGGGAGCCCGCAGGCGAAATCCTGAGCGAAGCGAAGGACCTGTCAGTTATTGGTGCCGAAGAAGGGACTCGAACCCCCACACCCTTGCGGGTACATGGACCTGAACCATGCGCGTCTGCCAATTCCGCCACTTCGGCTAGTGACAATCGGGCAGCCTGGCGAGGCCGCCATCGGGAAGAATAACAGCTTCATATTCTACCGACGCTCCCAGCTGTGTCAAACCGCTACCCAGACATGCCAGGCAAGCTGTGTAGCTACTCACCCTACAGTGTTCACCGTAGTGAACAGTCTTCCCGAAGCGGGCATCCTAGACACGGACGAAGAGTTATTCCGGCAGCCACTTCTGACCCAAGGAAAAGGTTCAATTTCTCGTCAGGGAATCTGCCATGGCTTCTGAAATTTCAAATGGAACACTCCAAGAAACTTTCCCCCGAGACCCTCCCACAACTGCGACGACTAGCTCACGACCTCAGTAACTCGATCGAGACCATCATGCAGGCTTCGTACCTGCTGGGTCAGAGCAAGCTTGACGCCAATGGCAAGAAGTGGGTTCAGATGATCGAGTCGGCGGCCGATGAGGCCTCCCGCGTCAATCGCTCCATTCGCGAAATCCTGCGCTCCTACCAGGAAAAGTCTGTCGGCCGTCGAAGAGCGTCCTGAACGGCCAGTTGGACAACAATAAAAAATGCCCGGCAAATCCGGGCTGGTCTTAACTGGGTACTGGATGGCCGGTACTATGCTTAGCTTTCCAACTTCGCATTCATCGTGATTTTCGCCTTGAGCACTTTGGAAACGGGACAGCCCGACTTGGCATCTTCCGCTGCCTTGTTAAACGCTGCCTCATCCGCCTTAGGGACGCGGGCGGTCACGTCAAGCTGAATCGCGGTAATCGTAAAACCTGCATCCAGCTTCTCCATGGTCAAGGTGGCGGTTGTGTTGATGCTTTCCGGTGTCAGGTCGGCACTGCCGAGCTGTGCCGAAAGAGCCATTGAGAAGCAGGCCGCGTGCGCCGCCGCAATCAGTTCTTCGGGATTGGTTCCAGGGGTGTTCTCAAACCGGGTCGTGAAGGAGTAGGGAGTATTCGACAGCACCTTGCTGGTCGACGATACCGTGCCCTTGCCATCTTTCAAACCACCTCTCCACGCTGCACTTGCCTTTCTTTGAATGCTCACGAGCCACTTCCTCTTGCAATTTGATTTTGCTTCTACAACTTCGGGGTCCACCTTAGCGCATGCGGCAGACTGATGTCCAGCGACCACGGCGCAAATAAAGACGCTCATCGCAAAGGGACGAGCGTTGTGCAGAACGCGAGCCTGGCGCAAGAGTCTTTCTAATTTTCGATTTGCCGGACGAGCGAGTGGAAACGTCATGTAGTCCACCCAGTGCGGCGTGACGTTTTTCGCGGGAGCCTAAACTCGATAGAACTACGGCCAAGCCCATCTCTTCGGAAGTGATGGGACAAGGCGCCTATTTCCCATTACCTCGGTCACTTTCTCGAGCCCTCAAAACCGATGCAGAATCTCGGCAGAGCTGGACTAGCTCACATCCGTCATAGTCAGAAGCTGGAGCGTCATCCTGAAGACTGATTCCCTGCACTAGCGGCACGCCGCGCCCAAGTTCGATGAGCAGAGAGGTCCATTTGAACCTACCCAGCCCGCAAGCTCTTCCAAGGGACTCGGACACCGCAATCTGCCGCTAAGGGTGTAGAATTCCGTCAACTCGAAACCTTGAATGTGGGCACCCAATAAATTCTGGCAGAGTTGCCGGCTTCCGGCATTGCTCGTGACAAACCAGTACCATCAAAGCACGTAAGTCTTAAACAAGTTGACCCATATGAGAATTCTGCTCTACAACCCCGACAACGGTGTAACCAGAAATTTCATGCCACACCTCTGGATGTTTCTCCTGCAAGCGCTGACTCCGCCCGAGCATGAGGTGCTGCTAATCGATGGCAACGCTCAGCCCATGGACGAGTCTCAGATCGCGCAATACGTGCGCGACCAGGAGATTGGGCTGGTCGGCATCGGCGCGATGACCCGAATGATCGCCAAGGCCTATCGCATGGCCGACGCCATCCGCACTACAGGAGTGCCGGTAGTCATGGGCGGACCTCACGTCACCGAACTGCCGGATGAGGCCCTCGGCCGCGATGGCGGCATGCGTCACGCCGACGCCGTGGCTCTCGGCGAAGCCGATGAAACCTGGCCGCTGATTGTGAACGATGCCGTCCGCGGTGAACTCCAAGACATCTACGCCCCACTCGATGCCACCGGCAAAGAACGCAAGCCATCTCTTAAGGACTACCCCGCCATTCCGTGGGAGTCGATCGATCTTGACCAGTTCAATCTGGTGCCCAAGGCCGCGAGCGCCATGCTCCAGAGAGTAGGAGAAGGCTGGGGGACCTTTCACATCATTCCCGTCGAGTCCGGACGAGGTTGTCCCTACGGGTGCGAGTTCTGCACGGTGACCGGATTTTTCGGAGACTCTATTCGCTTCCGTACTAATGAGAGCGTGGTTGGTGAACTGCTCCGGTTGAAGAAGCGCGCCCGCAGCGAAAAAGGCCAGATGGCCGTCTTCTTCATCGATGACAATTTCGCCATCAACATCAAACGCACCAAATCGTTGCTTCGCGATATCGTTGCCGCGGGCGCCCAGGTCCATTGGGTGGCTCAGATCAGCGCCAACTTGCTGCGCGATGAGGAACTGGTCGACCTTATTGCCGCCTCAGGAGGTAAGTGGGTCTTCATCGGTATGGAGTCCATCGACCCCGCCAATCTCAAAGACGTGAACAAGGGATTCAACAAGCCCGGCGAGTATGCCGCCGTGCTGGAACGGCTCGCCAAACGCAACGTCTATGCGATCACGTCGTTTATTTTTGGCATGGACAATGACACGCCCGGCGTGGCCGAGCGCACGCTCCAACAAGTCCGCACTTGGCCGCCCGGTCTTCCGATCTTCGGCCTACTGACTCCGTTGCCTGCAACCCCGCTCTACAAGCGCCTGGAGACCGCCGGTCGCCTAACCCGGCTTAAGCATTGGCAGGAGTTCATCCCTTTTACCATGGCCCATACCCCGCTGAAGATGACTATCGAAGAAGCTCATGCCGAAGTGAAATACGGTTGGTCCCAGGCCTACAGCCCAGAAGCCCTGGCCCAAGCCGTCGAGGCGCTCGATGACCAGCCACTCGGGTATCGCATTAACATCTTCCTCGCGCGCCTTTGTTTCCGCGGCATCTATTTCCCCCTGATGGGTCGCCGGGCATGGCTGAAAGTGATTGCGCAAAACCGCCAAACGATCTTCAAACTGGTGAAGGAAGCCGTCTTCGGCCGCAGAGCCCGGCTCATGACTTCCAGACGCGAACGTCGCTGCCAAGATGCAGTCAAGCCGGAAATCCCTGGCGATGTCAGCGCCTGACAGCCTGCTGAGAAACTACTCCCTTCCGCGAGCCAGTCGTGAGAAGAGGAGCGTGCAAGCGTTGTGTCAAGATCCAGTTTTCGCCTTTCGTAGGTGGAGATCGGCGCACTAACACTGCCATTGCATTTATTGACCGGCTCTGACTGTCTTATCGCCTCGTTACGGCGCTTAGTGGTGAACCCGACTTGTCTTCCTGCAGATGTCACACTCATAATTACTGGGCGAAAGCCGGAGCTGGTCTCGGCATATCAGGCGTCAGTTCCTAACCCAGGCCAGCGGGGCCGTTTTCTGGCTCAGGATGTCCTTTCGTCACTTGTGCGCCCTCGGTTGCCACTACACAATCCCCGGAACCAGGAGGATTTTCATGAGTAAAGCACTGAGAACGGCCCTGAGTCTTGTGGTTAGCCTGGTGCTGTTGAGCACGCTGACGATAGCCCAGACGGCTGGCAAGAAGGCGAACCAAAACAGGAAAGAACATCACAGCGTGTTCGCAAAAATGGCGTTCTGGCGGCACCACAAAGATGCTGACAAAAAGGCAAAATCCCACTCGTCGAGCAAACATGCTCACCCTAAGAGCGCGCAGGTGAAACCGGCGCCGGGCAAGCAGGTTGTTAGCAAGAAGGAACAGAAGCAGGAGCATGCCAGCAAGGCGCCGGCTGCGAACAAAAGGAAGCAACAGAAGACGCAAGATCCGAAGAGCGCGTCGTAACCGACATTAGCCTCCCAAACGCACGCGGCGGTCTAACCTCAACCGCGTCGGGGAAGGCTTATCTGAGGTCAGTCAGGCGGCCCAGGCGTACGAGTGTGCGTGTGGGTCTATCCCGCTAGTCTGCCAGTCGGCAAGAAGGCTCTAGCAAGGCCATTCCAGCACTGGATTTGCCCGCTGGTCGCTTAACGTGCAAGTCTCGAATCAGTTCAATTTGTTCGCTATGCGACTGACTCTGGTTAACAAGACTGTTAGACTCGCTCTGACTTCTTCTACGAGGGTGAGCAGTTGATGTCCCAGGACGATCGTGATCAGGCCCGTGGCTGGCAGGATATTGCCGCCGAAGCTTCGCGAGAGAAAAGCCCGCAGAAATTGCTTCGATTGACCCAAGAACTGAGGCGAGTTTTTGACGAGCGCTTCCAAGCAAGCGCCAGCGGTCCGTCTGCAAGTACTACACCGGCAAACCCGCGCTTGCCAAGGCACAGCTAACCACTGCCAGCAGCGGGGCATTATCGCGGCGCGACCAAGCATTTCCTCCGGCGAGGTTGTGCTCGGGATTAGGGGGAACCGCCCCAGGTATAGAGAAATTTACCGAGAATTTACTCGGGCGGGTATATCAGACCTGTTATTGTGCGCCCCTATTGGAATGATGGTGCCCCAAATGTCGCCCGACAACCACAGACCCGATCGCACCTGGCAAGAAATCGCCGCAGAAGCAAGTCGAGAGAAAGATCCCAAGAAGCTGATGGAGTTGACCGAGGAATTGGAGCGCGCCCTGGAAGAACGCGACGCCAAGCCAGGGTTGGATCGCAAGTCCGTAAGGGCGCCAGAATAGGCTACTTTTCCGACCTTACGACTCCTTGGCGGAATACATTACTTGTGTTCCGCCGGCGCGTGGCTTTACCGTGATCTTCATGGCAGTCCTCCACAGGAAGTCCTCGCTGCTTAATTTTACTGCCGGGAAGGTTGAGTGCTGTGACGAGCGGAATCTGGTGTCGTGGCGGGCCGGGGGACGTGGGCGGCCTGACAACCGTTCTCCTTCGGCCGCACCCGAGACAGAGGAAACGGTAAAAACCTGTGCCGTCCCCACCCGCCTTGTCGACCCAGCATAGACTTAGCAGGCGGTTAGCGCAATACCTCCGTGTCGGAACATACCTCCGTGTCGGACATACCTCGTGTCGGGTCAATCGGGCCATGCTAAATGTAACCAGAGGAGGGGCCGTCGAGACACATAGGATGTAACCCGACTCAAAGACGATCTTGAGGAGGGTAGATTGGGGGCACAAGACGAAGTGGGAATATTTCCGAGCCGTTTACGAGGCTACGAGAGGGCGAATCGGCGGCTCAGTCCGAGAGTGATGCTGGAAAGCCAGGCTGCCCATAGCAAGGAGAAAACACAACGCAGCCGGCGAAACGGCGGGTGTGCGGTTACATTTCGCAGCGCGGACGGCTCAGTTTGCAGTAATGCTCCTGCAAGATGGAGAAGCAATTCGGACAGTGTTGCATCACAGAATGCTGAACTGCACGTGCCCCGCCCGCAGAAAGCGAATCACTCCGTTTCGCCGATTCCAGCTGGAGCAGACAAGTGCGGATCACGCAGATCGGGAGACATTAGAACCGATTATCCCCGTGTTCTCGGAATCCGACAACTGATCTTCGCGCGTGCAGTTCTGTCCCACTAGCGGAACATTGCTGCTCCAGCAATCGGCGGTCTTCAGCCAGGCTCCAAAGCGACGCCAGGCACTCAGGTACTTACCTCGGTCGATCACGGTCGTCCCATTGGGTTGCCGAATGGAAACGGCGTAGCGGCCGATTTCAACTGCCATGTCGCCAGAATTCTCAACGCGAAGGGTCTCCAGCCTCAGGTCTTCGTAGCCTTGATCGGCAAACTGCTGCAAAGCTCGCTGGATGGATTGCCTGCCCTGCACCATCTCCCGATTGGAAGCCATGAAGTACCCCTCTGGGGTGTACATGGCAGCGCAGTGATCGTAATTGCCGGTGTTGAAATTCGTGCAGAAATCCTGAACGGCATCCCTTATCGTAGACCCGACATCATTCAGAGGGGCTGGGTGAGGGATAGGCCCGCCATAAGGGCTATATGCCATGGAGCATCCTCCTGGGGAAGGCTAACTTCACCGGCGCCTTTTCGCCCTCTGCGGCGATGGCGCTCTGTTCTGAGCAAACATTCTAAACCAAAATGCCTCGTCGCTAAAGACGAAGATTTGCTTCCCAGGGCGGTCGATTTCTCCGCGTGTCACGATGTTATTTCTCCGCCTGTCACTAGGTTAATGATTGATGAAACGAGGCAGCCGGCGCGATTTCCGGAGAAGCTACGGTTTGGTGTCCAGCGGGTGCTTACTCTTCTCGTAGAACTCATTCTGCAACTGAAGGCTGGCTTGGTCAGCTTTAACGGCTCGCACGGCCTTCACCAGGGCATCAATCCAGGCGTTCATGCGGTATTCTCCCAATTCATGCGTGGCGGCTGACCCGTCTCCAGAATAATGATTGGGAAATCGGGCATACCACCATATCCCTGTATAGAGGTTCTCCGGCAGGTTCTGCCGCTTCTGGTCGGCCCCAGATTCGCTGCTTGCCCGGTCCATATGCACCAGATCGGGACGCGTAATCATCATCCCGGAGGTCTCGGTTTCGCCGGCGTGCATGTCTAGCGACGTCTTTTTGGGCGGCCCACCTGGAGGCGGTTCGACTAGCCCGAAAATGTATGCTACGTAGTCGTGCGGCTTTTCCAGCTGGCTTTGGGCGAAGAAGGGCAGCAGGCTCTCGTTACCGCCATGTCCATTTACGATGATGACCTTCTTGCAGCCATTGCGGGCCATTTCATCGGTCGTCTCCTGCAGCAGCTCCAGCTGCAGACCCCGGCTGTAGGCAATCGTGCCAGGCTCGTGTTTAGCTTCGAAGATCTGCCCGAAGTAGTACTCGGGAAAAACAATCGCATATTCCTGCTCCGCGGCATGCAAAGCAGCATAACGAACGTCCAGAAGATCGGTGCCCAGGGGCAGGTGTGGGCCATGCTTCTCCAGGATTCCGAAGGGCAACAGGCAGGTGCCTTGTGACTGGCGAATGCCCTCTCGGAAATCTCCCGCCGTCAGTTCCTCCCAATGCGTGGAGAGCTTGGATTGAGGAAAGGCGAGGGCCGTGTAAAACAGAAGGATGGCAACAAACACGACAGGTCGTCGAAGCATGGGCTTGGTTTTCTCCTTCAGCGGCGCATTCTAACACCCGGAATTAGGCTCTTGACGTGCGCCGGGCCGCCGAGCTTCGGAATGCCACGCAGCAAGGTGCCAGCGGCTGGCTAGCCGACGTTACTCTCGTTACCTTACGCGGCGAGGCAACACAGGTATCATTCAACAAGCGTATCACCATGAAAAAACCCAGCTTTTTGATCTCGCTAACCACCGATGCCAACGACTATCAGCAGGAGCAGGCATCAGCCGCGACGCAGGCGGCACAACGGCTGGGCGTTGACATTCAGATCCTCTACGCAGAGAACGATGCCATCACCCAAAGTCAGCAGTTACTCAAGATAATCCAGTCCAACACAGTGCCTCGTCCGGATGCCATCATTCTCGAGCCGGCCGGCGGAACAGCGCTTCCGCAAGTGGCGCGTGCCGCCACTGTCGCCGGCATTGGCTGGGTCGTCCTCAATCGCGACGCAGAATACATCGAAGAGCTGCGCAGAGTGCATAAGGTGCCGGTATTCGGCATTACATCCGATCACGAAGAGATTGGCCGCATCCAGGGACGTCAGTTCGCGGCGTTGCTGCCCAAGGGTGGCTCGGTGCTCTATATCCAAGGGCCTGGCGACAGTCTTGCCGCCAAGCAGCGCACGGCTGGCATGTACGAGACCAAGCCGGTGGGAATCCAGATCAAGTTGATGAAGGCACATTGGACCGAGGACAGCTCCTACAAAGCTGTCACTTCCTGGCTGCGCCTGGCGACTTCCCAAGACGCGGTCATTGACCTGGTTGGAGCCCAGGATGACTCGATGGCGACAGGCGCAAGAAAGGCTTTCCAGGATCACACTACAGGCGCAGCGTGTGACCGCTGGCTCAAGCTGCCTTTTACCGGTTGCGATGGACTGCCTAGGACCGGTCAGGCGTGGGTACACAGTAAAGCTCTGACCGCCACTATCATTGTTCCCCCGAATGCGGGACAGGCGATGGAGATGCTGGTCCATGTACTTCGTGGTGGCGCCATGCCGCGCGAACGCTCTCTCACCGTTCCGACCTCCTACCCGCCAATCGAATTCCTGGCCGCCAGGCAGAAGGGCAGATCGCACGCGCTGGGTATTTGAACGTTTCCCATCCCTTGGTCCATCCCGACCTTACGGTAGAACTCTGATCGTGAATCGGCAGAGAGACGCCGGGATAAGTTCCGGCTTCTTTACCAGTACAGCAGCAACCTTATAGCAGCTAAATGGTCCCGCTCCTAAGCTTGATCTAAGTCTTGAATGGTTAGGAGCCGATATGAGATCGATCAGCCTAAGCCGAAGGAACGCCAGCAGGCCCAGCAGATACCGTCCAACATTCCCAACGTGCAACAAGTGCTGAATGAGATTGAGGTGAATCGGTAACCTCTCACCCCGGTATTTGCAGTTCCAGAAAACTGTTCCGCCGCCTGTTGGGCATTTGCCAGGTCTGGATCGGAGGTGATCCGCACCCCGGATAGTTGCTGACTTATGGCGTCATCCTGAACAGAGACGAGCCTCCGAATCCGGCGTGCGCGATCAAAGGCTTGATTAGTTGCGCGCAAGATCGTTTGCTGGCTTGCGCTTGGCTCAGGATGACGAGATGGCAGTAGGGTTTCCTTACCACAACACACACTGTCACGTGTACTTTGTCCCTAGTTCTTGTCATTCCGAGGCAGTTTTAGCCGCCGAGGAATCCAGGTTTTTGTTGCATACTGGAACGGTTCTTACGAAATCGCAGAGCCTCAGTTCCAGTCCACCGAATTCGGGATGGTCGTTATGTTCCACGGTAAACGCGATATCGAGCATCTCGCCGGGAACTAGTTGTTCTTTCTGGGCACGCTCGGCCAAGTGCCAACCAAGCGCATCATAGGTGACCGAACGGCGCCAACCAGAGTTCCCTGTTCTCAGTTCTCCGTTCCCAGAAGAACCCAATTTAAGTTTTATGTGCTTCTCTTTCATGACGCGTGGCGGCTGTAACAGGCGGACCGCATGCGCGGCGAAGACCGGTTCTGGGTTCCCCATGCCGAACGGTTCCAGTTGGTGCAGCGCGCGCAATAGCTCAGGGGTTACCTGATCAAGCGAAATCTCGGCATCTAGATCGAGCGTCGGTTCAAAATCGGCCAACGCCAAACGGGCGCGCGCATAGTTCTCCAGATGGCGGCGCAAGTCAGGAATTCGTCTGGCTGGCAACGCGAAGCCTACAGCATGAGCATGCCCTCCGTATTGGTCAAACAGATCGGAGCACGACTCCAGGGCATTGAGCAGGTGGAAAGCATGGATGGAACGCCCGGAACCATGTGCTTCATCCCCGTCACGCGAAACCACCAGCGTCGGTCGTCCATAGCGTTCCACCACTCGTGTAGCAGTAATTCCGATGACGCCGCGGTGCCAGCCGTCACCATCGACCACGATGCAGAAGGCCTCGCGCAGCGATGGATCCTGCTCGAAGCGATGTTCAACTTCCTCGAGAATGCGGCGTTCTTCTTCCTGGCGTTCACCATTGAGCTGATCCAGGCGGGCTGCAATCTCGCGAGCCCGGCTCGTGTCTTTCACGCTGAAAAGCTCCACGACGTCAGGCGCAACGTCCATGCGCCCGGCGGCATTCAGGCGTGGCGCGATACGAAAGGCTACTTCCCCCGAAGTGAGGGGCCGCCCCGCTCCCAGTTCTGCCACTTCCAACAGCGCTTTCAGGCCGGGACTCACAGGCGCACGTAGTGCTTCCAATCCGAGCTTGGCAAATACCCGGTTCTCGCCAGTCAGGGGCACAGCGTCGGCGATGGTCGCAATGGCAACAACCTTCATGAACGACATCAGCAGCCGCGACTGGTCAGGCCGGTCGAGCAATTTCCCCATGAGCGCCTGCGCCAGCTTGAACGCCACGCCACACCCGCAGAGTGCCTTGCAGGGATACTCGCATCCGGGTTGGTTGGGATTTAAAACCGCGAGGGCGGAGGGCAGGCCATCGTGACCTGGCAGGTGGTGGTCGGTGACGATAAGATCCACTCCCAGTCGGCGAGCCGTATCCGCCGCCGCAAAGGCGCGAATGCCGGTATCGACCGAGATAATCAGCCGCACTCCGGAAGCAGCGGCGCGCTCAATGACATCGTCCTTCATGCCATAGCCTTCGCGGATACGGTGTGGAACGTGGAAGTCCGCTGACCCGCCGCAGAGTTCGATGGCCATCTTCAGGATTACGATCGCCGTGGTCCCGTCAACATCGTAATCGCCATAGATGAGGATGCCTTCTTTGCGGGCGATGGCCGCCGCCAGACGATCGACCGCCAGTTGCATGCCGGCCATGGCATAAGGCGAATGCAGGTGCTGGAGCGAAGGCACAAGAAAACTTGCGGCAGCCTCGGGATCAGCAATCTCGCGCGTAACCAGCAGGCGCGCCACAGTTGATGCGAGTTCGCCGTTGAATCTCAGAGAGGAATTCGCGCTCAGGGCTTGCGCAAGGTTTTGGATCTGGACTGATTCAGCAGAAAGGAAATTCCAGCGCACGGCTAGTGTTCGTCATCCTGATCGGATTCGTCGATGGGAATGCCGCCGAAGTCTTCGGAAAGTTCAAGCAGGCGCTGGTAACGGTCGTACCACTCGGTGTTGATCTCGTACAACATCACAGAACCTTGGTAAGGCCAGCCAAGCTGCACAAAACCTGTTTTGCCGACGTAAGCGCGCAGCCAGCGGGCGTCTTCCAGATCGTCGTCGTTGGTGAACTGGGCGTTGCTGAGACGCTTCATCAAATCATCCAGTTCATCACGTTCCAATACCCAATCATGCATGGTGAGGAAGGGTGCGCCCGAGTCCTTGGCCAATTCGACGAACTTCTTCCACGCATCGGGATCGTCATCCGAGTCCCACGAGATGCACTGTACCTCTTCATAATTCACGAAGCCATGAAAGCGGCGCATGCCGTGGCCCTCAATGAAGGCTACCATGTCGTCTTTGAGCCCGGTCATATCGTCAGAAGGCATTTTGTACCCGGCTAACTCTGCATTGTAGCCTTTTCGGGAGGGAGCGACTAGCCGCGGCTGCGCTCAAACGCCAAGCACTCAGCATCCAGCGATGAAATTCTCCTCATGGCAACAAGGTCGCCTGGGTGCGAACTGAGTGCGGAATCCTTGCTGTGCTAGACTATTTATTTCATAAGCGCAATCCGATCCGCCCTATGCTTCTGTCGAAAGAATATGTGGGCTATCTGGCCCGCGAAGTCAGCAAAAAACTTATTTCCGGCGAATTCATCGAGACCAAGAATCCGGCTGCGATGACGGAGCGCGTGCACGCCGCCATGCTGGAAGAGTTTGCTCTGGAAGACCGCATCAATGACGAAGTCCGCGTGATCCTGGAGGCGTACTCCGAAGAGATGCGTAAGACCGGAGCCAACTACCAGGAAATGTTCAAGAAAGTAAAGAACGAGCTGGTACGTAAGTACAAGGCGGTGCTGTGAGAGTCAACCGCGACAAAGTCAACAAGGTGGCGCACGTAGTGACCGACGCTCTCGCCGAAATGAATGAAGTCGACTTCCTCGAGGACCGGAACAGCATTCGCCTCGAAGTTCGCCGCCTGATGGAAGAACTGCTCAACCAGGAAGCCAAGATCGATGCCGCTGCGCGGCAGAAAATCGAAACCCAGAAGCGCACCATCCTCGAGGGCAGCCAGGAGTGGGACATTCTTTACCGCAAGTATTACAACGAGGAAGTCAAGAAATTGGGCATCTAGAAAAGGGCCAGTCGACGGCGCTCTGGAAGCCTGTTCCAGGTATTGACTACAAAATGCTGGGCTGAAAAGCCCCGCGCCACCCGACCCAGCAACCATAGAAATCACAGCTGTCTGTCAGCTCAAAGCGGCAAGCACTGCAGGCTCTGCTCGTCACCGGGTGATTATGGTCACAACCGTTTGTGATCATCATCACCGAGGCGTGGTTTACCTTCCCAGCATAATCATGAGGCAGTTCTATTTGGCGCGATTGGGCGCCGGTTTGAGAGGCTCGGATGGTCTCCTCACAGCCCGTCCGGAATATCGCTCGCCGTGGACGCTGTGCAATGCTGCTGGCGCCTGCCGGCAGTCTGGACGCCGCCACGGAAGCATTCCAGGCCGGTGCTGATGCCGTTTACGTGGGCCTAAAAGGCTGGAGCCGTGGCGGGGCGCGCGGCGAACTGGACCGCAACGGGTTGCGTCAATGCATGCAGCTGGCTCGCGTAACTCGAAAACAAGTCCAGCTTGCGATAAACACCATTCCCAAGCCGCCTGAGCGTCGCGGGTTGCTGCAAGGGCTGGTCGAATTGGCCGACTCTGGGCTGCGCGCGGTGATTGTGAATGACATTGGCCTCCTCCGCGACGTCAGCCGAGAGCTGCCCAGCCTCTCAGTCACGGTTAGTATTGGCGCAGGCGCTCTGAACCTGGACGACGTTCGTTTCTATCAAGATTTGGGCGCGAGTGCGGTCGTACTACCCGGCTATGTTGAGCCGCAGGAGATCGCCGCCATCAAGACGAAGACGGTGATCGCGATCGAGGTCATGCTGCACATGGTCGAGGAGTTCATCCAGCTCGGCAAGTGCTGGATACCGAGTTACCTGCACTTTGCAGCGGCAGAACGGCGTCGAACCGAATGTCTGAGCGGCAGCGTCAAGCGCGGCGGAGTGGGCGCGTGTTTCCGCATCTGCCAGCGACCCTGGACTGTTTTGAAAGATGGCCGCAAAGTTGACTGTCGTCTTTTGCCCAGCCGACAGATAAGCCGCGTGGCGGAACTCGGGGAATACCTCGACGCGGGAGTGGATGTTATCAAGATCCAGGGTCGGAGCCTGTCCGCGGAACTGGTAGGGGCCGTTACCCGTGTCTACCGCTCTGCGCTGGACGCCCAGACACGTGGCAGGGCCGTAATTCGAACCGCGCCGGCGCTGCCCCCAATGTGGACTGTACAAGGACGCTAAATGAAAACCTTCGAGCTCAATACGACAATCTCCAACCTGCAGAGTTTGCGCGAATCGGACCTTTGCACCTATGACGCCGTCTATTTGGGCAACATTTATTGCCGTTCTTTTCAGGAAAATTTCCTTGAGCGGCTCAATGACTTGAAAGACGGCATTGCCTACGTGAAAGATCTTGGCTTGCGTGCCTATGCGACCTCCTACGGCGCGCCCCGCAATGACGCCCTGCCCAAAGTCCAAAAGGCGCTGGAAGCGGCGGTTGAGGCCGGAGCCGATGCCATAGAAGTACACAACCTGGGTGTTCTGCGCATGCTTCACGAGCAGTTTCCAGGCACGCCGGCGCACATCGGCGGGTTCGCCAACGTCTACACGGATGCGGGCGCTTCAGCTCTGAAGGACTACGGAGCGGTCCGCTTCACGCCCAATTACGAGATCAGCCTGGAAGAAATCAACGCCATTGCGGACACCGCCCGGCTTCCCGCAGAGATTCTTGTCCATGGAAAGATGCCGCTGGGGATTTCCGACTATTGTTTCCTGCTCGAATATGAACACAAGTGGGAAGAGAAGTGTCCGACGTTATGCCAAAAATGTTTGCTCCTCAAGCAGGGCGACTGGGCTATGAGGTCGGTCGGCAAGGGAGTGCTGAGCGGGAAAGACGTTTGCATGCTGGAACATCTGCGCGCGCTGGTGAATGCCGGACATACTGTATTCCGAATCGAGGCGGCCTATGAATCCGCGGCGTACCGCCGTGACATCGGGAAGATCTACCGTTCAGCGCTCGAACGTGCCTTCGCGGGCGATGGCCGGGTCGATGAGGCAAATTGGGATTCGATCCGCCAGCACACGGAAATCGCGTTATGTAACGGTTTTTATTTCGGCCGCACCGGCGGAGAATACATCGGCAACGTCCACGAGCCGGCTGCTGTTTGCCGAGCTTAATTCTTTTCGAGGTGAGCGATGGTCGAGCTATTAGCACCCGCAGGAAATCTCGAGATGGCCAAGGCAGTCGTGGACAGCGGAGCAAATGTTGTCTACGTTGGCGCTCGCGGCTGGAGCCGTCGCCGCGATGCTTACGAATTATCCGACAACCAATTGCACGAAGCGGTCGCAATTGTGCACGCAGGCGGAGCCAAACTGCGCGTCGCCATCAACACCAACATGCAGTCGCGGGAAATTCCGCTCCTGCTCGGGAAGATGGAAAAATTCGTGAGCTGGGGTGTGGATGGTGCCATCATGACGGACGTCGGCGCCATCGCGGAGGTGCACCGGCGTTTCCCTCAGCTAATCATTCACGCCAGCATCGGCGCCAACGTCCTCAACAATGAGGATGTGAAGTTCTACCGCTCGATCGGTGTGTCTCAAGTGGTGGCTGACACAAAACTCACGTTGCGCGAACTGGTTTCGCGTCAGACGGACATGGATGCGGGCATCGAAGTTCTTATCCACGCCAACAAGTGCTACACCTATCTCGGAAAGTGCTGGATGTCGCCTTATCACCGCCTGGAGCGCACGCGAGATGATTTCGGCAAAGACCTGTTCCGAGGCAGTCCCAACCGCGGCGGATTGGACTACCGTGTCTGCCTGGAGCAATGGGGGCTATACGCCGACAACGCACTGCTGGAGCCCCGCATTGCGCTCAAGAATGATGCCTTCTTCTATCTGGATGACATCCCCGCGCTTATCGATTTAGGAGTGCACTGCCTGAAAATCCAGGGACGTGAGTACCCCATTCCGTTGGTAGCCCAGATCGTGTGCTTCTATCGTGAATTGATTGATGCGTATTCCGCCAATCCGGCCGATAAGTCCTTTGACCTTGAGCCGTGGCGCGTGCGCCTCGCTGCCGTCCAAGCGGAACGCGACGCGAAGCGTAGCAACATGACTCTCGTGTTGCTGAAGGAAGCTCGTCAACCGGTGCCGCACACAACCTAGGGACCGACGGCTGGCAAAGGACGATATCAATCGGGGAAGCGTTATCCTGAGGCCGGCATCAGCGGGCGAAGAGCCTGCCCTCGAGCACCTTTTCCTTGGGGAACTTGCGGTCATCGAATCTGGCGTGCAGTGACGAGAAGCATTTTCTGGCTGTTACGACCAAGCCTTACAGTGCTGGCCCATTCCCGATTGTTCCGACCCGGCACTCGGTACTCGCTTCGCGGTACTTCTTCTCGCGCATGGCGAATAGTTTCTGATGCATGGTGAAAGCGGCTTTGCGAGCCGCAGCGACGGCCGTGACGACCAAGTCGGCGCCCCGCACGTTATCCCCGGCGGCATAGAGGTCTTCGCGTGAGGTGAGACCTGTTTCTTCGCTCTCGACCACGATGGAACCCCACTTGGTAGTCTTCAGGTTAGGCGTGGTCTCGGGGATGTCGGTCTCGGGACTATAGCCGATGGCGAGCGCCACAGTATCGCAGTTAACAACGTAATTTGAGCCTTCGATGGGGACCGGAGAGCGCCGGCCTTTGGCATCCGGAGCGCCCAACCGCATGCGAATGCATTCGGCGGCCATAACCTTCCCTTGCTCGTCGCCGATGAACTTCACCGGCGCGGTGAGCCATTCAAACTGGACGCCCTCTTCCACGGCGTTCACACGCTCTTCGTAACGTCCCGGCATCTCGACTTCGCTGCGGCGATAGACGCAGTACACCTTGGCATCGGGGTTCAAACGGCGCGCAGTGCGCACGCAATCCATGGCCGTGTCACCACCGCCAATGACGATCGTGACGCCCGTGTGGTTCGGCTTGGGATCGGGCAGGTTGCGCCAGACTTCTGGCAGAAGTTCGGGAGGAAGATTGCCCCGCACCAGATATTCGGTGGCTTGATAGATATTCTTGAGCGTATCCTCGCCGGGAATCCTCATCTCTCCGCCCTTGACCGCACCATAACCAAGAAAGACCAGATCAAAGCCCTGGCGGAAGAAGTCTTCCACCGCATGCTCTTTTCCTACGCGGAAGTTGCAAACAAACTTGATGCCCATCTCTTCCAAGTAGCGGATCTTGCCGAACACGATGTCCTTGTTCAGCTTGAAACCGGGAATGCCGTAGAGCAGAAGTCCGCCGGGATAGGGCCACATGTCATAGACGACGACTTCGTGGCCGCAAACCGCAAGTTCTTCCGCGACCGCCAATCCAGCGGGCCCAGCTCCGACTACTGCAACTTTCATGCCGGTTGGAGCAGCTCTCTCACGCTTGGGATAGCCATAGTTCTTGCGTACATAGTCGATGACAAAAGCTTCCAGCTTGCCGATACACACCGCGGGATTGCGATTTGCAATGACACACGAACCTTCACACTGCTTTTCCTGAGGGCAAATTCGGCCGCAGACATCGGGAAAATTGGAAGTCTCCATGAATTTCAGGGCAGCGCCGACGAAGTCGCCCTGGCCAAGAAGGAAGAGCGCAGCCGGAATATCGTTATGCAGCGGGCAGCCCTTAGAGCAGGGGGCATGGTCGCAATACAGGCAGCGCTGGGCCTGCAGCATCGCCATCTCGGGCGTATAGGGCTGCGAGACTTCATTGAAATTGTGGACGCGCTGCTGCGGGTCCTGCTTGGACGGTTTGACCGCCTCGATTTTGAAGCGCTGACGACGGTTGATCATCGCGCCCCTCCTGGCTGCGTTTTCTCGAGGAAATTGGGCCGGAAAGCCCTATTTCCACCCTGCTACAGGATGCCTGCCGCTGCTACTTAAGGCTGTGAGCCCCGTCACAGGCTCCAGTGAGCTATGTACAAGGGCGATAATGGACGAGCGCATTTAACCGCAGAGGTCGCTGAGTACGCAGAGATAAGCGTAACCTGAAAATTGACCCAGCACTTAAAGGTCCCTGACTCTCCGTCTTTGTTCTGGGCGTGCTCTGCGATCTCTGCTTCAAAAAACATGGTAAGCAGCGGCGAAATTTCGAAACTAGCAAAACAGGCCGCGCGCGAAGCCGGTTTTGACCTGGCAGGCATCGCCGGAGTGCGCGATTTCCCCGAACTGGACCGCTTTCCCGACTGGATTGCTGCCGGCTACGCTGGAGAGATGAAGTACATGGAAGGGCGTGATGAAGCTGGGCGATTAAAGCGCGCTTCCTTGCGACATGTAGTGCCTTGGGCACGCAGTGTCATCGTTTGCGCCATCAACTACAACACGGCACAACCCTATTCAACCCAAGTCCACGATCCGGAGCGTGGCTGGATTTCGCGTTATGCCTGGAGCCGCGAGGACTACCACGAAGCAGTCACAAAACGACTGCGGATCGTCGAGCAGAAATTGCGCGAGGCCGTAAGGACCGGGTACCTAGTAGCGAGTACCCAGGCAAAACAGGAACTGCAAACTCGCTGCTACGTGGATACTGGCCCGCTGGTTGAGCGCGTCTATGCCAAGTACGCTGGAGTGGGCTGGATTGGAAAGAATACTTGCATTCTCAATCAGAAGCTGGGGTCATGGCTGTTCCTGGGCGTGATCCTAACCTCTCTCGAACTTGAGCCCGATCTTCCCGCTCCTGATCGATGTGGCACGTGCACGCGCTGCATTCAGGCATGTCCGACGGATGCGCTGATCGCGCCCTACCAACTTGATTCCAACAAGTGTATTTCCTATCTCACGATCGAGAAGCGCGGCGCGATTCCAGAAGTGATGCGCGAGGGCATGGGCCGCCACATCTTCGGCTGCGACATCTGCCAGGATGTCTGCCCCTGGAACCGAAAAGCTCCCGCTACAAACGAGTCTGAATTTCAGCCCAGACCGGAACTGGTGAATCCCGCCCTGGATTGGCTGGCCAACATGAGCGACGAAAACTTCCGTCAGACCTTCCGCGGATCGCCGGTACACCGAGCCAAGCTGTCTGGCCTGCGGCGGAATACCATCATTGCGATGGGCAACAGTGGAGAGCAGGAATTTGCGCCCATGCTCCAAAAACTTGCCGCAGATAACGATCCTGTAGTGGGCGAGGCCGCAAACTGGGCGCTCGGCAAGCTATTGCAGTCCTAAGTTTTTCGTGTCATTCGGAGCGCAGCTTCTCTGGTCATTCCGAGCGCAGCGAGGAATCTGCTTCTCTCCGGCTGGCGCCACAGTTTTTAGGTCGCTTCGGCGTTCCGGAGCAGAGCCTGGGCATTCTCTTTTTTGCGGTTCACCTGCTGAATGCGGGCTCCCACCTGGGCGTGGCTGGCGAAGATGATCGGCCTGCTGAACACGCTGGTGTTCATGCATTTGCCCTCCGGCCTATTCCTGATTGCCGTGCCCTTCGCACCCTCCATGAAACTTGCGACTGTGTTGTTTTCTGCTGCGCGAAGCGCTCGTGGAGATGGATGTGCCCACGCGCCAGTCCTATGTCGCCGCTGTGGCTCGTCCCGAGGAGCGCACCTTTGACAGCGGGATCACCAACCTGACCAAAAATGTTTGCTGGGCGATTGGTTCTTCCCTGGCCGGGGTGTTCATGGAGGGCATATCTTTCTCCGCGCCGTTGGTCGCCGGCGGAGGCATGAAGATCGGTTATGACCTTCTGCTTTATCGCGCATTTCGTCACCTAAAGCCACCAGAAGAGCGGCGCGAGAACGAACGCCAGTATGCGGAAACTGAGGAGTTATGAAACAGAAATCTTCGCCGAAAAACAAGAACGCTGGCATCGGCGTCGGCATGCTTCTTTTAGCCAGCAGCATCTTCACGTTTGCCCAAGCCGAGAAACCGGCCGCACCTCAGGCAACGACTAGCGAGTGGAAGCCACTCGACGATGCGATGGGGCGTTCCGGCCAGATGCAACCCGGCGACGTCATTAAGTTCGCTATGCCGCGTAAGGATTTGAAGGTCGTGGTGAATGGCGTAAACGTGAAGCCTGGTCTCGCGCTTGGTTCGCGGGCGGCGTTCAAGCGCGAGGGAAGCAGCGCCATGGTGATGGGCGGTGATGATGAAGCTGCGGCAGGGCGGCATCGAGCAGACCGCAGTTCACAATCATTTACTGCATGAGCCTCCCCGCGTTTTGTACACGCACACTGCTGGTCACGGAGATCCGGCACAGATGGCCAAGGGAGTCCACGATGCGCTAGCCCTCACCAAGACTCCCGGCCCAGACAAAACACAAACTCCCGCCGCTCCTGCTGATCTCGGCTTCGACCGGAAGCAGGTTGAACAGATTCTCGGCCACGCCGGAAAGGTGAACGGCGGAATTCTGCAGGTCACTGTGCCCCGCGCCGAAAAAATCACTGATTCCAGGATGGAAGTGCCACCTTCGATGGGAGTTGCAACGGCCTTGAACTTCCAGCCCACCGGAGGCGGGAAAGCCGCCATCACCGGGGACTTCGTACTGCTCGGCAAGGACGTGAACCCGGTGATCAAAGCCCTGCGCGAGAATGGGATTGAAGGCACTGCCCTGCACAGCCACCTGCTTGCCGAGGAGCCGCGGCTGTGGTTCATGCATTTCTGGGCCAACGACGACGCCGTAAAGCTTGCCAAGGCCTGCGTGCCGCCCTGGACAACACCGATTCAGCTAAATAACCAGAAGTTTTAGGGACTCTGGGCTGATCCGGTTTTTCAATCAACAATCAAAAATCAACAATCCATTTATCATTGCGGTCGCGCCTATTGCAGGGCTGGCGCTGCGCCATTAAGAAAAATTTAACCGCAAGAGTCGCCAAGCCCTCGCAAAGCTCGCGGAGAATAGTCCTCATGAAACAGCTACTTGGGGTGACGCTTTTGCCGCTGGTGTGCGTTTGCTTTCTCAACGGGCAGACGGGAAATACTGTGAAGTACCACGCCACCATCCAGGATGTAAAATACGTCTACGCAGTCGCCGAACCGGTGGGCCATCTGAAGTCAGGCGACATCCTCGAGACGAACACGGTTGATGCCTTCGGCAACGCCATCCAGAAGCCCGGAGACCGGCTCAGTCTGGTAAAGGGTGACAATCCTCTGACCGGACCGTTCTACATCGAGGGAGCTGAACCGGGAGACACCCTGGCTGTGAAGATTCTCGATTTGCAGGTGGACGGCAGTCAAGGAGTGGGAGCTTTCGCGCCCGGTTTTGGCGCTCTCAACGAAACTGGCTACACGCCCATGCTTCACCGCTCGCTGCCCGAGAGAATCTGGTTCTATCCCATCGACCACGCCACTAACACCGCAACCTTCAAAGCACTCGACTCCAATTTTTCGGTAAAGATTCCTTTGCACCCATTCTTTGGCTGTATCGGGGTCGCGCCCGCAGGCGGCGAAGCTCGCAGCTCCATTGTGCCGGCCGAGTTCGGCGGCAACATGGATTCTCCCGAAGCCAGCGTCGGCAACACGGTGTACTTTCCTGTGAATGTGCTCGGCGCCTTGCTCTATATGGGCGACGGTCACGCCGCTATGGGCGACGGCGAGGTCGCTGGCACTGCTATCGAAGTCCCTTTGCGCGCTCGCGTGCAGGTGAACGTCATCAAAGGCCAAAAGATCAACTGGCCGCGTTTCGAGAACGACGAAGCCATCATGACTGTCGGCGCTTATCGCCCGCTGGACGATTGCCTCCGCATAGCTTTCACCGAATTAGTTGGCTGGATTCACAATGACTATGGACTTTCGGAACTGGACACCTACGAACTGCTGTCCAAAGTTGCGAAAATCCACCTCAACGAAATGGTCGACCCGAACTACGTAATTGTGGCTTCGATCGAGAAAAAATATTTGCCAGCTAAGAAGAAATAGGATTGTCATCCTGAGCCGACTTCAGTCGGCGAAGGATCTCTGCATTTCAGCTAGGAATGCATGGATCCTTCGCTCAGGACGAAACCTGTTCCCAGGCGAATGATGGAGCACGCCCATGAAATACGGTTTCCTCCTACAAACCTATGAAACCGAGCGCATCAAGGTCCTCAGCGTTTGGAGTGAATTCCGCGATGAAGATCTTCCTGTACGTCCCCGCCCGGGCGATCCTAGAGGCCGCAGTGTCCACGAGCAGATGGTGCACCAATGCGTCTCCGAAGACCTGTGGTTTCGCACCATGCTGGGCATCGACGTGTCCGCACCACCTTTGCCCAAACAGGAGACCCGTTTGGAGTTCATAAAACGTTATGCCGAAGACAGCGAAAAACGGCTGGCTGCGCTGCGGGAAAAAACCGAGCCCTGGTGGGAGGAAGCAACGAAATTCTTCAACGTGCAGCGTTCGCGGGCCTGGGTGATGACCCGCCGCCTGACCCACACCTCGCACCATCGCGGGCAGCAAATGGCCATGCTCCGCATGCTGGGTCGGGATCTGCACAGCAACTACGGTCCAACGGCAGACACGGGCGGACTGGCACAAAATCAGGCCCCCACCATTTATGCCTACCCCGACATTGCTGCCTTGCTCCAGGGAGAGGAGTCAGGCGGGACGAAGGCACTACTGCCCGGCGGCGCGGGCAAGCCGGTCAGCGAGCGTCCCTCAACAAAATAAGGGGGGTAACTTTTGGACTAGAACCTTCGGCGTACCTGAGTTTCTTGACACCAGCCTTGCCGACCGGCGAAACTCCGAAGGACAGCCCTAGGAAACAAGTGTCTTCAGAGTCTCCCATGGACCAGCCCTCCATCATGGACGCGAATCCGCAGCTCGGTACTCGTGTTCCTCAGGGGGGTCCTCCCGTGCAACACACAAATTGGCAACCGCCTAAGCACGAGTTGCGTTTCCCCGGGGAAGATGGCGGGCAATCGCTAGCGGCTTGGGCGCGCCGCGATCTGGAAGCCGCTCTTCAGTTGCTCGCGGACCGGGCGCAATACATCACTGGGGCTTGCGGCGCGGCCATCGCGCTGCGTGACGGCGAGCACATCATCTGTCGTGCCAGTTCGGGACCTTCGGCTCCGGAGGTTGGCTCCTTCCTTGAAGCAAGCTCGGGATTGTCTGGCGAGAGCGTTCGCACCCGCAGAGTGATGCTCTGCGACGATGCCGACCACGATCCTCGCGTCAATCGGGAAAGCTGCCGTCAAATGGGTATCGCTTCCTTCGTGGTTATGCCGCTCGTTCGTGACGACGGGGTGGTGGGGATCTTTGAACTCTTCGGAAGCACGCCGCACCTGTTCAAGGAGCGGGACATCTTGGCGCTGCAGCGTATGGGCGACATGGTGAACACTGCTTTGGATCAGGTGGACCACGCTGGCAAATCGTTGGCGGCGGGAACGGAGGCAAAACAGGCGGCGGGGACAGTGCGACCACCCACCACGCAGGGGGAAGAAGAGGAAGAGGACGTCTTGTGCCTGGACGATGACTCCGTTCCTGCAAAACAGGATCCCGTAGCCCGACCGTTGCCCGCCCCGGCCATCCCCAGAGCTCGAGGTGAAGCGGTTCGGGTAATTCCTGCGCCAAATGCGATTCATGATCAAAAACCTATCCAGCGTCCCCATTCTGTCCACGCGTGTGCGTCCTGCGGATTTCCAGTCTCGCAGGGACGTAGCCTGTGCCTGGACTGCGAGGCTGCGCACGAGAATCAATTCGGCAGTTCATCGACGGCTGCCCCCCCCGGCTTCCTGACCAGCTTGAGCGATGAACCAGAACAGGGGAATGGGGTCACAGCGTGGATTCTTACTCACAAGTACCTGCTGGGGACCATCGCCGTCGTGGGCAGCACGATAGCAATCCTTCTATTTCGCTAGTTTTCTGCCCGTAAACCCCTTAATTCCTTGACAAAAGCCGAGTGCCTGCATAAAGATTGGGCATCTGCACGACTTAAGGATTTAAAGGTACCCAGGTATGAAGAATGTCTACGAGGTGTTAAGGCAGAAAGAGCTCGAGTTGGCGCGGCTGGAGAAGGAAGTAGAAGCGTTGCGAGTGGCTGCCCCTCTGCTTTCAGAAGAGAAGGAAAGCACGTCCGAACCGGTCAGCGGCAAGCCAACCCTAACTAGCCCTGCGGCGGCCCAACAACCCATTCGCATTCCGCAGACCGCGATGAGTCCTGCCGCGGCGACCCAGTCGGCAAGGGCTTCGGGTTGGGAAGACACCGCCAAGCGCTGGCCTTAACTTCCGGCGGCAGCCAGGCAGATGGCTGTTAAAGAGGTTAGCTTGGGCGCCGAGGCTCCTTTGGAAACTCAGCCCGGGATGGTTCCCGGGCTGATGTGTCTTGCCTGAAGGAATACCGTGACCGGGAACGCTACTCCACAATCGACCACCATGAGTCAGCAGACAGCTCCCTTTCCCAATGTGGATCGAGCACACCAACGCCACTTTTACCGCTACCCCGTCGCTGTTCCCGTGGATGTGGTTGTGCTCCGCTCCGGCATACCGCAGGCCATACCGGGGCGCACTCTGGATGCAGGCGAGGGCGGAATAGGGCTCGTCCTGGCCGGTGAGCTTCAGCCAACCGAGACGGTGCGAGTCGCCTTTAAGCTTCCCACGGGGACCGAGCCGGTACAGGCTAAAGCCGTAGTTCGGCATTACGGACCGATTCGGTGCGGTCTGCAATTCCTGGCCATGGCGCCCGAGCAACAAACCGTGTTGCACACCTGGCTCAGCATGACCGCGAAGGCAACCGGTCATCCTCCGACAACCGTAGCTGCCACAACCGGCGTCGCTCAGCAACGCAGCGCACCTGTTCAGCCAGGGCGTGCGGCCCCGGCATGGCGGCCGCGACTCCATCTAAGGCGTCGAAATGTGTTGCTGGCCGCGGCTGCACTGGTTTTCGCCGGCGTAGCGCTCGCGTCGTGGTGGCACAACGGCTGGAACGATCTCGAGCGGAACACGGCCGCCGCCTCAGCCAGCACCGCGCGTCCATTAGCCTACGTTCCTGGAATTGTGATGGAGCAGCGCGTGCTCCACAAGATTGACCCCGTCTATCCTCCCGAGGCCGAACGAGCGAAATTGCAGGGAGTGGTCGTAGTGCAGGCGGTAATCGGGGCCGATGGTACCGTGACGGAAGTGCACCCGATCAGTGGCCCGGAAGTCTTGGGGCGCTCAGCCGCCGATGCTGTCCGCTGGTGGCGCTTCCAACCCTATGAACTCAGCAACCAGCCTGTACCGGTGCAGACAACCATCGAAGTCGAATTCCGGTTGAATTAGTTCTCTCTCAGGCGTCCTACAGACAACACCCTACGCACCCTACGCCTCCCATCCCTACGCCTCCCATCCTACGCCTCCCATCTTGACACGCTGAGGAATGCAGCAGTAGAGTACGTCCCCATCAGCCGGTATTCACCTGGAGTGTCGCTCACCTAGGGGTGACACGGAGAAAGATTCTTCAACGCGGAGCTCTGATAGTTCGGAGACTCAGTGCCACTCGTAGGCTCCTCAATTTCGTAGTCTGTTAAGCGGCCCGAATTCCGGACCGTTTTGCAGAAGCTCAGGCCTGAAACCATCGAGCTGAAAGGAGGCCGTCCATGAAAGGTGGACGCTATTTATATCTGGGCGTAGTCATGGCTGCGCTCGTCATCGGCCTCGGGTTCTGGCATCCCATACACGTCAAGGCGGGCCCTGATCATGCACCCAGGTTCATGGTTGACCCTTTCTGGCCTCAAGTCCTGCCGGCTCCGGTTGGCTATAACCTCTATACTTGGCCAACACCGACCGCGGGAGATACCGTTGCTCATCAATGGGTGACGGGGGAAGTGGCTGGGAGTTGCACCGACGCAGCCGGCAATGTTTACACCTTCAACCGGGGTTGGGAAGTAGGGGTAAGTGTAGGCGGCGTCCTGCAAGGAAACCAGTCGGGGGCCATTGTGGGGCAGGATGCCACCGCCTCCTCAATGCCGTCGCCACCTATCGTGGAATACAACCCCGACGGCAAGGTGGTCGCCGGTTTTGGCAACCCCATGCTCATTCAAACCGGAACCAACTACGGAGACTCTGCCTACTTGCCACATGGCGCCCACGGTTGCTTTGTGGACTACCAGGGTAACGTCTGGCTTGGCGGTAACGGCGATGGCGTGATCCAGAAGTACAACCCGGCCACGGCAGCCGGACAGGGCGCAGCCGCAACCTGGTCGGTAGAGATCGGACAGAAGGGCGTCTGCGACGGAAACCCGTCGAGCGCCGTCATTAATCCGACTTGTGGTGAAGCCAACAGTCTCAACACCAGTCACACCTTACTCAACGAACCTCCGGATATGACGGTCGATCCCGACGTCGGGCCGGTTTCGGGAACGAGGGGTGACGTCTACATCGCAGACGGCTACGGCAATCACCGCATTGTCGTCTACGGCACCAGCGACGGAGGCATGACCTACCACTACGTGGGCCAGTGGGGCCAGGACTGCGGACACAACGAGAGCCCCGACGGTACCAATGCTTGTCCCGGCGGTACATTCGGGCATTCCGGTGGCGGCCACCCCCACTGCGTTGTGGCGGGTAACGATGGCTTGGTTTATGTCTGCGATCGTCCCAACAACCGCATTCAGGTCTTCAACAAGAGTTGCGCTCAGCCATCGGTCGACGGCTCGCAACCTTTGTGCGAACCGGAACGCATCATCTACATCAACAGCTTTCCCGGTGCATCTACGGCTAAGCGGAACGCGATTCTCAAGGCGGGCACTCGTGCCTGTGATATCGACTTCTGGCCTAACCGGGACAGTCTCGCCAGCGGTAGCCCGATGCCCCAGAGATATGTCATCGACGTCGACCTGGGTAACGACAATACCTGGATCATCGACAAGGCCAGCGGCGTCGCGGTCGGAGCCCTCGGGCGCTGTGGTTTGGCGCCTTGTCCCGGCCACAATGTCGGCGAGTTTGCCTTCGGGCACACAACGAATGTGGACCCCCGGGGCAACATCTACGTTGCGGAGACGATTACTGGTCGGCGCATCCAGAAATTCGTGAGAGTGCCATAACGACGATCGGCGCCGAGTCCACTAACTTTCACCCAGTTGTGGCGGCTGGGAACAGAGTTCCCAGCCGCCGCTACGGATTCCAAGGGGATCGCATGCGCAGCCGTTGGGTCAGATTCTTCTCGTTGACGACCTTCGCCGTCACGCTCACTTCCTCGTTCGCAGCAGCCCATGACCTGCCCACGAACACGATGATGAACGCCTTTGTGAAGATCGAACCCAAGCAGGCGCACCTGGTGATTCGGGTTCCATTGGATTTGCTGCGAGGGGCGTCATTTCCCATGAAAGGCCCCCATTATGACTTGTCGGCGGCCGGACCGGCGACGCAGGCAGCCCTGAAAGCCTTAGCCGACGGCCTTCCTCTTTGGGAGAACGGGCAACGCCTGGTGCCGTCGCGCTCCAGCGGTTGCCTTTCTCTGCCCTCCGACCGTTCTTTTGCAGACTACGATCTCGCGCTAGAGGCTGCCGAACGCCCCGCCGATCCAGCTGTCGCAATCTACTATGCTCAGGGTTTTCTGGATGCTCACTTCATTTATCCCATCTCATCCGCGGATTCGGTATTCAAGATTCAAACCCTGGTAGCGGAAGATCTGGGAAGTCTTACAAAGCTGACGATCCGCTACCTGCCGCTAACGGAACCTAGCAGGGTGATGATGATTGCTGGAGGTTCAGGGCCGCTAGCTCTGAACCCGGCGTGGTACCAGGCGGGCAGTGGCTTCATCATGCTTGGTATTGAGCATATTCTGAGTGGCATTGACCATTTGCTGTTTCTGTTCTGTCTGGTCATTCCGTTCCGCCGCCTGCGCGGACTCGTCCCGGTGATCACAGCCTTTACCCTGGCGCACTCCATTACGCTGATTGGTTCGGCTTACCATCTCGCGCCTCAGGGAGGATGGTTTCCGCCATTCGTTGAAACGGCGATAGCCGCTTCGATCGTTTACATGGCGCTGGAAAACTTCGTGGGCGCGGACCTGCGCCGCCGCTGGCTTATTACCGGCATGTTCGGCCTGGTACACGGTTTCGGCTTCTCCTACGCCTTGCAGCAGCAGTTGCAGTTCGCAGGCTCGCATCTGCTGGTGTCGCTGTTCTCATTCAACGTCGGCATTGAGATCGGACAGGTCGTGGTGCTGGGGCTGATGCTTCCCGCCCTGGCCCTGTTTCGGCGTGTGGTCCCGGAACGGATGGGGGTGATCATCCTGTCTGCAGTTGTCGCTCACACTGGCTGGCACTGGATGATTGAGCGATGGGAAACGCTGCGGCAGTCACAATGGCCCCCGTTGGACGCCGCCGGTCTGGTGATATTGGCAAGATGGGTGGCCGGGCTGTTAGTCGCCTTCGGCGCTTTTCGCCTGTTGGCCACCTGGGTGGAACGCAGGTTCCTGGATCGCGTCGAACTGCCGGAGAGGCAGATGGAACAATCGGAAAGAGCGGCGTGAGTGAGGGGCATTCTCAAAATGCCGGCTCACTCATCCCAGTCCGCAAATTCTATTCCTGAATCCCTCGTCAAGTTTGGTTGAAAGCGAGACTTTCCCAACTATTGGCTTTCATTCCAGATGTACAAGAAGTTCTCGTCGCTGGCGGTGGCAACATTGCGTCCCGACTTCCGAGTTGCGCGATTCAACGCCGACCGTACCTTCTCCTTGCTTTCAGCCAATTCGGCCAATGGCACCTTGAGGGCGACACTATTCTGTACCCGGTCGAGATCGGAGAGAATCTTGGCCACAATCTTTTTGTGCTTTCCATTCCGGCCTTGAGGAACATCCGCCAGCGGCATTTCCGTGAAGTTCATAGGAATGTTCTTGGTCCGGGAAGTCATAAGCAGCGCTCCTTGAAGAGAAACCTTAAACTAACGTAACGTAATCGTATCATGCCCTGACAACACCTGCAACAACGCAATCGTTTCGTTAAACCCAGGTTCGCGGCCTTAACCCACCGGAGCGCTTCTCTAGGGACTGCAAAGCCACAAGTCACGCTAATTGAGTCATTTAGCTCGGGCTAACGGCACAGACCGTTCCCTAAAAGAGCTAACCCGTATAGCCGGCAGCCTGCTAGTGCTAGTGTTGACGGGAAGAGGTGATTCCTGTGCGAAAGCGGACAATACATTTCGAGCAGATTCCGGTTGCTCTGGTGAAGAAGATTGCCGAAGCAGACGTTCCCAAGAATCAAGACACTGGATGCGACAACAGGATTGCTAAAGTTCCTGCCAGGGGCATGAATCCCTATGGTCAGGGATGTTCACCTTGAAGAAAGAGCTTTGGACATGGAAGACTCATCCGGAAACGATGATCTTAAGTACCCGGGTTGGCAAAAGCCTCTCCTGGAAGCAGTGCTTGAGCTCGATGCGCACAAATCCAAAGCACGGGTGGCCGCTGCAGAAATAACTATTTGCAACAGGCTAGAAACCCTCTCACCGGGTCACGACCATCATGCTGAGCGGCAGGCCCTTGACGATGCTCTGAGAACTCTGCGCATTCTCAAAACGTAAGTCGAACTACGGCTTTCCCACCGTGTAGGATATTTCTTCAATTCTGCTTGCTTAGCGCCTGGCGCAGCTTGAAGCGTTGCAGCTTGCCGGTCGCGGTCTTGGGAAGTTCAGGAAAGAATTCCACCCAGCGCGGTCGCTTGAAGATGGGCAAGCGGCTGACCACAAATTGCTCCAACTCCTGGGCGAGTTGCGGCGTGCCCGCGATTCCGTCACGCAAAACCACGCAAGCGGCGGGTTTCAGCAATTGGTCTCGGTCTTCACGCCCGACTACAGCGGCTTCGAGCACCGCCGGATGCTCGATCAGCACGCTTTCAATCTCCACCGGGCTTACCCACACGCCGCCGCACTTAAGCATGTCGTCAGAGCGGCCCGCGTACCAGAAGTAGCCGTCAGCGTCCTGGTAGTATTTATCGCCAGTGCGGAGCCAGTGGCCTTCGATGGTCTCCCTAGTCTTCTCGTGCTGGTTCCAATAGAAGGCGCAGGTCGCGTCCGACTTGACCAGAAGGTTTCCAATCTCTCCCGGTTTCACTGGCTGGCTCTGATCATCAACAATCCGAGCTTCGTAACCTGGGATGATCTGCCCACTCGATCCTGGACGCACCGCTCCGGGACGATTGGCTATGAACATGTGCAGGGCCTCGGTCGAGCCGATGGCGTCGAGGATCTCCACACCGAAACGCTCTTTGAAACGGTGGAAGAGTGCAGCAGGGAGTGCCTCACCAGCGGAGATGCCGTTACGAAGGGAAGAGAGATCGAAATCGGAAACCGGGTTCTGCCCGGTCGGGGCGGCTCGGAGACCCGTCCCCACACGCTGCTTCCCCTGATGAGCGAGGAGTGCGGCGTAGTTTGATGGGACTGAAAAAAACAGCGTCGGACGGTAGCGTTCGATGACTTCAAAGACCTGCTGCGGCTTGGGCGGACCGGTCAGGAGAATGCTTGTGGCTCCGACAGCCAAGGGGAAATAGAGAGCATTCCCCAGGCCATAGGCAAAGAAAAGTTTGGCAACGCTGAAGCAGCGGTCTTGCTGGTTCATGTTGAGGATGGCTTTGGCATAGCGCTCGGCGGCGACCGCCATGTCGTGCTGCAAATGTACGCATGCTTTAGGGAATCCAGTGGAACCCGAGGAATAGAGCCAGAAAGCGGCGTCGTCCTTGTGAGTCGGCTCGGCCATGAGGTCAGGCGAGTTGCGTTCGATGAACTCTCCAAAACGAATCGTACCCTGCGGAGGCTCGGCAGCCACTACGACGATCTTCTCCAGAAAACGGAGATTGGTTTTCGGAATAGCCTGGAGCTGGGAAAACAATGGCTCGCTGACAATCGCTATCCGCGCCCGTGAGTTGTTCAGCAGGTATTCGTAGTCGGAAGGCTTGAGCAGGGTGTTGACCGGGACCGGGACAGCGCCGATCTTGATCGCCCCAAAAAAACTGAAGGCGAACTCAGGGGTGTCGAGCAGCAGCAGGAGAACTCGCTCTTCGACGCGCACGCCCAGCTTGTGCAGCGCATTACCCACGCGATTCACGCGCTCACAGAGCTGCCTGTAGGTGATGCGAACGCCCTCGCATTCGATGGCGACTTTGTCGCCGCGTCCTTCCTGGATGTGGCGATCCACGAAGTAGGACGCGGCGTTGAATTGGTCGGGAAGAGAAACGCTCATTTCGGCGAAACGCGCTGCTTGCGCAGCCCGTGCAAGACCATGCCGCCGCTCACGGCAAAACAACCCACCGCAATCAGCGCAATCACCTCAGCGATCCCAGGGCGAATGCGTAGAAAGTCGCCAAAGAAAGCCACGATCGCACTGACTGTGCCTAACAGGTTGAGCCAGGCGGGAGGGTGTACAGTCGGAAGATCACTACGGCGAAAACGCAGCTGGAGCATGAGTGCGACCAGTCCGATGGCGGCGACCACCACCACCGCGGTGGGACTGAGAAAATTAGCGCGATTGGTGAAGATCACGATGAGCGCCAGCGTGCCGATTAGCACCCCAGAGAGAATGACATTCCAGCGACGTTGTTTGATTCCGGGTTCGGGCAAGGATCCTCGGGGGCGCAGCTTTCTATTGTAGACAGAGCCGGGCATCCGGCAAAGCCAGAGGGTGGAACGCCCTCCGGACGGCCGGCGAGACGCCGGCTACGTCCCTACAGCTTGCTCCAGGGCTCGACGTGTGAAAACCGTCGCCAAGTGGCGGCGGTAATCAGCCGAAGCATAGTAATCGCTCAGGACCTCGACTCCCTCGGCCGCATGGGCGGCGGCTTCCACGATGGCTGCAGTGTTTTTGCCGCCTAGCGCATTCTCGACTGCCGTTGCGCGGTAGGCGATATGGCCGACGCCGGTGATGCCTACGGCGGCGCTCTCGATCTTGGTCCCCGCCCTCTTGAGGCGCACTGCTACTCCCACCACTGCATATCCGGAAGCCGGGTGGTGGAATTTCTTGTAAGCCACGCTCTGTCCTTCTGTGCGCGGTAGCCGGACCTCCGTGATGATCTCGTCGGGGCGAAGTTCTGTTGTGAACATTCCGGTAAAAAACCTGGTTGCCGGGATGGTACGTTCACCGCTGCGGCTGATGGCCACGATCTCAGCATCGAGCGCCAGAACGGCGGCAGGATAATCGGCCGCCGGATGGGCCGCGGCGAGCGATCCGCCGATGGTGCCCCGGTTACGCACCTGGATGTCTCCGATTTGCGAGGCGGCCTGCGCTAGCAATGGACAGGAATCATGCAGGATCTTGGACGAAGCAACGTCGGCGTGCGGGGTCATGGCTCCGATCACAATCTGGTCGCCCGATTGCCGAATGTGATTCAAGCCGGCAATGCGCCCGAGGTCGACCACAATCGACGGTGCGGCCAGGCGCAACTTCATTGCCGGCAGCAAGCTATGTCCCCCGGCGAGGATCTTGGCTTCCTCGTGTGAAGCTAGCAGATCCAAGGCTTCGCTGAGAGTGCGGGGAGATTCGTAATCAAAATTGGCCGGAATCATGTGTTACTCCTAGCTACTTTCCTGGAAACCGAGTTCCCTCGCGATGCTCGCGATGACAAGGGCTTGTGAGCGGACTGTGGTTCGAGTTTGGCGGCAGCTTGCGCCTGTTGCATGGCACTCCAGACCCGCTCGGGTTTCAGTGGCATGTCAATGTGCTTGATGCCAAGTGGTGACAGAGCATCGCATACAGCGTTTACCATGCAGGGCGTGGAGGCAATCGTGCCCGCTTCCCCCACTCCTTTCACGCCCATCGGATTCACGGGCGTAGGCGTAACCGTACGGTCGAGCGTGAAGTCGGGCAGGAGATGTGCCTTGGGAAGCGCGTAATCCATCAGCGTGCCGTTCACGATTTGGCCTTCGTCGTTGTAGATCAGCTCTTCCCACATAGCCTGGCCCATGCCTTGAGCTATTCCGCCATGAATCTGGCCGTCCACCAGCATCGGGTTGATCACGTTTCCACAATCGTCGACCGCGACGTATTTGTCGACTTTGACTTCGCCGGTCTCGGGGTCCACTTCCACTGACGCAATGTGAGCCCCGAAGGGGAAAGTGAAGTTCGAAGGTTCAAAGAAGTGTGTGGCTTCCAATCCGGGCTCGAATCCACGAGGAATATTGCGCGCCGTGTACGCGGCCATCACCAGTTCGCCGAAGGAAATAGACTTCTTGCCGCCTTTGGCACTCAGGCGTCCTCGGCCGAAGGTGATGTCGGGAGGCTTGGTACCCAGCAGATGAGCTGCCAGCGTCACCATCTTTGTTTTCAGCTTTTGCGTGGCCAGGTAAGCGGCAGTTCCTCCGACCGCTGTGGCTCGACTGCCAAAGGTGCCAATGCCGTAGGGAACGGCCAGCGTGTCGCCGTGTATGACATTCACATCCTCGGGATCGATTCCGAGTTCGTCGGCAATCAGCTGGGCAAAAGTGGTTTCCTGGCCCTGTCCGTGCGGTGACGCGCCGGTCAGAACGGTGACCTTGCCGGTCGGTTCGATGCGCACTGTGCCACTTTCCCATCCCCCTGCGGGAGTTGCAGCGGACGGGCCGATGGCACAAATTTCAACATAAGTGGACACGCCCACCCCGTAATACTTGCCGTTCTTCCAACCATTTTTCTGGCGACGGCGCAGGCTGTCGTAACCCGATAACTCGAGGGCGCGCTTGATGCTCTCCTGATATTTGGCGGAGTCGTACACGAGACCAGTGACTGTGGTGAACGGAAACTCTTTTGGCTGCGGGAAATTCTTCAGGCGGAACTCGGCAGGATCCATGCCTAATTCATGGGCGGCAACACCCATGATGCGCTCAATGTTATACGTAGCCTCGGGACGGCCGGCGCCGCGGTAGGCGTCGGTTGACATTTTGTTGGTGAAGACGCCCTGAATTTCGATGTCGATTGCCGGGATCTTGTAGCAGCCCGCCTGCATAAGCGCAGTAAGTTGCGGGATCAGGGGTGTAAGGAGCTGATGGTAGGCGCCCATGTCCGCCAATATACGGACGCGCAGGCCGAGAATCTTTCCATCTTTCTTGAGAGCAAGTTCGAGATGGTTGATCGTATCGCGGCCGTGAATCGTGGAAGTAATGTTCTCGCGGCGCGTTTCCGCCCACTTGACCGGACGGCCAAGCTTCATCGCCAACCACGGTACCAGGCCTTCCTCGCGGTAGACATTTAACTTGCTGCCGAAACCGCCACCCACTTCCGGGGCGATCACGCGAACGGCGGTCTCAGGTAAACCAACCATCACGGAGATCTGGGTACGGAGCAGGTGCGGTATCTGCGTGGCGGACCAGACTGTCAGCCGGTTTTCGCCGGGCAGATATTCAGCCAGCACGGCCCTGGGCTCCATCGCCATGGGAGCGAGGCGTTGGTTGACCATGCGCTGCTTCACCACACGATCAGCCTTCTTGAAAGCCGACTGGATGTCGCCGTTCTTCAGGGCATGGGTGAAAGCGCGATTGGTTTTGAAATGCTGGTGGATCACCGGACTGTCTTTTTCGAGCGCCTTCTCCATGTTGACCACGACGGGCAGCGGCTCGTAATCCACTTCGATCATTTCGGCAGCATCGCGCGCGGTGTAGAAGTCCTCGGCCACCACGGCTGCCACCGGCTCACCCAAGTAGCGGACTCGTTCCGTAGCCAAAACAGGATGCGGAGGCACGTTCAGCCCAGGCATCTGGATGGCGCAAGGAACCATGCCTAAGCCAGTCAAGTCTTCTGATGTATAGACGCCGACCACGCCCGGCAAAGCACGAGCGGCGTCGGTACGGATGGCACTAATTTCCGCATGCGCCATGGGCGAACGCGTGAACGCGCAATACAACATGCGGGGAAGCTTAAGGTCATCAGTGTAGTGGCTAGTACCCTGGATGAGGCGCGGGTCTTCCTTCCTCTTCAGTTTCTTGCCCACCCACACCGCTGCCAGCTTCGCCTTTCTCTTGCCGTTAGCTTTGCCATTTTGCGCCATGGCTCACCTCGCCCCAGCGCGTGCCGAAACGCGCTTCGCCATCTTGCGAGAGGCATTCTTCACCGCGGCGACGATGTTCTGGTAGCCCGTGCAACGGCAGACATTGCCGTTGATGGCCTCCCGGATTTCCGCGCTGGTGGGAGCCGGATTCTTGGCGAGTAGATCGTGCGAGCACATCAGCATGCCGGGCGTACAGAAGCCGCACTGCAAGCCGTGCTCTTCCCAGAAACCTTCCTGGAGGGCGTGCAGTTTGTCGCCTTGCGCCAGGCCTTCGACCGTTGTGACTGAACGGCCATCCGCCTGAACCGCCAGCACGGTGCAGGACTTCACGGCGCGGCCGTCGAGTAAGACCGTACAGGCCCCGCACAGAGAGGTTTCGCAGCCTATGTGGGTGCCGGTCAAGCCGGCGACTTCGCGAAGAAAATGCACCAGCAGGAGCCGCGGTTCGACAGAATGCCGGTGCGCTTGCCCGTTGATATGGATTGTGACGTTCTTCTGCATGTAACCCCCGGGACCGAGAAGACTACGGCAGGCAATTTCGAGGCGGCCAACAATAGCAAAAAGGGCGCGAGCGTTTCAAGGCGTGGGTTGGGGTCCTCGGGGTCCCTGGGCGTACGGTCGAAACGCTAGGACGCCCCGCCATCCATTCGGCCTGTTGGGAATCACCGTGGTTCACCGCGTAGAGCACCAGTTCGACGCGGCTGGAGATGCCGAGCTTGTCAAAAATCCGAAACAGATGCTTTTAAATGGTATGTTCGCTCAGACCCAACTCGCGCGTAGTCTCGCGATTGCTGAGACCGTCGGCCACCAGGGCAACCGCCTGCTCTTCCCGCCCAGTCAAGAGATTGTCACTCCAGCATTCACCGCCCGCAGCGAAGGTACGCGGGTGACAAACGTCGAGCAAGTATTGCAATTGTTGAGCGTTCGCCCAGACCTGTCCGCCGCTTACAGTACGGATGCACTTGCAAAGTGCACCGAAGGAAGCGCTCGAGAAGGAGAAGAGACCTCGTGCGCCGGTACGAAAAGCATTGATGACCAGATCGCGATCATAGGCCTCAGCTATCAGGATCTTGGCAAGGGTCGGATGAGCCAGGTGCACGCGGCAGAGGACAACTAACTGGGATCCGTTGTGGGCGGCGCGATCAGTGGCGAGGATAGCTATGTCGATGTGGTTCAAATCGAGAATTTCGAGGATGGCCTCAGGATCGAAACCACAGGAAGTGAAGGCAAACTCCGAACGTCGGCACAGCGCGCTGATGAGGAGTTGGCATGGCATTTGCGTGGAATCGGCCACAAGTAGGCGTAACGGCTGAGGGCCGACGCGCAAGTTGGTCATTGATTCCTCGGCCAGAGAGACTTGGGGAGGGCCGAAAGGAGAGTGCAGCGGTCCAGGAGTAGGTATCTCATGTTCAATTGTCACTAGGGCGGGCGACAGAGTCCCAATTCGGAACGGGCCATGCTTGGCAGGGAAGACCGGAAATCGCCCACAAAGTTTCGTAGCAAAGCAGCGGCAAACCAGAACCCCAGAAACGCCATCTCAGGTATGTCGCGTCATTCTCGTCCTAATCCGCCTCAGGAGCAGATATGTTCAGCCCTCATCTTTCCAGGTTGAAATGCATTGTGCGCAGCATGATGAGAATCCCCAGGGTCTGTAACACTCCTGCGTTGTTTATAGCTGTTGTGGTTTCAATATTTTCACTGCGAGCGTTTGCGGCGAACCCGCCGTGTCCACTCAACACGACCAATCCTTCGGTTACCGTTTGCACACCAACTCCGAACCAGGTCGTGGGCATTTCGCCGGCTCACGTCGTCGCGGGGACAACCGACACGAATACCGTCGTTGCAGTCCAGATCTATGTCGACAACCAGCTGGTGACTCAGGTGAACTCCAATGCTATCGATACCTACGTTCCGCTTCCGATTGGCCCGCACTTGGTGACCGTACAGGGCTGGGACCGCACGGGCGCCACGTTCAAGACCAATGTTCCGATCAGCTTGAGTCCGCCGTGTGCGCTGAATGCGACCAACCGCACGGTTACGATTTGCACGCCCGGAGGCGCCGCCGTGGTCAGCAATCCAGTCCACCTGGTTGCGGGCATGAACGACAGCAATCCGGTCACTTCGGTGCAGGTGCTCGCCGACGGACAGCCTGTCTTTCAGAACAGTGCTGCGCCTCTGGACGTCTACATCACCTCACTAAGCGCCGGCCCGCACACCCTGGCTGTCCAGGCGCAGGACGGCACCGGAACATTCAGTAACAGTCGGAACATTACAGTCACTTCGAATTCCGGCCTCAGCAACCTGCGGCACATCATCTTCTTTGTCCAGGAAAACCGGTCGTTTGACAGCTACTTCGGAAGACTGGGGCCATACCGAGTCTCACTTGGCCTGTCCAACAACGTCGACGGCGTCCCGCTGAACGCAACCCTGCTCGACACATCCGGCGTTGCCGTTCACCCTTACCATTACCAGACGGTTTGCACGGACAACATGAGCCCGTTCTGGAATGAGAGTCACTTCGACTTCGACGGCGGCAAGATGGACAACTTCCTGAAAACCACCACATCGGCCTATTCCAGCACTGATCCCACTGGGACTCGCGCCATGGGCTACTATGACCAGACCGACCTTCCCTACTACTACGCATTAGCGACGCAGTTCGCGACCACTGACCGCTTCTTCTCATCCGTGATGTCCAACACGAACGCCAACCGCATGTACCTGTTTGCCGCAACCTCGTTCGGCCATATTCGTCCCGATACGCCGCCGACCGGAGGTTGGACGCAGCCGACAATTTTCGACCATCTCGACGATGCGGGTGTCTCCTGGCGCTACTACTACCAGGATAATGGGGCCTATCTGCCGCAGTGGTCCACCTACCAGCGCGACGCCGCCAAGCTGAAGCCGATTGCGAACTGGTATACAGATTTGCAGAACGAATCGACCATGCCTTCGGTGATCTTCATCGAGCGTGCCGGCCCCTCGGGGCTGGATGAGCACCCGGGTAATAACGTCCAGAAAGGGGCAGCCGATGTCGCCAAAATCATCAACGCGCTGCTGACGAGCCCGTCATGGCGGTCTTCGGCTCTGATTCTGACCTATGATGAGGCGGGTGGGCTCTACGACCATGTTGTTCCCGCAAGCATGAATGCTCCGGACACGATCGCGCCGATGCTGCAATCGGGAGACAAGCCCGGCGACTTTGCGCACTCCGGATTTCGTGTCCCCATGGTGGTGGTTTCGTCATGGGTGAAACCGCATTACGTTTCCCACACCTGGCGCGACTATACTTCGATCCTGCGCCTGATTGAAGTGCGCTTCAATGTCGCTCCGCTCACGGCGCGCGACGCCGCCGCCGACGACATGATGGAGTTCTTCAATTTCAGTTCGCAATCCTGGTCGACGCCGCCGTCGCTTCCTGCCCAGCCCACGAACGGCACCTGCGATACTACTCTAGAGCGCGCACCGGGCAGGTAAGCTCGTCGTAGCGCCGCCATCCCGGCGGCTGTCACGCGGGCGTCTCGCCCGCGCTGCTGAGCCGGCAAGATGCCGGCGCTACCCCAATCGTTACCACGGATCTCACGGATCGTGATCCGTAGATATCCGTGGCGGTTTTTCTAAAATCAACAATCAGCAATCGCAAAGTCCTTCAGGGTGACGGTTACCTCCCGATTGTGCAGCGTACTGCCATAAGCCTGGTGAACTGCGCGGTAAGTTCAGGCAGACCAAGTACATTCCCTACCCCACAGGTCCAGAGCCTTGGGGCATTTACTTTTGTCAAGGGCGTGGCGAGCTTCCGCATCGAGGACAACACCTTCGGACTGGCAGGCGGAGACGCGATCTGTATCTGGCACAGTTCGCATGGCGTGATTGTTCGGAATCGCGGCGGTGGGAACGGGGAAAACACGGTCGACGTGAAGGACAGCCACGATGTCTTGATCACCGACAATCAAAGTGACAATGACACGGAATACAACATTGTCGTTCACGGCGTGGATTCGAATGATCTCACGTACAACATCGTCGTCGAGAGAAACCGCCGCCTGCGTGGTGGTCAGGGTGGCAAGCTTTTGGCGGGAATTGCTCTGCAGTTCGTCCGGAAGTCGAGAGTCAGGCGCAACAGGGTCGAAGATGCCTACGGAGAAGGCATTGTGGTTGGCGATGCCATACGTGAGTTAGGTAATGAGGTCTCGCACACTCTTCTGATAAATCAATCGGCACACTCGAGACGGCATCGTTTTGGAGAACGCAGGTGGCACGCGAGCATATGCCAACATCGTGTGGGCCGGCATTACAGCCTGAAGTAACGCCTTGCTGTTTCGGATTCGCAGTGTGCATCACCGCGACCAGGACAAGTTGTACGACCAGATCATCGTTGTTGTGGGCCAGCGGTAGCTCGTAAGTACCCGAATAGAATGCCCCGTTTCAGATAATATTAATTATAAGGAGTGGCGAGGAGCACACGGACTCTTCGCCCTTTTTGTTTACAATCAAGTTTGCAGGGATGCTGTGGATGGACAACAGGCTCATAGTTACCGGCGGCGCAGGATTTATCGGCTCGAATTTCATTCTCCATTGGCTGAGCACCGAGGGCACTCCGGTAATCAACCTGGACAAGCTCACCTATGCAGGCAACTTGCGTAATCTACAGTCTATTTCTGCTGATCCGCGTTACCAATTCGTTCGCGGGGATATTGCGGACCGGGATGCCGTACGAGAAATTTTTCAGCGGCACCGGCCGTGGGCGATCGTTCATTTCGCTGCCGAGAGCCACGTCGACCGTTCCATCCGTGGACCGGACGATTTTATCCGCACGAATGTCAACGGAACTTTTGGCTTGCTAGAGGAAGCAAGGGCATACTGGGACGCACTGCCGGAAGCAGACAGAAGCCGCTTCCGTTTTCTGCACGTCTCGACGGATGAAGTCTACGGGTCGTTAGGACCGAAGGATACCGCTTTCTGCGAAACCACCCGTTACGAGCCGAACAGCCCTTACTCTGCCTCGAAAGCAGCCTCGGATCACCTGGTCCGGGCTTACTATCACACGTACGGGTTGCCCGTACTCACAACCAACTGTTCGAACAACTACGGTCCATTTCAATTCCCGGAAAAGCTGATTCCCCTCGTTGTTCTGAATGCCAGGAGCGGGAAATCTCTGCCCGTGTACGGCGATGGCAAGAATGTGCGCGACTGGCTGTATGTTACCGATCACTGCGAGGCGGTGCGAACCGTGCTGGCGTGCGGCAAAGTGGGAGAGACGTACAATATCGGCGGGCAAAATGAAAAGCCTAACATCGAAGTGGTGGAAACGATCTGCTCGATTCTGGACGAACTGAGCCCGAAGGACCCGGTTTTGCCGCACCGCAAGCTCATCACCTATGTGAAGGATCGGCCGGGACATGATCGACGATACGCCATCGATGCCCGAAAGATTGAGCGTGACCTGGGCTGGAAGCCGCGAGAGACTTTTGAAAGTGGGCTGCTAAAGACGGTTGCATGGTATTTGAATAATGAGGCGTGGGTAAAGGACGTGACCAGCGGAAGTTATCGTCAGTGGATCGCGACTCATTACGCGAGGTAAGGATTTCTGCTTCACCGGCAGTTCAAGGGCGATTTGCATGAGAACAGCTGCACCTTCGCGCAGGATCAGCTACAAGGGCATCATTCTGGCGGGTGGATCGGGAACGCGGTTGTATCCGGTCACGCACGCCGTCTCCAAGAGCCTGCTGCCGGTCTACAACAAGCCGATGATCTACTATCCGCTCTCCACGCTGATGCTGGCGGGCATTCGCGACATCCTGATTATTTCCACTCCGCAGGACACACCGAAGTTCCAGGACCTGCTGGGGGACGGATCTTGGTTAGGGCTTTTTCTACACTATGCCGTACAGCCCAAGCCGGAAGGAATTGCCCAGGCGTTTCTGGTCGGCAAGCAATTCATTGGGCAGGATTGTTGCTCGCTGGTCCTGGGAGACAATATTTTTTATGGTCATGACCTGGTGAAGAGTTTGCGTCAGGCGACGGAGTCGCGCACAGGTGCGAAGGTTTTTGCCTATCCGGTTACCGATCCGGAGCGATACGGTGTGGTCGAGTTCGACGGCGGAGGCAAAGCGCTTAGCCTGGAAGAAAAGCCCAAACAGCCCAACTCCAAATATGCCGTGACGGGACTCTATTTCTACGATGAGCAGGTAGTGGCGATCGCCGAAGGATTGAAACCTTCGGCTAGAGGCGAACTCGAAATCACAGATGTCAACAAGGAATACCTCAAGCGCGGTCAACTGGAAGTGATTGTGATGGGCCGCGGCATGGCCTGGCTGGATACGGGGACGCACGAAGCGCTGATGGATGCATCTTTGTTCATTCAGACATTAGAGAACCGGCAAGGTCTGATGATCGCGTGTCCCGAGGAGATTGCCTTCCGCAGCGGGTACATTACTCCGGAACAACTGGAGAAGATTGGACGCTCCATCAAAAACAGTTACGGTTCTTACTTGCTCCAATTGCTACAGGAGAGAGTGTTCTAACATCGCTCCCCGCACATGAAAGTTGTCGACACTCCATTGCCGGACGTTCTGGTGATCGAGCCCAAGGTATTCGGCGATTCCCGTGGTTTCTTTTTGGAAAGCTATAACCAGCGTGCCATGGCGGAGATCGGGATCCGCGAGAACTTCGTCCAGGATAACCATTCTTTCTCGGCTAAGAACGTCCTGCGTGGATTGCATTATCAGGTGCAGAACCCGCAGGGCAAGCTGGTGCGGGCCATCGCCGGAGAGATTCTGGATGTCGCGGTGGATTTGCGCAGGCGCTCTTCCAGCTTTGGCAAATGGTGCAAGGTTCGCCTTTCCGGAGAGAACAATCAGATGATCTGGGTTCCCTTCGGATTCGCTCACGGCTTTCGTGTCGTGTCTGAAACGGCACATGTGTTTTACAAGACTACGGATTTCTATGCACCTCCATGCGAGCGCACAATTGCTTGGAATGATCCAAGACTTGGGATCGACTGGGAATTGGACGGTGAGCCGTTGGTTTCCGCCAAAGACGCTAAAGGTATTTCTTTTCAGGATGCCGAGAAGTTCGAATAAAGTGCAGGACGAGAGAAATGAAAGTCGCGGTGATCGGGGCGTCGGGACTGCTCGGAAAGTATCTTGTGCGCGAGTGGAAGGGCGATGACGTAGCCGGCTTCAGCTCGAAGGATGTTGATATCCGCGATGCCGGTCAGGTGAATAAGCTCATCGAGCGCGTTCGGCCAGACTGGATCCTCTTGGCCGCCGCCTATACGGATGTCGACGGATGCGAGTCCCACCAGGAGCTTGCTTTCCAGACAAACTGCACGGGGGCAGTCAACCTGGCGCAAGCTGCGCGAGATCACGGCTCCCGCTTGTTGTTTGTGAGCACCGATTATGTGTTTGACGGCGCGAACTCCACGCCATACGAGACTGATGCTCCACGCAATCCACGGAGTATTTACGGAAAGTCCAAAGCTGAGGCGGAAGTGCACATTGCTGAAATCTTACTCACGTCATGCATTGCGCGTACCTCGTGGCTTTTTGGCGTTGGCGGGAAATGTTTTCCAGACACCATTTTAAGGTTGGCTGATGCCCGGCCCGAACTGCAGGTTGTGAACGATCAGCGGGGATCCCCTACTTACGCGCGCGATCTGGCATTGGCTTTGGTCCAGTTGTGCCGCAAGAATGCGCAGGGGATCGTGCATGTCACGAACTCGGGCGATTGCACCTGGTTCGAATTCGCTTTTGAGATTATCAGGCAGGCAGGACTGAAAACGGTAGTCCAGCCCACTACCACCGACAAAATTCCACGACTGGCGCCGCGCCCTAAATATTCCGTGCTCTCCGCGAAAAGCCTGGCACGGTACGAAATCTTGATGCCGGCCTGGCAGCAAGCGCTCACCAATTACCTCTCCGAGCGCAGACAAACTTGATTAGGTCTTCTGCCAGCAGGTCACGCCGCCTTCCGGCCCTCTTCCTTGGCCTCAGGGTGACCACGCTCGGCTGCAGGCGTGCTCGATTTCAGCGTTGATTTCTCCGCCTACCAAGAATGTCAGGCCGGTCACGTAAAATCAAAGCAGCAAGATGACCACTGCCCCGAGCGATCCGTAGCTCTTGCTGTCGCTATTGAAGAAGTGCAAGTAAATGCGCAAGCCAACCGAC